>Ga0316207_10000035_pt1 | contig 303950 bp, 244 predicted proteins | sample 6weekpyrite_MG_FD_204943 | JGI IMG/M metagenome (GOLD analysis project Ga0316207, IMG submission 204943) | Microbial mat bacterial communities from mineral coupon in-situ incubated in ocean water Damariscotta River, Maine, United States -... | ecosystem: Environmental > Aquatic > Marine >... | reverse complement strand
TAATAGCCTTACGGCTTCTCTTTTGAACTCAATACTAAATTCTTGTCTTTTTTGTTTTGCCATTTTCTCTCTCCTGGGTGCATAATGCCCCCTTTAGAGAGTGTGCGTCAAACTGGGGTAGGTTTACGTTAATTCAACTGTCATGTGGTATGAAAGGAACGTAAAAGCAGTGGAAATAAAATGTTGCCTTCTTAAAACACCCATGCGAAGTAGTCAGGAGAGAAGGGGGCACCATTTTTCACAATACCAGCTCAAAACCTGTTTTTACATTGACTCTATCGGCACTATATTCAGAGATCATAAAATTTGAATCTGTTACTGTGTTATTGCAATTTTTTTAGCATCGATATCGCCCATACCTTGAAGGGTAGCTAGGTATTTTTTGTATCAGGCTAAGCGCCACTCTCCCTGCCCGACACACAAGGAGAGTAGTTACTTATAATCAGCCTGTTTGATTAATAGGCAAGGTCATCGATATACATAGTACCATTTGAGCTGACGCGCACTTCACTGATGCCACTTGCTGAACTGATGCTAACGGCTTCTACTGTGAATGAACCGTTGGTACCACTGGGTGATATTCCGATTGCACTTGCTGGTAATGGAATACCGCCCGGTGCAAACGCCGTAATAGTACGGACACCTGCGCCCGGGTATTGCAATTCGAAGCTTACTAACTGCCGTGAAGTTCCGATGAACTCCATCACAATGGTTCCTGTTATCACACTACCACCCAGGGTAATGCTGGTCCTGTCATTGGTCAGGTAGTAATCCGTTTCGGGATCAAAAAAGCTGTGTTGAATATAAGGTAGCCCCGTTCCGCCAGCAACAATTGCATCAGTGAATCTAAAAGAAATGTCCCAGGGTGCAAAGATTGAACCTGCAGAACAGATCCGTACACCGTCGCACATTACATTACCCCCCGGTGTTGTCTGGAAGTCAATGAAGTAAGTCTGTTCACTCGGGGTCGGCGTATAGTTGATGCTATCCCACATATGGAAGGAGATGGCGTCATCAATGTCCTTGAAAAAGACATGTACGCCTTTGCTGCCTACGCTGGTGTCAGGATAGAGGTAACTGACCGTGTCTGAATAATTCGTTGTAGGTGTAATATCTACCCAGTTTGGATCATCGATTGCGGGCTGTGGCAAACTTGCCGGCTGGGCAAGATAGGCGGCAACCCCCGTGTCATCCGTCGCTGAGATGGCCAGTGATAAGCTAAGCGAAGATGTTTCCGCATCACCATTGTTTATGTAATTGATGGTGGTGGTGTTATTCGGCGGTTGGTTGACGCCTCCGCAGCCGCTGATGCTATATGTTTCTTCACGGATTGCTTCCAGGTTATACATCATGTCATTGGAGAAATACTTCAGCGTCGCATCGGCTTCCAGTGGTATTGGTTGATCTGTATAGATCTTGGTAGGGAAATCTTCGTTTATCAGGTAAAAGGTATCGCGGCAACCTGAACCACTTTCGCCATCATCACAACTGAGTTCAACCAGAACACAGTCTGTATAGTCGCCGCCCGCAGGCGTTGCCGTGGTAACGGGGCGATCCGATTCAATCGGCAGGCCCATGCCATACAGGCTGAATCCACTCAGCGACACACTCGCAGTATTCAAAATGGGATCAATCGTTGTCTCCAACAGGGACCACTGTCCATTGATAGCGGTAAAAAGTCGGAAGTCTTCCGGCGGGTTAATACCAAGCGATGCGGGATCATAGGTTATTTCCAATCCTACATCCGCACCAAAAACAATACCATCCGGCCCGAAGTCGAAAACCATACCGGGCAGTAACTCCAGAGCATCGCCAGAGGGAGTAGATGTAATTGATTTCATGCTGATTTGAGTGCCATCAGGTACAGCACCGGGTGCAAACGTTAATTTGACTGACGTGTTATTTTCATCATCAAGGATGAATTCAGTAGTACCGCCTGCGGAATCTATTATGTTACTCGGGGTGTTATTTTGATTGTCGTTACCGCTACTGCATGCAACGAGTAAAAAAAGCATCAACAGTAATATAGTTAAAAATTTGAACGACAGAGGATTTATTGAGCGAATCACGGAAGTAAACATAGCATCCCTCTCATAATCATTTTCTAGTTATAAGAATTTATTCCTTTCAACAGTGTTATCTTCTGTTGACACTTTCAGTATAGGATTTGATTCACTAAAGTCGTTGATTTGAATCAAGCTTTATGACTAGAAAGATCTTGTTGAGGCAGCCATGTTAAGTCGTTGATATTTTTAATTCTGTTGCAATTCCACATTTACTCAGCTATTAGAGGTAGGTGTTTATTTTTTAAATAATTTAAATGATAAAAATTAGGAGTTAGAATCTTATCTGGACAACCATATTAAGAAACAATAAAAAAAGACTTAGATTGAATTCAGCGTTTTTGTTATAGAGGGCGTCCTTAATAGTATTAATCCAGGTGGAATGTGTAAGTCTCCCCCCTAGAAAAACGGGAGTTTAAATAATGTCGTGAAAGTTCAAAATCACTTTATTAATAAACAATGCTACTAAGGGGGATTTAAAATAGTAGAAACTAGAATAACGCTATAAATATAAAATCAAAAGTCAAATCTCCCCCAGCCCCTCTTTGCTAAAGAGGGGGCATTCAATGAATCATCATTACATAATGCTTGTTAATATTTTAAAGTGTTCGCTATAAAAGCATTTGTATTGATAGGAAATAATAGCCTTCTTGAGACATCCAAGTTAATTCGATGTTAAGTCGTTGATATTATATTTCTGTTGCAATTCCACATTCACTCAGCTATTAGAGGTAGGGTGTTTTATTTTTTTAATAATCAAAATGATAATAATTAGGAGTTACCCATGGATTATATTAATAATAAAGTTATGAAAACATTAATAGCAATGTGTATTTTAGTTACATGCCATACTGCATTGGCAGGGCATTCTCAAACAGAGCCGGTTGAATATTTAATTGATTTTAAAGTTGAGGGACAATTTACCGGGCTGACTGCCGAAGGCTTGCCGATTTACACGATTAATGGGCCCGGTTTTGCGCCCTTGTGGATCGCAGGGTCAGGGGAAATTACCGACTACACACCCCAATGGCGTAAAACCGCAGATTTACAAAATGGGCAAATTACTTTTTCAGGTTCACCGACGGATCTGGTGGTTCGTTTTACCTGTTTAACCGGCAGCTGCAACATCAATTTAAAAGACGGTGGTGTACTGACATCCGATGCGGGCGTGCCATTAGAAGGGCGTGCAATTAATATGTGGGGGCCGGTTGTGAACAGCCCGGCGTTTGATCCTGTGGCCGGTATTCATCCGATTCGAATTCTGGGTTGTGGTGGTTTAAAAGAAATAGCCGGTAAGGGTAAGGCCGCGGGTATGGTAGGCTCTATCTGTTTTAATGGCACGCTTAATTTTAATCAGAATGATCCGAGTCAGTTGAGCGGTTCTTCAAAGTGTACGATTACGTTGCACACACCCGCAGATCCTTCCGTTATACCTTAATGTTATAGACTACCGGTCTATGGAGCGTGTGTAGACCGGTAGCACTATTTAACTATTAAATAACTTTCACATTATTACGCACTGGCTATCAAACTAGTTTTTGTCGCGATCGCTTTATACAGTAAGGCAGCACAAACCAGCGTCCACACAATCATCGGTCCGCTGGGTAAATCAAACATGGCGGATATTACCAGACCCAGTGCGAAACCCACTGCGCCAACGACATAGGCAAAGATTAGCGCTTTGTCTTTTTGTTGCATTGTTTGCGTTGCCAGTGCCGGTATAATTAAACTGGAGAACACCAGGTACACACCCACCAGTTGCACTGATGCGGTAACCGCCAGTGCAAAAATAATATAAAACAATAATGAACCGGAACTCACCCGCCATTTAAACCAGACGCCAAGTAGCACCAGGTATAATAGTGACACGGGAATTAAGTGATGTATGTCGACCCATAAAATTTGGCCAGTTAAGAGTTCCCGTAAATGCTCACCTCCGTGGGGGTTGTTTGCCAGTAATAAAATACCGGTGCTGGCAGCGAGAATAAATATTACCCCGATTAATGCTTCTAGGGATTCATGCCAGTGATGCTCTAACCAGCGCAAAAAAATGGCGCCACTTACCGCGCTGCTGGCGGCCACAACCTGCACCTGCCAGCCATCAATTTCCCAGCCCATATTGTAGGCAACAATAACTCCCAGGCCGGCTATTTGTGCAACGGCTAAATCAATAAAAATAATGCCCCGTTGTAGCACCTCTTTTCCCAGGGGAACGTGTGTTGTGAGTACCAGCAAACCGGCTAAAAATGCCGGCCCAATAATATTTAATTCAAGGCTACTTAAATCCATTAGTGGCTCGTTTTACTGGTTGCCTGTTGCAGGCGGCGCAGGGTTTCGTCGTACAGGTCAAATAAATTATTAACGCCTTCAACACCACCCACGGTAAACGGTAATTCGACGACGGGTATTGATGTTCTTTCAGATAACCAGTGGGTAGAGCGGGGCGATTGATATGCGGCATAAATAATGATATCCGCAGGATGCTTTTGCATTTTGTTTAGCAGCTTATTTAAGTGGTCACTGCTGGGGGGAATGCCGGGTTTAGGTTCGAGGGTGGCTATTTGTTTTAGCCCTAACCAGTCGTTCATATAAATCCAGCTTTTATGATAAACCACCACACGTTTTCCACGTAAGTTTTTGGCCTGTTTATTCCAGCGTTTTAGCGCGGCTTGCCAGCGTTGTTTAAAAGACTGATAGCGAGTTTCATATTGCGTCGCATTGTCCGGGTCGAGTAATTGCAGTCGCTGATTTAATGCCTCGGCTACCTCGTTGATATTATTCGGGTCGGTGTGAATATGCGGGTTACCCATTTCATGCACATCTCCGGCGCTGCGGTCGAGTGTGGCGGGTATGCCCAGCATGCTGACGGTTTGGCTGGTCATAAAAAATCCGTCACCGGTATTTTGAATAGCCGGGTTACCTGCTTTACGTTGCAGTAATGGCAGCCAACCAATTTCCAGTTCGGCACCGGTGCATATAAGCAGGTTGGCTTTGCGCGCCTTGCTAATTAAACTGGGGCGCGCCTGTACACGGTGTGGGTCCTGGGCGCCGTTGGTTGCACTGACCACCTGCACATTTTCGCCCCCCAGTTCCTGTGCCAGAGAAGCCCATTCCGGTTCACAGGCAAACACATTCAAGTTAGCAAAAGCGGGGCGAGTGATGAGGAACACCAGCAGGCTGAAAAATAAAATAGAACGTTTTCTAGTGATAATCATGATTAATATTTCCTGAAAATAAACCCTAATAACTGTGAGCGCCATGGGCACCCAGTACCAGGGTGTACTTAATGAGTAGCTGGTTATCGTTGTCGGTGGTTGACTGATCGTAGTTATACTGGAGGCGAATGTAGCTAAACTCACTGGCCTGCCATTTCAGCATAAAACTGGTGCGTTGCGGTGTGTGTCCGTTGTCGAGTAAACCTGCCTGGTCTAGTACGCTATTATCACTGCCCGTGTTATCACTGTGTAAGCGGTCATAGCGCAGGCCAGCTTTCCAGTGGGGGATAAACTGATAAACCGCCTGTGCATACCAGCCCGACTGATCGCCTGTAAAGGTGCTTTGCTGGCTGGTGTTTTCCAGGTTTAATTGTCCCGTTTCCTGACGTTGAAAATATTCCCACTGAAATTTAAAATTTTGCCGTGCCGGGTTACCACCGGGGGCCCATTTATACACGATATCCAGTGCATCAATTTTGCTGTCACCGCTAAATAAAGGTGCATCATCGCCCTGGCTGGGTCGGTCATTGATGTCATTCGCCTGCCAGTGCGAAAGGCCCAGTTGCCAACTGTGGCTTAAACCAATATCGCCGCCGGTGCTGGCAAATATTAACCAGTCTCCGATGCCAGAGTGACTTCCACCGGCAGGGAAATGAACACCATTTCCCGCTTCAGCACCAAGCTGCATAAATTGTTCAGTGGGTAATAACCAGGAAAATTGCAGCCCATCCTGTTTTAACTGGTCACCAAATAAGCCCCGGTAAATCAATGGTGCATCGCTAAAATCCCAGGCATGGACATGTTTGGGATTGATATACCCCATCTCAGAAAAAAAGCGTCCAGCCTTTAATTTTAAACCGTTGGAAAGTCCGAGGGTTTCAAAATAGGCTTCCTCTGTCTCGATACTGGTTTCACCGTTTTCATCTGCCAGTGCAAAGGTCGCCTGGGCATAAAAATTTTGATCGACACTGGCTCCCAGGGTCATTTCAGATTCGCCCAGTGAAAACCCCTCGGTATTTAAACCGGCTTCTTCGCCCAGTGCAAAACCCGGTAGATGGTAGCTATCTGGGTCATTGTTATAGCTGGCATAGGTGCCGGTTAAAATTAAACTGATTGCGGGGTTAAAGTTATTGGCTCTTTTGATACGCGTTGCGGCCTGGGTCTGTTTCTGCCTTTTCTCCAGGCGTTCTAAATCATCCTGTAACTGTTCAATCTGTTGTTGTATCTGTGTTTGTGTTTCTTCTGTCTGGGCACTGTTCTGTTTGGCATTGTCATCTACTGCATTGGCATTGGGCCAGGGCAGCAGGCAACAGGCCGCTAGCATTAACTGGTTTGCGTGTTTCATTGTTAACCTCATGGCGATAAGCAGACATGCGAATGTTATATTCACGGCGCGATGCTGTTGATGTGTTTTAGCCGGATACCGGGGCACATTCAGAATGTCCGATTCCACTGTCAACGTTGACGGTGGCTCATCTGTTGTTATAAAAATTAATTATTCTGGTTGAGGGTCAGGCAACAGGCGGTGCGCGGATGCGGGTAGGGGTTGAGGTCTGTGGAGTTGTTTTTGTATCAGGCGTGTGAAAAACATCAATTAAAAAATAATTAACGCTAATATTAACCGCTTGAATGTCCGTAATATCTGCAATGTTTCTTTCCATTGACAGATAAATAACACATTGTGAAGAGGCGACATGGAAGTCATGCTGATGGGAGTGTATGAGTGCAGCGGTTTGTGCAAAAAGCAGTACAAACGCCAGTAGCCAGTAAGCGGGATGGAAATCAGGCCTGAATGAAATTCTTTTCATAAGTCGCGATATTATACGTTAAAAAAAATCTTACGGGCAAGCCTTAAATATGACAGCTCAGTGATTTTTTAAAATTATATTTCTTTTTTGTGACGGTGTTTAAATGCCAGTTAGCAAAGAAAGCGACCTACAACATATCATTAATATTGGCCGATTTCCATCGAGCCTGTTGTAATAGCCAGACATCCTCTTTAACTAGCTGCAATTCAAATTTATAAACCCGTGCCCTCAAACTATTGATGGCATTTAAATCACTCATCGCTGTGCCGGCCATGGCAACATGCAGCACCACAAATGCACTGTTTTCATCCTGAAAATTAATGCTGTCGATTTTAGTTAACAAATAAATATTCTGATGGGTTAAGAAGTAAGCCCGCGCCATATTTTTTATCTGTTTTTTATCCCAGCCTTTCTGGTCGCGATACTGCTCGCTAATTAAGTCGGCTAAATCACTGTGGCTGCGACTTTCCGCGGCAAGCTTACCCGACTCGATATAGTGTTTGATTTCATCTTGCGGAGAAGGTGTTTCATCTGAACATGACGTTAAAAAAAAGAGTATTAATAGTGATTTAATTAAAATTTTCACGTTTTATTTCCAGTTATATTTCAGTTAAATTTTCTGGTAACTACGCTCAATATATTTATTCAATAATTCTGTAAATTCACTGGCAATATTGTCACCTTTTAAGGTTACGGTTTTTTCGCCATCTTCATAGACTGGCGCGACCGGCTTTTCACCATTGCCCGGTAAGCTAATACCAATATTGGCATGCTTGCTTTCTCCCGGTCCGTTGACCACACAGCCCATGACCGCCACCGACATATTTTCAACGCCATGATACTTTGTTGCCCAGAGCGGCATTTGCTCGCGTAAATAATCTTGAATCTGTTGCGCCAGTTCCTGAAAATAACTGCTGGATGTTCGGCCACAACCCGGGCAGGCGGTCACCAGTGGCACAAAAGCACGCAGGCCCATGGTCTGTAGAATTTCCTGGGCGACAACCACTTCTTTGGTGCGTGCCGCGCCGGGTTTTGGAGTGAGAGAAATGCGAATGGTATCGCCAATGCCTTCATGCAATAAAATTGACAGGGCCGCAGTGGAGGCCACAATGCCTTTTGAACCCATCCCAGCTTCGGTTAACCCTAAATGCAGCGCATAATCACAACGCTCCGCCATGGCCCGGTAAACGGTGACTAAATCCTGCACGTCGGACATTTTGCAGGAGATAATAATTTTATCTTTTGGCAGGCCTAAATCTTCTGCGGTTTGAGCGCTTTCAATGGCGGAGCGAATCACCGTTTCAAACATAATATGTTTTGGATCTTTGGGTTCAGCCAGCTCAGCGTTTTCATCCATTAATTTCGCCAGCAATTCCTGATCCATGCTGCCCCAGTTAACCCCGATGCGCACGGCTTTATTATATTTCACCGCCATTTCAATCATCACGGCAAACTGTTCATCGCGGCGTTTACCGCGCCCGACATTGCCCGGGTTAATTCGATATTTATCTAACGCCTGGGCACATTCTGGATGCTGGGTTAATAATTTATGGCCATTAAAATGAAAGTCCCCTACCAGGGGTACATTGATACCCATATGTTTTAAGCGGGCTTTAATAGCGGGCACCGCAGCGGCGGCTTCAACAGTATTAACGGTGATGCGTACCATTTCAGAACCACTGGCGGCCAGCTCCGCAATCTGGATGGCGGTGGCCACTTCATCAGCGGTATCCGTATTGGTCATGGATTGAACAACAATGGGGGCATCACCGCCCACGGTAATATTGCCGATTTTAACCGGGATTGACTGGCGTCTGGGAAGAAAAGGGTGTTGATAGCTCATTTTGTGTTCGTCATTCCGAAAGCCCATGTTTTTTATGTGGGTCGGAATAGAGTGCCTTTGTGTTTTGGGTTGCTCGTCCCGTCTTCGATAGAAGCATTCGAAGATGAGGATCTAAAATTAGGGCATAATAGTATCATTTAAAAATACTTAAGCGGAAAACGATTTGTTTAAAATTGGTTTAATCATAAATCCGGTGGCGGGCATCGGAGGTCGGGTGGCACTTAAGGGCTCCGATGGTGATGATATTCAGCAATTAGCCCTGCAACGCGGAGCCGTTCCCCTGGCCGAGCAGCGTATGCAACAGGCGTTGCAACTGCTGATGGACTACAAAACACAAATTCAGATATATACCGCGACGGGTGCGATGGGTGAAAATCTCAGTAAAAATCTGGGCTTTGCAACCACGGTCATTCACACCGTGGACTCAGAAAATTCCACCGCGGGTGATACCATGAGCGCGGCACAAAAATGTATTGAACAGGGCGTTGATTGCCTGTTATTCGCCGGCGGGGATGGCACCGCACGTAATATTTATTCTGCACTGGATAGACTGCACTCTAACCTGCCGGTGATTGGTGTGCCCGCGGGTTGTAAAATACATTCCTCAGTTTATGCGGTTACCCCGGCACATGCGGGTGAGTTGCTGGGGTTAATTATAAAGGGCAGGGCTTTAACCTTAACCGAGGCCTCGGTTATGGATATCGATGAAGATGAGTTTCGCAACGACCGGGTAAAAGCCAAACTGCACGGTTACCTAAATGTGCCCGCTGAAAATCAGTTTATGCAGAATATGAAAGAGGGGGGGATTCGTCACGAGGAAATTACCCTGCAGGATATTGCGGCTTTTATTACAGAAACCATGGAGGATGATTATCTGTATTTAATTGGCTCCGGTACGACCCCAAAAGCGATTATGGATGAGTTGAAATTACCTGCGACATTATTAGGGATAGATGCGGTTCAAAACCATCAGCTGGTCAGTGGGGATTTGACGGAAAAACAAATTTTAACGTTATTAGAAACCCATAAAAATGTTCGATTAATTATAACTATAATTGGTGGGCAGGGGCATGTGTTCGGGCGGGGAAATCAGCAAATTAGCCCTGAAGTTATCAGGCGTATAGGGATGCAAAATATTGTTATTATCGCCACCCCGGAAAAAATACATTCTTTAAACGGTCAGCCGATGCGAGTGGATACCGGGGATGAAGCCTTAAATAAATCCCTGTATGGTATGGTGCCGGTAGTGACTGGATACGATGAAACAATACTTTACAAAATTGGCTAACAAAAGGTTTTTTCATTGAGATAGCGCATTTTTAAAACGTAAATTTTAATTTAAGCTGTTGTCAACGACTGCTTGTATTGGGGATCTAGTGGTTAACCTGCCTGAAGACACTGGGTTCTTAATGTCAGTATTTTTTTAATGACAGCAATGAAAACAGGAAGCGAAATGAACGACGAAAAATTCAACTTTGACTTAATGGATTTTATCGGGTTATCACCCACCCCGTTTCATGCGGTGGAAGGCATGATTTATAAACTGGAGTGTGCGGGATATCGCCGCCTTTATGAAGCGGATAGCTGGCAGCTAGAACCTGCTCAGGGTTATTACGTCACCCGAAATGACTCTTCGATTATTGCATTTAAGCTGGGTGAAGATCCAGTGAGTCATGGCATAAATATGGTAGGTGCACACACCGATAGCCCGTGCTTAAAAGTTAAGCCAGAACCGGATATGTTTAAAAAAGGCTATTACCAGTTGGGTGTAGAAGTTTATGGTGGTGCTTTATTAAATCCATGGTTTGATCGGGATTTATCTCTGGCGGGGCGGGTGAACTATATAGATGAAGATGGTGAACTGGACAGTGTACTGATTAATTTTGAAGACGCTGTTGCCATCATTCCCAGCCTGGCTATTCATCTGGATCGGGAAGCTAATAAAAAACACAGCATCAATTCGCAAACGGATATTCCGCCGGTGTTACTAAAGTTGCCCCATTCAGAGAAGAAAAATAAACCGTCTTTTAAAGATATTTTATTACATAAAATAAAAGATGATACCGGTGCCATTGAAGTGCTGGACTTTGAATTAAGTTTTTATGATGTGCAACCCCCCGCATATGTGGGTTTGCATCAGGATTTTATTGCCAGTGCCAGGTTAGATAATTTACTGAGTTGTTATGTGGGTTTAATGGCAATGACAGAAACAGGTAATCCAACAGGTAACATGGCCAGTAAATTATTAGTGTGCACCGACCACGAGGAAGTGGGCAGTGCATCCGCCTGCGGTGCCCAGGGTCCCTTTCTACAAAGTGTGCTTGAACGTATCGCGGGCAATCATGAAAACACCGTGCGCATGATTGATAAATCCATGATGATCTCCGCGGATAACGCCCATGCATTGCACCCTAACTTTACAGATAAACATGATGGGAATCACGGACCTGAAATTAATCAGGGCCCGGTTATTAAAACCAATGCCAACCAGCGCTATGCAACAAACAGTGATACCAGCGCCATCTTCAAGCAATTATGTAAAAAAGCCGATGTGCCGGTACAGTCTTTTGTGGTGCGAACCGATATGGCCTGTGGCAGTACCATTGGCCCAATTACCGCCAGCGAAACCGGCGTGAAAACGCTGGATGTGGGGGTGCCTACATTTGCAATGCACTCAATCAGGGAACTTGCCGGGCGTTGGGATGCCTATTACTTGTTTAGAGTGTTGAAAGAGTTTTATCAGTAAGCATTTGCTTGCTTTGCTCGGGGATGGATCTTGCTTTTTAAGCTCCGTCCCCTGTGGTGATGCCATCAAGAGTTTTACGGAGTCGGCTATCTACTCTGCCAGCTATTGGTGGTATCGATAAGGGGACAGAGCGCAAAAAGCGCGGTCTTTCCCCGATGGATATGCACCATAACAGGCAATTTATTTTCAGGAAACTATAGATGAACAAACCCAACGCAGCCTCCTGCGAACAAAATCAGCAAGTTATATTAGATGTATTAAAAACACTGTTTACCAAAGCGGGTGATGTGCTGGAAATTGGTAGCGGCACCGGTCAGCATGCGGTTTTTTTTAGTGAGCATCTGTCGCATTTAAACTGGCAACCCAGTGATCTGGAAGCTGAACATACGGGTATGAAAATGTGGTTACAGGAAGTAGAGCATGATCGAATTAATGCACCATTAATATTGGATGTTGATATGCCGCACTGGCCAGTGGCTCAAAAGGATTATATTTTTACCGCCAATACAACCCATATTATTTCTACTGAGCAGACGGAAAAAATGCTCAAACATGTGGGTGCCTGTTTAAAATCAGGCGGTTTATTTGCCCAGTATGGGCCATTTAATTATAACGGCAAATATACCTCCGAGAGTAATGCCAACTTTGATGTGTGGCTCAAACAACGTAATCCATTAAGTTGCATAAAGCATTTCGAGAGCATAGAAAAACTGGCGCAGGAAAATGCCATGAGTTTATTTAAGGATGTTGAAATGCCGGAGAATAATCGAATACTGGTTTGGCAAAAGAATTAAAGTGGATATCGATCGCAAGCTAAAGCTGTTTTATATTACTTCGATATTTAGCATGGTGTTTGCGGTACTGGGCTTTAGTTATAATGCCTGGCGCATGGAATTAACAGAAGACAATAGCAATATTCGCACCGCTGCATTTGAAGTGTTAGCCCAGTTGTCTGAAATGCAGCAAATGATTTACGCGGCCCATTACGATAATGATTTACAGGAAGGTAACCCGAGAAAGATCTGGGTGAAAGTTGGCTTGATACTGGATTTAAGTGCATTGATTAGTGTGCAGGTTGAAGCGCAGGCAAATGAATTAAAAAATTTGTGGGGTGAAAGTTGGGAGCAGGTGAATGATGACGAAGCGATTACGCAACGTCTGATTACGCAAATTGATAATGTTCGAAAAGCAATAAAAGTGGCATTGCAAGATTTGCAATAAATGATTAGCGATAATGTCACGTCAACTCCCTCTTTGAAAAAGAGGGAGTATGTATATTGTCATATCCAATCAGGCTTAATTATGATAGATGACTGTGTGACGGGGAGATTTGAAAATATTCAAGTTAATACACAGTATTTTAGCGTATTAAAACCTGGGTATTTTTAAATCCCCTATCAAAGATCACGTTTCTTTAAATATTTTTTTAGCAATCATCATACCCGGACAAATACCCGTTGCAGCAGCAAAAAAGAAAAATGCAGGTAATGCATACATAAGCCAGTGTACGTTATTAAAGCCGCTCAACCCGATTGCAATTGAAGAAAGAATGGCGGTGTTTAAAAAGAAAAAACGCACTGCTTTACTTGCCTTGAACATATCTTTACCTTTAATTTAATTTAATTGGCCCTGTTAAAAAATTAACCGTGGCATTTATTTCATTTGAATAATTATTTTTATATTTTAAATCAGTACTGTCCCGTTAACTTGTGTTGATATTCAGTAATCGCTTGAAGCATCACGTTTTTACTACATGATTGTTCAGAAGAGACATGAATATTCAATGTAATAAAACCGTCATCTCCGAATGCTTGTGTCGGAGATCTAGTGACCTTAAACACTGTAAAGTCACTGGATTATTAAATACATCCATGTATTTAACCCTTCGGGCCGTGCAGAGCACGTTTAAATTCGATCCAGTCGAATTGATCCCGACACAAGCATTCGGGATAAAACCGTATGGAACGGTTTTGAACAGGCTTGCCTGGCCCAGAGGGCGAAGAGCAGGAGCCCGTAGTAATGACGACATTATTTAGGTTAACGGGACAACAATGATTTTAAATAAACAGAGTGACATCCGATTTAGCCGCGGTGGGTAAAAAACTGGCAGCCCCCACCCATTCATCCACTTCATCCATAAAATCCCTCTGGCTGTGACCAAACATATCCACGGTCATCTGGCAGGCGAGCATTTTTACATCCGCTTCCAGACATAAACTGCGGAGCTCTTCAATACTGGCAATGCCTTTCACTTCGGTGGTTTTTTTCATCATGGCGGTGGCCATGGATTCAAAGCCGGGCAGGTTACCCATAATCGCATTGGGAATGTGCATGTTTATGCTTTTCAACCACTCCGGGCCCACCGGCATTTTCATCGGCATCGCTGGATTGCCCATGGGGCTGACACTTAATTTCAAATCTTTTTTCAGTAGATCCAGGCCGTAAAAGGTGAAAAACATGGAAACATCCCAGCCGAGTGCGGCGGCGGTGGAGGCCAGAATAAAGGGGGGATAGGCCCAGTCCATGGTGCCTTTGGTGGCAATTATGCTCATTGATGGGGTGTGGTCGGCTTCTTCCTGTTGACGCTTTTCTTCAAATCGCTGGTCAAACCAGTGGTTAAGTTCTTCTTTTGACATGCTGATTAATGCTTCACTGTTATTAAGTGGTGCCGTATTTGCGCTCATTTTCTGTCTCCTTCGGTTGCAGTGCAGACCGGTGGGTTGGCTTTGAATTTCGAGTCGTTACTGGCTTGCTCTCAAATTAAGATAGTTGTCTGACTAATAAATGTCAACAAAATTTAATCAGAATATTATGGTTTGCTGTTTGGCAGGATGAGAAGGGAGGGCTGAATTTACACTGCCCTGGTGCTTTTTCATCGGGGGATAGATATCAGCTTTTTGATGTCGTGATGTTATTAAGTGTAATTCGGAAGCAGTTAGTTACACTATTAGCTCTTGGTGGTATTACAACAGGGGACAGGGCGCAAAAAGCGCGACCTTTCCCCGATGGAGATGTGCCGTTTAAAAGGCAGATTAGCCTTTTTAGCTAAATATTCAAAGCCCGGTAAGGCTGGCTTATTTCTCTATTAAGTGATTGGTTTTTATACGATTCCAGTGTTTCCAGTAAGCTTGCCTGCCAGCTAATCTGTGGGTCATAACCCATTTTTTGATTGGTCAGGTCATTGCTGATTTCGGGGGATTTGAGCATCTGGATCATCGCGGGTGTTAGCAATGGTTGGCCGTGGATTTTATGGGTTTTTCCCTGCAACCAGAGAATCGGGCTGGCAACAAACGAAGGTAAAGGGAAAGATAATGGTTTCGCCTTAATCTGATCTTCAATAAACCCCATGACCTGTGCGTGGCTGGGAGACTCCGAGCCGGCAATGTTTAAACTGTTATAGCTACCTTCAAATGGCCCAATGGCGGCTCGGGCAAATGCCTGGCCGATGTCACGCCCATCGACAATCGGCAGGTGACCTAATGGTCCACCCAGGCTGGGCAAGAATGTCTGATGGCTGCGTGACAGTAACAGGGGCAAAAGCCCCATATTAAGTCGCTTGCCCGTATAAAGCCCGAGGCGCAGATTAACAAACTGACAGCGTGGCTGGCCTAAGTTTCTCAAATAGTCTTCCACGGCAATATGGCAGTTTATCATCGGCCATCCGCGTCGGGGTTTGCCTTTAGCGAGCGCGTTGTTGCGTTGGGAGGTGGGGGCAACATAAATACTACTGAGATTAATAAAACGACTGATGCGCCATTCATTGGCGTGGTTAATCAAATCCAGGGTGGGTTCCAGATAGGCTTTATTGCATGTATCCGGGGTGTTTTCAAAGCTGCTCCAGCCCGCCGCATGGCAAATGATATCGATCCCCGCCAGTACCCGATCCAGATAATCCGCGTCGCGCAAATCACCCTTACGTACTTCACCTTTATATTGAGGAATCAGTTTAGCCGGGTTTCGACAGGCCGCCACGATGTGTAAATCCTGATGCTGAATATTCATCAGAGTTTCCAGTATATGGCTGCCGACAAAGCCGGTAGCGCCGGTGATGAGGATTTTTGTGATGTCCTATACCTGAATTAGATTACGTTATCTAAAGATACAACATGAGGCGTGTGATGAAAATACTGTTAACCACTATATGAGAGCTTAACAAATGCCTCAGTTGTGAAGTAGTGTGGGGTTTTATGAAAATACGATTAAATTAGCTGTGGGTATCATAGGCCGGTTTGAATTTGGTCTATAGTATTAAGTTAGATAATCTCTTAATCGAAAAAGTATAAATAATACTATAACAAGTAGCAGAAATCATAAATGGAAATACCCGATTATAAAATAAAGCAATCTGTAGAAGATGATAATGACAATCAATTGATGATTGCTGAAAGCATAATAGATAAGGAGTGTGCGTGGCTCAAGGTATCGAAGGTTAATGGTCACGCCTATAAAGCCGATAAGCTGAAAAATGATTATATAATAAGCACGGGCCTGAGCCAGTATTCAAATTATATTTTACGACCATTAGCATTTAAGGAGCTAACAGAATTATCATATATTGCCTATGAAGGCTTTGATGGTATTAGTCTTCGGCATTTACTGGATAAAAAACGTTTACAGATAAAAGACAGCGTTACAATTGCCTTGAATTTGTTGGCAGCGCTGAATGATATACATAGCCAGAATGTAGTTCATGGCAGCTTAAACCCTTTTAACATTCTCATTAATCCTGATAATTTTTCAGTTAAATTATCTGATTTTCGATTTTCTTCACAATTTTCACAGGTAAGCAATCAAGCATTTGAATTTGAGAAAACAGACCTTCAGCTAGCTTATATATCACCTGAGCAAAGCGGGCGCTTAGGCTGGTTGATGGATTATCGCAGTGATTTTTATTCGCTGGGTATTCTACTATATGAAATGTTGGTGGGCAGGGTACCATTTACTGCGCAGGATTCAATGGAAATGATCCACAGCCATATTGCACGTCAACCCAAAGCGCCCTTTGAGCTGGCGCCGGAGCATTGTCCCCAGGGACTGTCCGATTTAATTATTAAATTACTTGCAAAAATGCCGGCCGATCGATATCAGAGCATTGATGGTATAAAGCATGATCTTGAATTTTGTTTAAACGCTCGGCTACAGGGGAATATCATCACGCCATTTAAACTGGCAGAGAAAGATTTTTCAACATTGCTAACATTACCTGCATGCTTATATGGCCGTGAAGACGAATTAAAAAAACTGCATCAAAGAATAGAACAGGTTAAAAATGGACAAGGGAGTTTTGTTGCGTTGAGTGGTCATGCGGGAACCGGTAAAACTGTACTGGTACAGGAAAGTATGCACAGTGGGTCGAAAGAAATTATATTTGTTCGGGGTAAATATGAGCAATATGAAAATACTGGCCCCTATAGTGGTTGCATACAAATCATTGAAAGCCTGGTTGATTATGTATTGGGTGAATCTGAAGTTGTGTTTAAGGAGTTTCAGTTAGCCTTTAATAACGAACTTAGTGAAAACGCGGGTGTAATTTGTGAGTTGGTACCGCAGTTCGCAAAAATAACGGGCAAGCAATCGCCGCCCTTAGCGTTAGATGCTGAGAAAACTAAAAATCGTTTTCTTTCGGTAATGGCGGTTTTTTTCTCTGTGTTTGTGCGGCGCGATAAGGCGTTGGTTATTTTTATTGATGATATGCAATGGGCAGATCCGGCTTCACTGGATTTACTGGTATCTTCACTTGAAAGTGAGTGGGTAAAAAAAGCACTGATTATTATCAGCTACCGAGATAATCAAATTAATGAAAATGAACAGTTGAAAAAAATACTCTTACAGCAATCTAAGAAACCAGATTACAGTCATCTGAAACTACAAAATCTTTCGATACAAAATATTCAGCAGTTATTAAGTGAAACATTTAAGATGAGTGCTGAGGCGCTTACACCCCTGGCTGATGCAATTTTTAAAAAAACCCATGGCAATGCTTTTTATAGCCGGCAGCTTATCAGCAATATGTATCAAGAAGGCACCCTGTGGGCAGATATTGCAGATCATAATTGGAAATGGGAGCTGGCTTCTTTGTTGAGTAAAGGAAGTGATCAGGAGGAAGAGGAGGGAATTTGTGAGCTGGTAGAGGACATGTTACTCAAGTTATCAGAACAGCAGCTATCGATATTGTATCACGGCCTTTACCTGGTCAGATATTTTACACTGGCAGATTTATCGCTGGTGCTGAAAATGACAGAGGATGATGTTATCAGGCAATTATCGCAGTTGCTTAATGCAGGGTTGTTAAATTATGACGGGCAGCTTTATCGTTTCCAGCATGATCGATTGCAGCAATCCGTTGCAATGCTAATGCCAGAGCATCATGATCAGCAGGTGCATTTAACTATTGCTCGGCAATTTATTAAACACCTGAGTGAAGATGAAAAAGATAATCGCTTACTGGATATAGTCAATCACCTGAACATGGCATCGACACTGTTGCATGATGAGCAGGAAAAAATACAGCTATTTCATTTAAATTATTCTGCGGCTAAAAAGTCACTGACTAATTGTGCTTATGCGTTGTCTTTGAATTATGCGCAAATTGCGCATAGAGTGTTTACTGAGCTTAACCGGGATACACTGGCTGATGATTGCAATCTGGCATTGCTGTTGGGGCGCTGTTACTACCTTAATAATCAACATGATCAGGCAAAAATAATTTTGCAAAGTGCATTTGAAAAAGCTCAAAAAATTGAACAAAAAGCAGATTGTTACTCACTGATAAAAGATATTCTATTGACTGAGGGAAAGAATTTTAAGGAGGCTGTTGAGCTGGGTCTGGATGTGCTCGGATGGAGTGAGTTTTCAGAAACTAATGGCGAGCTAAAACTGCAACAGCAGATAGCAATAATACAGAAAAAAATTATAAGTTCATTGCAGCATATAAAAGTTTCAGATTTAATTGATGCGCCGCAGTCTGAAGAATATGTGCATACTTTGAGTACGTTGTCTAATCTGTGGGAAGCTGCCTACTATGATGCTAACGAAATGCTGATGTTATATTGCGTACTAACGAGTGTGAATATTTCCATTGAACATGGTAACTGTAGCGAGTCGGCTTTTGGGTATGTGTTGTATGGAATGACGCTTACCCTGGAAGAAGATTATTCTCAGGCATATGAGTTTGGTCGCCTTGCCCTGGATTTAAATAAAAAATTCGATGATCAGTTAATGCTGCCAAAAGTTGTTAATCTTTTTTGTAATTATATTAATTTTCACATCAAACCCTTTGATGATTCTGTCGCCTTATATGAAGAGTCTTCAAGGGTAGGTCAGAATAATGGTGACTATTTGTTTGGTTTATGGGCCAGTGTGTTCGTGATCTGGAGTCGTTATCTTAGTGGGCAGAATTTAAGCGAAGTGGATAATCGAGCACAAGAGCTCGAGTCATATGTTAGGCAGACGCATGATGATAAAATGGTTTATGTCTATGATGTTTTAAAAAATATAATAGAGTCATTGCATGGAAAAAATAATGCACAGGAGGAGGTAAAAATTACGGGCCGCCCTGAGTATCTTTATTACTGGGAATGTAATAATTTTGTTCCGGGTATTAGTTGGTATTATCTTTTACAGGGGCAGTATTACTGTTTGATGGGAGATTATAAAAAAGCCTTTAAATTATTAAGTAGAGACGATCTTGTATTGACGCCGGGAATTATTATGTTTCCACATTCGCAATATTATTTTTATAAAACTCTGTCGCTGCTCAGGTTGGTTAATAGCGGGAAATTTGAAGTAACTGATGAGTATCTGCAACAGATTGATGAATCAATTTATCGATTGCAGGGCTGGGCAGAATTATGTCCCGAGAATTTTCATTATCAGCAATTACTGCTTGAAGCGGAGAGGTATTGTTTGAATGGACAGTTGTGGGAGGCTTCCAGTGCTTTTAATAAAGCGATTGATAGTGCAGAGCGTTATAAACTGCTTCCGGCAATGGCATTAACTAATGAAATAACCGGTTTGTTCTGGTTACAACAAAAAAATTTAAAACATGCGGTTCTTTATTTGCGCACCTCAATAAGTCATTATAATTCATGGGGAGCATCATATAAAGTTGAGGCGCTGGGTGCTTTATTAAATGATATTGTTATTCAGCATGACAATTTTTTAATGAGTCCCCCGGTGATTGACGATAAACCGATGGGGGATCTGGATTTATATGCTACCGGGTTGGACTTTAATTCAATATTAAAATTTACTCGAACGATTTCAGAGGAAATTAATAGCAATAAACTACTTGAAAAAACCCTCAGGATTATCATTGAAAACGCCGGTGCTGACCGCGCTGCCTTACTTACCTATAAAAATAATATGTTGTGTGTTAATACCGTTGCGGAGTTTCAGGATGTCCCCGTACTAGAAAAAATAAACATACCCCTGGACGATTTTGATGACTTACCCAAATGGATGATTCATTATGTTGAACGAACAGAAAAGCACCTACTGATCGCTGATGCTTTTAAAAATGATATCAATCAGGACGAAGATTATATTAACAGTCGGGGTGTCCATTCAATGCTTTGTATGCCGGTTAAATATAAGAATAAGCTAAATGCAATTTTATATATTGAAAATCATTCAAGTGCAAATGTGTTTAATGAGCAGCGTGCTAATATTTTACGTATCTTACTTACACAACTGGAAGTGTCGCTACATAATGCTCAGCTTTATCAATCTTTGCTTGAAGAGTCGCAGGAGCACCAGCAAACCTCTGAGGCTCTAACGCTGAGTGAAAAGCGCATGCGGTTAAGTCATCAGTATGCCAATATCGGTGTGTGGGAATGGGATATCCAGAAAGATGATATTTATTGGGGTGAGACTATTGCGCCCATGTTTGGACTTACGCAGAGCCGCATTGATATATCGTTAAATACCTTTATGGAAATGGTTCATCCAGAGGACAGACAAAAAGTCGAATCTGCATTAGACGTCTGTTTTAATGGTGGTGGGTATCTGGTTGATCATCGTATTATCTGGCCCGATGGAAGTGTTCATTGGGTGCTGGAGGCGGGGGATATTACTTGGGATGAAAATGGAAAACCTGAGAGTCTATTGGGTATAGTAAAAGAGATTACAGCTCGTAAAGTGCAGGAGCAGGAACAGCAAGCGTTGCAATTACAATTACAGCAGGCACAAAAGATGGAAGCCATTGGTCAGCTTACGGGGGGGATTGCACACGATTTTAATAATATGCTGGCCTCTATACTGGGCTATACAGATTTGCTTAAACTCAATCTTTCATCATCAGCAGATCCCAATATAACACGTTATATAGAGCAGATTACCTCGTCCGGAAAACGGGCTGCAAATTTAATATCGCAAATGCTCGAGTTTAGTCGGGGTGGAAAAGCGGAGATGGTGCAGCTGGATATTATTCCGCTTGTAAAAGATGTTATTCAGTTATTGTCTTCAACCATTCCTAGCAGTATTAGTATCCAACTTCAATGTGGAGATAATCTTCCGATGATTGATATTAATGCAACTCAGTTAAACCAGTTGCTGATGAATATTTGTATCAATGCTCGCGATGCTTTTGAAGGAAGACAGGGTATTATCAGTATTAATATTAAATATGTCTGTCAGGCTGATGAGATATGTTCTTCCTGTCATAATCACTTTGCGGGAGATTTTATTGAAGTCTGTATTGAGGATAACGCCGGTGGTATTGCAGCGGATATTCAGAGCTCGATTTTCAATCCTTTTTTTACAACCAAGGATGTAGGCAAAGGTACGGGGATGGGACTAGCCATGGTGCACGGGATAATGCATGGTCATGGGGGGCATGTTTGCCTGGAAGTTGAAGAGCACAGGGGAAGTCGTTTTCGATTAATGTTTCCAGCGGCGGCACAACACATGCAAACAGAAATTTTGAGTAAAGATACTGACAAGGTCAGTTTAAAGCGTTCGATACGGGTTTTGGTTGTTGATGATGAGCCAGCATTGGTTACCTTGTTAAATGAGCAGCTAAGGCTTGAGGGATGCCAGGTTACGACTTGTACTGGAGCGATTGAAGCGGCTCAGTTAATTGAAGATCACCTCGACCAGTTTGATATTATGATAAGTGATCAAACCATGCCTGAAATCAGTGGTGTTGAACTGGCAAGGCGAGCACTTGAAATAAATTCACAATTTCCGGTGATTATTTGTACCGGATATTCTGCTCAAGTTAACCAACAATCTGCGGCTGAAGCCGGTATTAAACGTTTACTTAAAAAACCTGTAAGTAAAGCCGATCTGATGACGGCGATTAATGAGCTGATATAGTTTTTTCAATGTATCAACCATCTAGCTTATAGGTCAGTATCAGCTAAGCGTATAAACTTGACTGAATCTTCCAGTACAAATTGTTTAAATGCCTGGGCCGCCGGAGTCAGGCGTTTACCGCTACGTTGTACAATATGCCAGTGACGTTGAATCGGAAAGTCTTTTATATCCAGTAGCATTAACCGGCGAGTTTCCAGCTCCAGCTCCAGAGTGTGTACTGATACATCCCTAACCCCAGACCTGCTTCCACCGCCTGCTTAATGGCTTCGTTTGAACTCATAAGCCGGGCTATCAAAGTTTAATGAAAGATTTAAAGCAGTCCACTAAACAACGTTTTACGGGTTTTAATTTTGATTATCCGGATCAAAAAGTAGATGAGTTACGCAAGCCCGCGCCGTATTACGACAGTTAGGTATTCGTGAGCCGGATGTTTACGATGATTATGAAAGCGAGGCGAGTTTAGTTTCCGGTATTGATTGCTATCGAATTAGGCTTGAAGGATAAAACCGTGGGAAATAACTTGGGAAATAACTAAAGCGCGGTTTTCAGAAAAAATTAATTCTCGTAGGAATTTATACTGAATTTATAGTCATTTGCTTGCAGAGTGTTTGTTGTGATATCTGTTTGTCAGCGTTAAAAAAAATCTATCCCATCGCCAAAGTAAAATTAAATTGAGCACCTTGCTCAGGTTTGCTCTCTACCCAAATTGTTTGTTTGTGTAGTTCAATGATTTTTTTAACAATACATAAGCCTAAGCCCGCATGGCCATCAGTACGCTCCGGGGTGTGGGCCTGGTGAAAACGTTCGAATACCAGATCCTGTTGATCCAGTGGGATTCCCTGGCCGGTATCACAGATTTTTATGGTCAGGCTACCATCTTCCGGTGCGGCAATTTTTATTTTTATTTTACTGTCAGCTTTGCTGTAGTAAATTGCATTGTTAATTAAATTATCAAGAACGCGTTCAATTAAACCCAGATCTGCATATACCGTCGGGTTTTCAATTTCGGTAATAATGTTGAATTTAATGTTTTTTTGTTGGGCTTTTATTTCGAACTTTGCAATCACATCATAGGTCAGTTCCAGTAATGGGAAACTTTCCATTTCAGGTTGGCGTTCACGTGCGTCAAGTTTGGCTAATTCAAATAAACCGTCAATTAACTTCTGTAAGCCTTTGGCCTGTTTTGCGGTGGTGTTTAAGTATTTTAACCTTTCTTCTTCGGATAAGCTTGCATACTTAATGGTTAAAGTTTCAAGGTAGCCCTGAATGGATGCAAGCGGGGTGCGTAAGTCGTGGGAAATATTGGCGACCATTTCACGGCGTAAATTATCCTGTTGTTTGAGCGCCGACCATTGTTGTTGAATATGTCGGGTCATGCTTGATATATGTTTTTCAAGTTCGCTGATTTCATCGGGCAGCACTAAATCAGCGTCTGTTAATTCAGCATTATGTTCGGCGCTGAAGTCACTGTCTACAAAATTGGCAACCCCTGACTGTAGTTTTTTTATGCGCAGGTTAATGCGGTAAAAGAGATAAAGCCCAATTAAGAGTCCCATTAACAGGCTGCCTGCCAGTACCAGACCGCCTAAATATATTATTGCATTTTGAGATTGCGTGTTTATGGCTTTGGTGAGCTCTTCGCTCTGTAGTACTACATATAGATAGCCTTTGGGTGAGCTGGGATCTGGAATTGGAGTAACAGAAAAAGATTTTTTTGCTTCATGTGAACGTGGATCATCACCTAAGATATTTAATGTTTGTGGATAGCTTAAGCGTTGTTTTACCGGTTTTAAATCGATGGTGTTGCGTTTAACTTTTCCTGGCTCAGCGGAGTAGGCAAGTATTTTCCCCTGTAGATCTAAATAATAAATTTCAATGCTGGGATTGATGGTCATATATTGCATGAAGGTTTTTTTCATGGCTTTTTTGTCTATTTTACCATCGTGTACAATTTTTTTATCATTAACCAGATTCTGTGCTAGATCATGATTGATAAGTTGTTGGCTAGACTGGTTAATCTGTTGCAGCATGTAGCTCGCAAAGATGGTGTAGGACAGGCCAACGGCGAGTAAAATAATGCACAGTCCGATAGCGAGCTTGAAGTAGAGTGTGTGGGTGAATGATGTTTTCATGTGTGTATGTTTTTTATGTGAAATATTTTTAAACTCATGCTGCGGTCGCTATAAACTGATAACCAACACCCCAGATGGTTTTAATAAATTTAGGTGTGCGGGGGTCTGTTTCCAGCTTGCCTCTTAAGCGGTTGATGTGTGAATTTACCGTATGTTCATATCCTTCGTGACCATAACCCCAAACTTTATCAAGTAATTGCATACGGTTAAAAACCTGTCCCGGATGCCGTGCAAAGTAGAGGAGTAAATCAAATTCTTTTGCGGTTAATTCCAGTTGTTGTTGGTGCTTTAGAACTTCGCGGGTCTGGGTGTTGATGCTTAGGTCTGTGAACAGTAACTGTTCGGCGTCGGAGGGTATATTTTGCATGGCATCGTGACGGCGAATTAAGGCTTTAACCCGCGCGACCATTTCCATCAGACTGAAGGGTTTAGTTAAGTAATCGTCGGCACCGGATTCCAGCCCTAGTACTCGGTCCATTTCAGAAGAGCGTGAAGTTAACATTAATATGGGGGTGTAAACTTTACTGGTATTGCGAATTTTTTTGCAGATTTGCAGGCCATCGAGACCCGGTAGCATGATGTCGAGAATAATTAAGTCATAGGTGTTTTTTTTAATACTGTTCCAGCCATCAATGCCATCATAGAAAACATCAACCTGAATGCCGATATCATTCAAATGTAATTTAACTAAATTTGAAATATCTTTATTATCTTCAATAATTATGACTTTTTTATTTTTCATATTTATTAAGCGGCATTAGCGGTTTTTTAAAATGCGCTAATGCCGCAGTTCCTTAATACTGTCGTCGAGTTTATTTTATAGTGCGGTGACTATAATACGCAGTGTCGGGTTGTCGAACTTGTCAGCAGCGCTGAGGGTTGATTCGTTAAAGCTATCATCTGCACTCACTACACCGCCGTGCAAAGTGACAACCGAGGTCACATCATCCCGGTCCTCATTAAATCCTTCGCCACCATCAGCTGGGCCAGGAAGCGTCCCCGGCAGCTCACTATTAAATTCCGTACCTGCATCATAAGCATAAGTATCATAGACACGGGTCTGACCCTCAGTAAGGCTATCAAGTTCAATAGAATTTACACCACTAAATGCATCGTTGGTGTTAATCAACATGCTGGCAACGGAAAGATACAGCTGCTCTGCGTCGCTTGTCTGCAGGATAAATTCCACATCTTCACCCGCAGGAACCGCTTCAGTTGCCTCAAATTGCGGGTTGCCTGGCTGTAGCGCCAGTAAATCTGAGCCACTACCACCTTCTGCGAGAGTTTCCAGCGCCAGGCTTGCTGGCTCACCAATGCGCCAGAAATTGAAGTTTTTATCATGCAGCATGGCTACGGGTGGTGATAAGGGCTGTGCATTGGTCATATTAATGATCTGCACGCTAAAGCGGTAGGTTTCGTTCGCGGGGGTGTTATTGTTATCAGAGCAGGCGAAGATTGATAAAACCATTGCGCTACTGATCGCTATTTTCTGAATCATATTATGCATCAAATATCTCCTATTTAACTTCAATCACCAGGCGTGCCACCGGGTTTAGCCAACGATGAATGCGACTATCAATATCACTGGCACCACCCATTGGGTCAGCATCACCAATTACGCCACGGTGAATGTGAACAGTGGCGTTGTTTTCTGTATTACTGACACCGGTGGCATTGGCACCCTGTCTTCCCAGTGGGTCGGCGGGAAAGCCTGCTGCACCGGGTGTGCCACCTGCCATGCCGGCAAACACTTCATCATTCGCTTCGGTGCCCGCATCATAGGCATTCAGGTAATAGGTGTAGGTACCCACCGTTGTTGGGATAGCCAGGGCATCGAGCCCAACAAATCCATCGTTAGAGGGGAGTATCATTGCGGTCATTGACAGGTGAGTATTGAGCGCCTGGGTCGTTAAATCAAAAGTGACGGTTTGCCCGGGCTCGGTGGGTCCGCCCGGGGGAGGGTTAGAAATAACATCTGCATTTAAGGCGGTTAAATCATCGACGAGTGCGCTGATACTACCGCCTTCGGCCATTGCTTGCAGGCTATCGCTCGCGTTCGTAGCAATTTGAAAAAGGTGTTGATCCGCAGAGTGAGCACCGAATAACAGGGGAGTAAAGTGGCTACCATGGGTTAGATTAGTGAAGTTTATGGTTAAATCCTGTGCTGATGCACAGGTTATTGAAACGGTCGAAATCGCCAGAGCGAGTAATGTTTTCTTCATGCTTATAATTCCTGATTTTTAATATTTGATAGTTACAGTACATTTAGTTTGTACTGCAGATATCAAAGTAAAATCACAGAGAGCTCACGAAAGATTAACATCATAAATAGGTGAATATTTGTGATTAATAAAACAGGTTTAATACAAAGTTATTGAATTTAATTCTGACATGATCACAATTGATTTTGCAGGTCGGCGCTAATTTTATCGCAGATATTTCATCAATCACGTATACTATCGACAAAATTTTAAGCGAATAAAAAAATATGGTAGTTAAATTAAGGTTAAAACAATTAATACGATACGCAGTATTCACTTATCTGGCAGTTTTTGCAGCACCTTCAGCGTATGCTGGGTCTTATATCGCATTGGCTCCTGCACAGATCAAAATTAAAACCGATCCGGGCTCAACAAAACCGACTATGACCGATTTTCGCTTAGGTTATGAGGTGGATGAACATAAGTTTGAGCTGGCACTTATGTCGAGTTTCGATGAAGATAATCTTAATGAGCTGGTGACAGACATTCCTTCTGTAACATCAATATTCTATCGCTATAACCCTGACCCGCGTAGTAGCGTAAAAATTGAATTCATTCTGGGATATAGTCAGGTTGAAATAGAATCCACCTATCCTAATGTGCCCACCAGCAGTGAAACCTTTGAAGGCGTGAGTTATGGAATCGGTATCGAAGAGGCGTTGCAAAGTATTCCACAGCTTAAATTTAAAATTGATTTTATCCAGATGTACAAGGGTGATGATCTTGAGTTAAGACTTTTTTCAGTAGGATTCCGTTATGAATTTTAAATCAGCTTATCACTTTCTAATATGCACTTTTATGCTTTTACTGACCGCCTGTGGCGATGCGGAGAAAGAAGCTCCTCTGGTCGATTTATTTACGGCGGCCAGTCAGGATCTTATTGCCATTGATTTTCCTGCAGGCGCAAATGAAGACGTCATCTCAATCGACTCCTTTTTTGATTATACCATTGAAGGTTTACAATCAAACGGGGTGGATTATGTACCGGTTACCAGTAATATCATCTGGTCATTATCCGATGGTGCGGTGAGTACTATTGATGCAAGTGGTCGATTAAGTGCTGGTTCGGTCGCCGAGGAGCTTACAATTACGGCGAGTGTTGGGCACCTAAGTGCTACTTTCGATGTAAGAATCTCTGCTGCGAAGTTTGATCAGGTTGTTGAGTTAAATAGCACAGCCCTGATAATTAATATGTGTCAGGCGCAGGAAATAGTGCCCATCGGTAATTACATTAATGATGATGGTTCACCGGATGAGCAGCGCCCGGTTGATAGCACCGTTATTAACACAATCGAATGGCTCATTAGAAACGCAGAAGATGACACGCCATCACAACGGGCATTTATTAAAACTGAAAATAATATTGTAAATTTTCAGGCACTAGAAACCGGTGATGTCATTATTAATGCGCGTGCACCTTCGGTTAGTCAGGGTGGCACAGTCGTTACCTCAATCGATTTTGATCAGACCCTGGATAATAATTTAAACAGCATAAAAATATGCCGCAGTACAGACTCTAATCTGGATACCTGTACTCTCACCAATAAAGATGTTGTAGAAAATAATGTAGTGTCACTGGTGGCGGTGGGTAACTATGAACAATCCGACGGTAGTGATATCAGCCAGAATATTACTGCATACAGTAAATGGGGTATCAGTGATACCGATAATGCAAGCATTGCATTGTCCACAGATTTACAGCAGTTAAATATTACCGGGATATTAGAAGATACAACGACGGATGTTTCAGTTGCCTGTGGCAATGTTGAGCAAGCTGTAACCGATGAGGATATCGAAACTGGTGTCGTGCTTGATATCCCGGTTAGCTGTGCCAATGGTAATGTAAATTGCCTGCAAAAATCAGAAACAATGGATATTATTAGTGAAACGCCCACTGACATATCGATAACCGCAAATGATCTAGATCTGCAGGATAATATTGCACGGGTTTTTGCTACTCGACCTGCCAGTATTAAACTAAAAGTGACAGCAGATTTTTCAAATAGTGCCAGCCGTGATGTCACCGACGAAGCAGAATACGATAATCGAACGCCTAATGTGGTCACTAAAAAATCGGGTACCGATGCGGAGTATACTGTGCTGGATACCGGTAATAATGTAGAAATATTTGTAGAGTTTGAGAATCAGAATTTCACGGTTAAAATTACGCTTCCTAACTAGCTGGTAACCCTGTTAATGGCGTCTGTCTCTAAAGCGCTTAAGCGACATTGTATTAAGCAGGTTTACTGTATTTTATAGTGGGGCAGTCGTGGACTTTATAACTAATGGGTTAATATCTTGTCTTGTAACCATTTTGTTGTGTCCTTCGCCGACATGGGTTTAGCAAGGTAATACCCCTGACCCTGGCCACATTGTAATGTATTTAAATATTGAAGCTGTTCTTCTGTTTCAATGCCTTCTGCAACAACGTTCAAATTTAGTCCGTGTGCCATTGTTACAATAGTAGAGGATATTTTTACATCATCCTTATCCTGCGGAATGCCGGTAATAAAAGAACGGTCAATTTTTAATGTGTCGACGGGTAGTTGCTTAAGGTAGTTGAGGCTGGAGTAACCGGTGCCAAAATCATCGATGGATATTTTCACGCCTTTTTCTGTGAGTTTTTCTAATGTATTTTTTACATCGTCAGTAATATTAAAAAACATTCTTTCTGTTATTTCCAGTTCAAGCTGTTTCGCGCTCATACCGGTTTCTTTTAAGATGTCGATTACGCTGGCATACAGTTTGTCATGATCAAATTGTTGAGCAGCCACATTAATCGCCAGATTAAGTTTGCCCAGTTTAAGTGATTCCCACTCGCTCATTTGTTTGCAGGCGTGTTTAAGTACCCAGTTACCAATTTCAACAATCATCCCGGTTTCTTCAGCCAGGGGAATGAAGTCATCCGGCATAATTAAACCGCGTTCAGGGTCATGCCAGCGAATTAATGCTTCAACGCCTATCGGTTGTTGGGTGTCCAGGTTAAAAATAGGCTGGTAGTAAAGTTGAAATTCATCACGCTCAAGTGCGCGGCGTAAACGGCTTTCAAGGCTGAGTCGTTCCTGTACTCTTCTGGTCTGTTCTTCATTATAAAACTGATAGTTGTTGCCGCCTAAATCTTTTGCATGATACATAGCAACATCTGCATATTTTAATAAGTGTTCACCGCTATTATCATCATTTGGGTAAAGTGCAATGCCGATACAGACTGATGAAAAAACTTCAGTTGATTCAATTTCAATCGGGGTGTTAAGACATTTCAACATGCGTTTGGCAACCTGAGTTATATAACTAATATCGTTAATATCCTGCAGGATAGCCACAAATTCATCACCACCAAAGCGGCTGATTGAATCTTCGTCCCGCAAACAGGTTTGTAAACGATTGGCTACATGTATAATTAGCTGGTCTCCCGCATTATGGCCAAGGCTGTCGTTAACCGTTTTAAAGCGATCAATATCAATAAACAGAACGGCAACCATCTTTTTAGTGCGTGATGCACGACCCCGTGCCACTTTAAGATGGTCAAGTAAGGAAATACGATTGGGTAATCGCGTTAAAGAGTCATAATAGGCCAGTTCATCAAGCCTGCGTTCCGCCTCGCGTCTTTCATTAACTTCAGACTGCAACTCGTGTGTGCGTATGGCAACTTGTCTGCGTAATAATAAAGTTAATCCGAGCATGATAACAACAACTGTAAATAATCCGCTGACCAGCCAAATTAACCAGCGATATGATTGAGGTTGCTCAGTCTGGTTCATCCAGCGACGTATAGAGGTAAAATAGATGGAATTTTTATCGGCTTTGTATTTATTCAGTTGTTGATCAATTTCATCAATTATATTTTTGTTGGCGGGGTTTAGTGCAGAGTAATGAATAGTAATAGGGTTGAAAATTATATTGGTTTCAATTAAATCGTATTTATTCGCATTAAGAGCGCCAAATAATCGATTAACGATTCCTACATCCACCTTTTTCTCCTGGGTTGCTTCCATGACATCTCTGAAGTTTTCAAATTCAGTGATTTCAACATTCAATTCAAGTTTTTCAGCCAGTTTGCGGAACGCTTTATTGTGAATGTTGTTTTTCACGGCAGCTATGCGAATATTGTTAAGGTCAAGGAGTGAGGCGATATCTGAATCGGTGCGAGAGTAAATTAACCCCCAGTTACTGATAATGGCATTGCGTGTGAATAAATATTTTTCGTCACGTTGCTTCGAATAGGCCATCATGGAAATAATATCTATTTTATCATTCTCAAAGTTTGCAAGCTGATCCGTGTACGATCCAGTTACAAACTGTAGCTTCCAGTTATTTTTATTTGCGACCTGTTGTAATATGTCGATAGAGATACCGCTCCATTTTCCGGATTTATCCTCGAATGCAATGGGTGGATTGGGTAATACACCAACCCGAATAAGTTTGGCGGTGTTACGATTGTCTGCAAAGGTGAGCGTGGTGTTTGTGCCGGTTAATAAAATGAAGAGTACGAATAGGTTTCTTAAATTAAAAATTTTAATAAATGATAATGCGCAAGTGGCCATTTTGCGTTGCGAAAGTAATTTAAAATAGTACCTGTTTATAATCATAAGGGACTCTTTGTAAAACTTATTTTAAAAAATAGTGTAATTACATAGCTATACACTGAAAAATAGCGTTGAATTCCCTGACTTATTTCAATCCATTCTATATTTTATAAATTCAAATCAAGTTGTGGGGGGAGAACAGACTGATGCTTTGATTAATTTTTATTCATAAAAAAACGTCATTTTAACCCCAGCAACTTCAAGTATGTCGTTGTCTTTAAGTGCATGCGCCCTGGAGCCTATTTCTTCACTGTTAACATGGGGGCGCTCACCATTGTCACCGCCATCAATATGTATTAAAAAATAACCGCTTGGGCGGCGGGTGATTGCGGCCACTTGTACGCCGGGTTTACCCAGTGTAGTGAGTACTTTCGTTAAGGCGAGTTCTTTACCGTTGTTCGCGCCGCTGTTTAAACGAATTTTGGCAATTCTCTGGCTGGTTTTTCCCGAGTCAGAGGAGGCGATTTCAGCAGCAATCTTTCCAACTGACTGATCAATGGCTACACTGCCTTCGGTTTCATGCATGCCGGCAGCAGCGGTGTTAATGATCATGGTTTTTTCAAATTGTTCGGTAGTACCAGTGTCGCTGTCAATATATTTAATTTCATGTTTACCAACTTTAATGACATCACCGTTTGCGAGTACATTTTTCTTAATTAATGAGCCATTTAAATAGGTGCCGTTAGTGCTGTTTAAATCTTCAATAAATGAATCGTTAAGAGTGGTAACAATCTGAGCATGGTGAGCGCTGATTGCAAGGCTGTCGAGATGGATGTCATTATCACTTTTTCGGCCTATGGTCATTGTGTCTTTAGTCAGTTGAAGTTCGCTTTCTATTTCACCGTTAATACTTATTTGAATAGTTGTCATTTTGATTCTTACTCGTTAATTTATTAATCAGGAAAATACATCAAAAATTTTCGTGTACCAGTTTGAATTTGCAGGAAATTCTTTTACGACTCTTGCTAGCATGACGGATACATTGTCTTTACCGCCGTGAGCCTTGGCCTGTTTGATGAGTTCCTTTGTGATTTTGTTTGGGTTGTCACGATAATTTAAGTGAATATCTTCAATTAAATCGTCATCTATCATATCGGTTAACCCATCGGAGCAGAGCATATAAGTATCATCTGCCAGCGCAATATCTTCCAGTAAATCTACATCAACCGTTGCATTAACACCAACGGCACGGGTGACCAGATTTTTATTTAATGATTCATTGGCTTCTTTTTTAGTATAAAAGCCACGGTCGACCAGTTCCTGTAGCAGGGTGTGGTCACGGGTCATCTGTTCTAATATCCGATCGCGCATCCGGTAGAGACGCGAGTCACCCACATGGGCAATCGTAATGCGGTTGTCGTAGAGTAATAAAACGACAACGGTAGTACCCATGCCTTCATATTTTGAATTTTCTTTCGAGGCGTTAAAAATTTTTGAATTTGCATCTTTAATGGCTCTTTCAATAAGCATGCTTTCCACGCTATAGCCAGTACTTTCATCTATTTTACCAGTGGTAAGAAGTGGCAGGGATTTATCTAAATCCTGTAGAATTGAATCAACTGCAATCGCACTGGCAACTTCACCGCCCTTGTGGCCGCCCATACCATCCGCAAGTACCAGTAGCCCCAGCTCATTATTGTGACCAATGCTGTCTTCGTTATGGTCACGTACCAGACCTTCGTCGGTAATACCGGTGATAATGATTTTTTCTGAAAGGCTCATAACCGTTTTTACTTAGTCGTCTTATGTTTCTGGGCAATAATCTGAATGCACTTGCGCAGGTCGTTGGACATCTGGGTGCCACTTTGATAACGCTTTTCCGGTTCTTTTGCGAGTGCGCGATTAATGATGACTGAAACACAACGGGGCAGTTCAGGGCGAATACTTTCAGGTTTAGGATGGGCTTCATTGGCAATTTTATACATTAAGGTTGCCATCGATTCGCCCTGAAACGGCAGGCGCCCCGTCATAAATTGAAACATCATTACGCCCAGTGAAAACAGATCCGATTTACCATCGACTTTTTTACCCGCCAACTGTTCCGGTGACATATAGGAAGGCGTACCAAGCACCATGCCGGTTTTGGTTTTACTCGAATCGGTAATGCGGGCGATACCAAAATCGGTGATTTTTAACGTGTCTGTCTTTGCTTCAAACATGATATTTGCGGGTTTAATATCCCGGTGAACCACATTTGCTTTGTGGGCATAATCGAGGGCGTCAGCACAGCGACGAATAATATCGAGTACTTTTGGTACTGGTAGTAATTTATCGGCTTTACCATAGGGCACCATATCGCTGCCTTTTAAAAATTCCATTGCGATGTAGGCCAGGTCATGTTCTTCACCCGCATCATAAATGGTGACAATATTTGGGTGACTGAGGCGGCCTGCGGTTTCGGCTTCACGGAAGAAGCGATCTTTGACTTCCTGTAACTCATCCGCTTCAAACTCCTGCGAAAGGGCCATGGTTTTGATTGCCACAATCCGGGCTATTTTAGGGTCTTTACCTAAATACACCGAACCCATGGCGCCTTTACCCAGTTCTTTTTCAACTTCGTAACGACCCAGCATGGGTTTTTCAACACCGCTGCCCGTCAGCAGTAAAGAGCCACCGGCGGAGTTGTTCTGGTTGCCAAGAATAACGGTTTCTTCCATGGCGGTAGCGCGGGTCAGGCGTTGTTTTATATCCCGGAACCTGGCATCTATGTCTTTCATTACCTGATATACGGATGCCGCTTTATTAAACTGCCGTTTGCGCTCAAAATCCAGTGCCAGGTTGTAGAGTAGCTCAAGGGCTTCCGGGGATTTTGGCAGGCGTCGGAATTTATCAAACGCGGCATCAAGTTGACCCTGTCCCTGTAACGACAGACCAAGCATACGGTTGGATTCTGCAGATTCCGCATCCAGTGCCAGCTTGCCTTTTTCTGTGGATAGAAAGCGCTTGGTGGTAAGCAGCAGGTGTCCGACAATCAGTAATATTGAGGGGCTCACCAGTTGTAACCACAGACCTTTCTCCGTCATCAAATAGTAATGGGTTGCGAATAAAGTAAAAAACAGTAACAGGCTGATGGTAGCGGCAATGCCTGCATTTAAACGCGGCAGTAGTACAATAATATACAATGCGATAAAAAGGGTCGTGCCGGCAATGGCCGCCAGACTCCAGTCCGGTTCAATAAAAAAGTCTTCATTTAGTATGCTGGAAACTGAATGGGCGAGGGTGAGCACCGGTGCCATATTGGCATTTATGGGGGTGACCATGGTATCTCCCACACCCACGGCGGTTGCCCCAATTAGAACAATTTTGCCTTTATATTTTGATGCGGGAATTTTGCCCTGTAAAACATCATAAAACGAATCCACCGCAAAGGCGCTGCTACCCCCGATACCGCTATAAAAGAAGGTGTTCATCAAAAGGTTTCGGCTTGTTTTGATGGACAGGTTACCCAGCTCGACGCTATCTCCCAGATTTATGGTGACATCCCGTGGTTTTAAATTCAGGCTACGCATGGCCAGCTGTAGTGCCAGTGAGGGATATAGTTGATCGTAGTAATCCACCACCAGTGGTTCGTAGCGAATGCTGCCATCGGTGTCTGGGGCGGCGGATAACACACCAATACTATCCGCTTGCGTAGCCAGTGATTTAATGGGATATAAAACACTCGCCACGGACAGTGGAGACTCATTCTGCGGATTGGTCACCGGGTTGTTTTTAATTTTGCTGAGTTTATTGCGAGTAACATAGGCGGGTAGGGTGTCATCCGGATTGCCCCGTGTCTGGCCAACACCCATGTGCATAGCCAGTACCACATTTTGGGCTTCGGATAAGCTTTCCGCCAGTTTCTTGTCGGTATTCAAATCTATCTCCGCGGCCATCAGTTTTTCGCCGAGCAGTTGAATATCCCCATTAAATCGGGTGTTGGCTTCAGTGGTGATTTGTGGAAGTTTGCTATTGTTGTAAAACTTCAGGATATCCTGAATGTAGCGCATACCAGGATCGATTTGAGGTTCGGTAAAAAAGATTGTCTGGCCAATAATCCTGGCGCCGCCGCGCTTGAGAATGCGGTGCATTTCCGCATGTATATCCCGGGGCCAGGGCCAGCGGCCGATATTGGCAATACTGGTATCATCTATCGCAATCACTGCTACCTTATCACTGGGGGTGCTTTTGGATGAGCGTACACCAAAATCATAAGCATCATGTTCCAGGCTATCGAACAGGCCTATTTTACTGAGTGAAATAATGATGATGCAAATGGCCAGACCCGCAAACCAGTCTCTTTTCCAGAACGCCTGTTTCATCCTATCCCTCGGCCAGATATTGGTAATTTGCAATCAGCCATTATTCCTCTACATTTCCCCGGTTATTATTATAATTAGTGGCCTCTTACTTGAGACCTTGCCTCAGTTTGTAAGAATAGATCATAAACGCAAGTCTTGCCCATCGCTAGTGAAATATGCGACTTTTTTAGTAAAATCACGGTGTTGGGCTTTAACCTTCATCAATCAGGTGAAGATGAGGCAGTAGATGATGAGGGGTTACTGCGGGTGCCCTAACGTCGGGCTCTAGTTGAGCACCCGGTTAAGGGTATACGTATTCTGAAAAAGCCGAGGGCGCAACCACAAGCCTTCAGCGTTTTTTGATGGGGGTACCTGTTATTAATGGGTGGAACGTACCAGTTGCCGGAAACTATTGTCTTTATCAAACTCTCTATTTAGGATCAGGCTAGCGACGATAACGCCGCCAATATGGATAAAATCAGCAACAGGCTGAAATTGGCACTGACTTTGTGTATCGCTTCCAGGCATTCTCTCCAAAGCCCATGTTTGTCTTCAGGCGCCTTATCATCACCTGCGTGAGCTGCGCTGATAAGTTGAATTTCAGGGAGGTTTCCTGCTAGTGGCCTCAGTCAGTCTTCATCAATAGCGTACCGTTTCAGGCAGCGTTCTGAATTTTCACTCGATTACCAAAAAGATTGTGAGTTAAATCTCAGAATTGTACTCACGGGTCGATTTAGGTTGTTTTTTAAAAAAATGGGAATATAATCCCAATCATACAGTTGGAACATTAAGCCACTGACATTCAGGTGCGAGCATAATTAAGCCAGAAAGTTGGTGAAATCTAAAATATCAATCACTGAGGAGTGAATGAAGATGAGTAATCAATCCGTATTTCGAAAAAGCCTGTTAGCAGCCAGTATTGCTGTGTTAACCGCCTGCGGCGGTAGTGGTGGTGATGCACCAACAGCTGCTGATTCCAAAAGCGTGGGTGTGATCACCGGCTTTGGCAGTATCTATATTAATGGTGTTGAGTATGAAACAGATACCGCTAGCATCAATATCGATGGTGCGCTGCTTCCAGAAACAGAGCTGGGTGTGGGTGATGTGTGTGTGATTGAAGGTAGTGTGAATACTGACGGAACAACCGGTACAGCAGTGACTGTTACGTGTGCCGATGAGCTGGAAGGGTATGTGACGGACGTTTCTGGCCTGGGCATTGACGGTGTTGGCACAATTAATGTGATGGGCCAGACGGTGACAGTTACTCTGGATACCGTATTTGAAGGTGATCGTACAGACACTTTAACGATTAACGACTTGACTGTGGATAGTATCGTTGAAGTGAGTGGTTTCTCGGATGGCAGTGGTACAATATTGGCTACCCGTGTTGAAACAAAAGCAGCCCATGATGATGTAGAGGTTAAGGGGCTGGTGAGCAATCTCGACACGGAAGCAATGACCTTTACTATCGGTGACTTGCTAATCGATTACAGCACGGCTGGTGAAGTTCCTGCAATACTGGAAGATGGTTTGTTTGTTGAAGCAGAAAGTGACTTGCCTTTAGAGGGTGATGTTGAAACAGGTTTCACTATGTTTGCCAGTGAAGTGGAAATCGAAGAAGACGGCGACATCGATATCGACGGTGATGAGGGTGACGAAATTGAGATGCAGGGTTTAGTGTCTGAAGTTGATCTTGAAGCCGGTACATTCCTGTTTAATGGTCAGCTGGTTGAAATCGATTCTCTAGAACTGGAAGATGAGTTTGACATTGCCAACCTGGTAGATGGCATGATGATTACGGTTGAAGGTTATATTGACTCAGAGGGTAACTTTGTAGTTGAAGAAATCGAAGAAGAGAAAGAAACCGAAGATGAAGTTGAAGGTACTGTCAGCGCAGTAACTGAAACCACCGTAACCGTTAATGAAATGACTTTCACGGTAAACAATGATACGCGTATGATTGATGAAATGGGTGAGATGCCACTACAGTATTTCAGCCTGGCGGATGTTGTTGAAGGTGACTATGTTGAAATTGAGTTCTACTATGATGAGGCGAATGAGGAATACATCGCTACTGAGGTGGAACGCGAAGATCCAGAAGATGAAGAGTTCATCGAAGTAATCCCCGTTAAACGGGTAGTTGAGCCAGTTGCTGACACTGTTCAGTAGGTAACAGGCTTAGATATTGATAAGCTCTAGCCACCCATAGCGCAAGGTATGGGTGGTTTTTTTATACTGTTTTTTAATTTAATTGCATTCAATGAGTTTGAATATGTGCGACCGGTTAAACTTGAAAACTGACACCATGGGAATATAATCCCAACATGGGTGAAAGTTTATTAACAATCCTTGAAAAAGCCGCGGGTAGAATCCTGCGGCCACTGGTACGGGTTATGCTGCGTAATGGTGTCGCCTGTGGCAGCTTTGAAGCAATGGTTCGCAAAGCCTATGTGGATGAGGCGTTTATTCTGGCGGAGCAGGAGGGTAAAGCGACCATCTCAGCTGTGTCCGCTAAAACCGGTTTATCCCGTAAAGAGGTCAAGCGATTATCAGAAATTGAACTGGATACAGCAAATGATACGGGACATAAGTATAATCGCGCCATTCGAGTGATTAGCGGCTGGATGAACGATGAACGTTTCAGTTCGGTCGATGGTGTTCCCCGGGTACTGGATATGGAAGGCAGTGACACCGCGTTTTCCGCCCTGGTAAAAGATTACAGTGGCGATATACCCACCCGCGCCATGTTTGACCTGCTGGAAAAAAGCGGTTGTGTCGAAAAACATAATGGCAAGGTGCATCTGGTGAGTCACGCCTATGTGCCGGGAAATGACCCACAGGATATCATTAATATTCTGGGGACAGATAGCCACGAATTAATGGAAACCATTATTCATAATATGAGTTGTGCACCACAATTGCGTAGATTTCAACGCAAGGTGTCCACTCATAAACTGGCGGCGGAACATGTGGCCGAGTACCAGAAATATGCCAGCCGACGCTCACAGGCGTTGTTGGAAGAACTTGATAGCTGGTTAAGTGAGCATGAAGCCAGTGAGAGTAATACGAGTGAGAATGCCAGTCAGTATGTCAGTCTGGGCATTTATTATTATTTAAAAAAATCTAATGAAAATGATGATTTTGACTAAATTTAATTCAATAAATCGGTCGCATTAGATTAAGTGAGCGGGGCGGAAAAATCCACCCGTTGAAACAAATATATAGTTGGAGTAAGTGTTGTGAAAACCCAGATTAAAAAATCCCATTTGGCGATAGCTGCGCTGAGTGCGTTGCTCATAACTGCCTGTGGTGTAGGCGGAGGCCTTGCTGGCATTGGCGGTAGTGGTTATATTTCTACGGGTACTATAACCAGTTTTGGTAGTGTGTTTGTTAATGGGGTTGAATTTGAAACGGGCTCCAGCACATTTGAAATTGAAGATGTCAGTGGTACCCAGGCGGATTTACGCATTGGAATGGTTGTAGAAGTGACGGGCAGTATTAATGGGGATGGTATAACCGGTGATGCCACTCACATAAAATATGGTGATGATCTGCAGGGTCCGGTGACTAATTTAAATGCAGGAGCCAGTACCAGTAGTTTTAAAATTTTTGGAAATGATGTAGTGGTTTCTAACGTTAGCACGTCTTTTGAAGATGTGACTTTCGCAACAATTGCAGAAGGTAATGTGCTGGAAGTTAGCGGATTTTATGATCAGAATAATGTGCTGCAGGCAAGCTATATTGCGTTTAAGTCCGCCAGTGCAAATGCGGATTCGATTGTTGAAATTAAAGGTCGAATTACTGACTTAACTGGCAGTAATTTTTTCATACAGGGTGTGAGTGTAAATGCATCCAGTGCAATTCTTGAAGACCTTCCCGATGGCTTACAGGAAGATTTATTTGTTGAAGTAAAGGGTAAATTAAATAACAACATTATCGATGCAACTGAAATAGAAAGTGAAGACAGTTTCAGTGAAGAAACGGGCGTAGAACTGGAAGGCATCGTGACGCGTTATAACAGCATTAGTGATTTTGATGTTAACGATCAGAGAGTTGATGCAACCAGTGCGAATTTATCACCTGCAAATTTAGTTTTAAATCTGGGTGATAAAGTTGAAATTCAAGGTCAACTCAGCAATGGTGTATTTATCGCCAGTGAAGTTGAAACCCGCGAGGGCAGTGCCGGTGTCGGTGCTAAAGTGAGTGAGGTTAATATCGAAGCTAACAGTTTTAGCGTTGAAGTTTTACCGGGCCAGTTCATTACGGTACAACTTACCACGGCCACTCGCATGAAAGATGATTTGGGTGAGGAAAACGAAGATGATAATTTGCTACTCACGGAATTAAATCCAGGTATTGATTTTGTGAATGTGCAGGGTTTTGAAAGTGCCAGGGATACGATTACTGCAACAGAAGTTAAGCGTGAGTCAGAAGTAAAACCGACGGAGTTAGAGGGTGTTGTGACGGCGGAATCTGAAAGTGGGTTTACGGTGTTGGGTGTAACATACCCGGTAGATATCAATACTTCCTATAGCGAAGTTGAAGATAATGCTGCATTTTTATTATTAACGACGCTGAATGAAACCGTAATAAGTATCAGCGATGAAACCCCAGAAGATGGTTTTGCTGATTCTGTTGAGATTGAAGATTAGATAGATAAATATCAGAATTGTTTAAACCAGGGCAGTGTGGAGCAAGTGCATTCTCCACCTGCCGAGACGTTAAATAATACCTGTAAAGTTTGAACGTTTTATTTTCGACTATCTGCAAATAACCACAAAACCCCAACACCCATAGAAACAAAATGGCTGTCTTCCACCAGTGGGCTATCTTCAAACGCTGCACCACTAAGATTTTGATAGCGCAAAAACGCAAAGTAGATTAAATTATTTTGTCGCCAGTTACCGGTAAAATCAATAAAGGCACCACCATAACCCGCATCTGAGTGATACTCACTGCGTTCGGGCGTGGCAAATTCTAAGGGGACATCATAATAATATGCGTGAAAATCTTCCGTTGCAAAACGTAAACCACCACGCGCCTGATAGGCCCAGCCAGATTTAAACGGGCGTAGCGTTTCATAACTTAAGCGTGGCTCAAAAATCCAGCCGGCACTTTCAGCAGAGCTTAAGTCGGTTGCAATAGCAGCGCGCAGGGGTAGCTCTAATCTAAACTCATGGGGTTTTCTACGCCCTCCTGAAAAAATAATTTCAAATGAAGGGCCCACCTGCAGTACCGTATCTAAATTAGGCATACCGCTTCTAGCACTACTTTCTGAGCTATCGACGGGTACCCCTAAGGCAGCGCTGATATTTAAACGGTAGTCCGGCGATTCATATAAAAAACCCCGAACTCCATCGTCCACTTCAAAATGTTCTGATTGAATTCGGAAATACGGAAAAGGAATAACAAAGGTATCATCTTCACTGGCACCGGGGTAAAGCGGGGTGTTAAAGGTGGTGACGCCGACCCCCAGTTCCCAGAAGGTTTCATCTGCGGACAGGCTATTAGAAAATAAAAGTGCAAGAACAATAAAACGGTATTTCATAGTTTAGCTGTGTTTTTTAACGTGTTGTAACTATACACTAAGTCGGGAGTTAATAAATTTTTGAATTAGAAATTCCAGTGATAACCCAGGGTGAAAAACAGATTGTCATTGGCCAGTGTTGCATCGTTAGCGCTAGAATCCGTTGTGTCATAACCGAATTCAAAATCAAAGCGAACCTTGTTCCGATAGATATAATCTGTCCGAATAAGCGCACGTAATTTTGTTTGTGAGCGATTGTCAGTTAAATCGCGAATGTCATATTGTAGACGAGGATTAATGCGCCAGTTCAGGGTGATGGGTAATCGGGTGTTCGCAATAAATGAAAACGTAGTAGACGGCTCGGTGTTACTATAGCGTAATCCCAAAACCCCCGTGTCACGATCAAATAGTACATCGTTTCCCACAAGCTGCAAGCTGATAAAATAATTCGGCCCGACTTTTTCTGTGGCCGGGACCCCACCCGATGCTGGTGTGCTGTCCATTTGTGACACGGTTAAGTCGGCGCTCGCCTGATAATTTAAACTAAAACGTTGGGAGGCACCTGTGGTAATGGTCTGGTTATTTGCGGTTCGATCATTTGCCAGTTGATAAACCTGCTCAATGTTTAAGCTGGGGTTTTGCGCTAATAATTCTTCCAGGCTTGTTTCTTCCTGACCAATTAAGGCATTGCTAGTTGATAGTATGGGGGCTGTACGCATAAAGGCATTAACAAAAATATTACGCCCCTGTTCAAAAAACATATTGCCATTAAACTGTAAAATATTTATTTCTTTAAAGAGGAGATCATAATCAATCATTCCAAAGAATGATTGTCGGTTATCGTGATAATACACCTCAGTTCCTAGACTGGTGCGATCATCGAAGCCGTTATGAGTTTGATCAAAATAAAACAGATTCATATTCCAGTTTTTTAAAAAAGTACCGGTTTCAAAAATCAGACCATAAAACTGCTTGTTTTCATTGATCGAAGATTTATTGTCAATTTCTACTGGAAAGCCGCCTAAGATATTTAATCGTATATCCGGAGTGAACTGGTAACCAAGGGATAAACCATCAAAACGATTAAGTAAGCCACCGATACGTAATGCCTGACGACCAATTATTCCAGAGGTGCCGGTTTTTCGATAACTCAATTCATAGTAGGTTTCGATAAAACGAAACTCACTTTCTTCATCATCGTTAATAAAATCAAAAATATGATCGCTGGTAAACTGGTAGCGATGATCGAAATTATTAGTTCTGTGGGTGGTCCTGACATCAACAAAGGTAATAAATTGTGAGAGGGTTTTAATGGAAGCAGCACCATCGATTTTTGCTGTATTACTGCGATAAAACTGTGACAGGCTACCGAAGGTGGTGATTTCATTGATGTGTTCTACATCACTCATCATAAGGACCTTTTTTCTAGGTTCGCTGGCGGCTGTGAGTAAACCAGTGAGGCGCTGCCTGACGCGAACACTACCTTTATTATCAGGATATAATTTAAGGTAGCGTTCATAAATAATGACCGCATGGGAGTTCTGGCCTTTGCGTTGACGTGCCAGACCCAGTAGCTCCAGCGCCTGGCTGGAATATCGATGATTGCCCGCATTGACCAGTGCGTTTAGATACCGAATTGCGCTGGAATATTTTTTATTTTTTAAATCTCTGAGTGCTCTTTCCATTAAGCTGTTGAGTTGCTTCTCTGATAATGAAGATGTGTTTTTGTGAATACTGCCTTTAAATCCTTTTGGAGCAGTATAAATAATATGCTTGTTGGCATTCGGTGGTGTCTTTATTACCCAGGCCCCTGGGTATATCGTGCGAACTTTTTTAAGCGCAGAACTGGCCTGCTTACGGCTGTTATAAAATCCCACATTTAAACGTTCCCATGCGGTGTCTTTGATTTTTAATTTTTCAATATAAAAACTACGTCCAGAAAATTGCTGATTTTTGCTGTAATTCCATTTTAAATTATTTCCCGCTGCTGAAGCCAGCACAATGGAGTAGGTTTTAGTTGTGGTAGCCGCATTGATCTTACCGCTTATTAAAAAACATAAAAGCAGACACAATAAAACGTGCAGGTTAAATCGTGTGGAATAATAAGCCAGGCGCAGCATAAACTGTTTCTTAAAGTAATTATCTAACAAAATTATCTATCATAATTTTTACGGTTATAATCAAGCACCACTAAAATACTGCTATTACCACTTACCATCATTTTCCCAGAGTCCATTAGCGTTTTATATTAATGTCTTTAAAGCTGGTAGTGCTATGGCATTCTCCACACCTGCGTCCAAATGAGCGGTTGTGAATGTCTTCACTTCGGTGACAGCTGATACAGTCTTTGGACGCTTTTAGTTTTCCTCGTGATCGGGTTTGGTGGCAGTCATAGCAGCCGAGTTTTTTATGTGCACCATCAATCTTAAAACGACTGGCTTTATTGTGATCAAACAGCCAGGTAAACCAGGAATTGGGATTGTGGCAGGAGTGGCAGTCTGTTCCCAGCCTGGTTTTGTGTACATCGTCATCAGCATGGCAGGCATTGCAAGTGGATTGTGTTTGTGAGTATTCACTTGAGAGATGACACTCCTCACACTGGGTGGTTGCATGCATGCCAATTAATGGAAAGTTTGTAAGGTCGTGATCAAATGAAACCCCGCTTTTCCAGCCTGTTTCAAGGTGGCATTGGGCGCATTTTTTACCCTGTTTACCTCTGTGAACATCATTTTTTCGGTGGCAGGAATAACAGTCAGGCTTTACTTTATCTTTATAAAGGTCCCCCTTGTGGCATTGATTGCAGGCGGTGGTTTTGTGTTTACCTAATAATTTAAATTTAGTTTTTTTAGCATGATTAAATATCTGTTTTGACCAGTTAGTAGACGTGTGGCATGTGTTACATTTTTTACCATAACGGCCTTTGTGTTGATCATCATTTTTGTGGCAGCCATAGCATTTCTTAGGTAGCTCTTTTTTCATATCTGTTGTGGTATGGCAACTGTTGCAGGCCGCTTTTTTGTGCTTTCCGTACAAGGGGAAATCTGTTTTTTTGTTATGGTTAAATTTAATTTTATTCCATTTAGTTGTGTTATGGCAGGTGTTGCATTTTTTTCCAAGACGGCCGTTATGAGTGTCATTTATTTTATGACAGCTAATACAGGCCTTTGGGGCTTTTTTATACTGGTTATTGATGTGACAAGCACTACAATTAATTTTTTTATGAGTGCCTTTTAGTGCGAAATCAGTTTTGTCGTGATCGAATTTTGTTTTCTTCCAACCGCTTTCTACATGGCAGGTATGGCACTTTTTGCCCTGTTTACCCCGGTGAACATCGGATTTTTTGTGGCAACTAATACAGGTGTTAGTAGCTTCTGAGTATTTTTTGTTTTTCTTGTGGCAGGAATGACAGGCGATTTTTTTGTGGGTGCCTGCTAATTTAAAATCGGTTTGTTGATGGTTAAAGGTGGAGAGATTCAGGAGTACTATATTCTCATCTCGGCCTTTGTGTTCAGCGTGGCAGTGTTTACAATTGTTTTTTAATTGCTTTTTTAATTTTCCATGAAAACCGGTTTTGCGTTTCAGGTCTTTTTTAATGTCCCTGTGTGAGTGGCATTGTACGCAGAGTGTTGCCTGTGAAACCTTATCAGAAGTGTCATGGCACTGGTCGCACTTTTCTTCGTATTTTGCATGAGCGTGGGTAACTGGTCCCGGCATCAGCAGGGTTTCCAGTGAGTCAGCGAAGGCTAAGTGGATGTTAAATATTAAATAAGTAGCAAAACTCAGTCGGACTAAAGTTGCATGTAATAATGCACCGCGAATTTTCATTTTTTTATTTTTATTTTTATTTTATTTAGTAGAGGTGAACTGCGAAAATATGAACCACCGCGGTAAAGATCATCATAATAAACAGAGGCAGGTGTAAAATATGCCATAGAGAAAACAGTCTTTCATAAAGCTTAAAGGCCGCCATCTTTCGAAGAGCAAGTGTGTAGTGGTTAACTGAATTTAAAATTGCTCTTCTCTCAGTGGATGTTCTCGCAGCTGAGTTTTTTAATGATTTCAATATAGTTATTTTGAGACGCTTTGCATTAAAGCCCAGGTAGATTACATTGAGTAAATCGCCAATTATATTGCTGTAAGGTTTCAGTGCTTTGGCTTCCATTTTTGTTATATGCTCATTGAGTTTTTCATTGTGATTGAACATTCCCAGCAGTTCAGTGTGATCGTTTTGCGTATTTTGTTTAAGCTCATTTAAGCTAATGCGGGTGCCATACAGCCCGTGGTGAATATGGGTGTAAATATAGCGTCCAATCAAACCGCTAATGGCAACCAGTAGCATGCAAAAAAGTGCGACCGTACTGTTGGTGGAGCCTAATTGAAAGTTAGAATGAAAAAGAATCATGGTAGGACCGATGATGCCAAAAAACATATGGATACCAAACCAGAAACGAATAGGAATCCAGCGGGTAAACAGGGCAATACGCTTACTCATTGGATAGAGTAGAAGTATCAGCATCAGGCTGCCACCGATTATTCCGAGCATATAACCGGTGCCGGTTTCAGCACTTATATAGTTGCTCTCTCTTTGTGTCCAGCCGAAAATAATGACCGCAGACAAAACAAGCGTAAACAGGTTTGAGTAAATGAATCTGACAAACTTAAGGAAATGATTTTTACCACCGGCGTTAGTGCAAGAATCTGTACAAATACTTGTATGTGAATTTTCAATTTCGGAAGGGGTGGCAACCATGGGGCTAATCTCTGTAAATACCTGATATTTTTTACGTATATTACATAATAGGTATAATATTATTTGGGAATTAGATCACAAATAAACTCGGATTTAATGATTAGACTTACTTAAGTTTATTACAAGTCTATTAAATTCAACATCTTAGAGAGTGTCTTCCCAATGCCATCCGTTGTCTGGTTATATGGTATACCTTTAGTTCTGATTTTAATGTTCCATTTCTGGAAGCGAACAAAAACCCATAAAAGCGCTCAGCAGGTTTATGATGAGGCGGTTGCATCAGGTATGACTGAGCCCGCGTCGATTCATCCGGTGGTGAATCATGTCAAGTGTCTGGGTTGCGGCACCTGCGTAAAAGCATGCCCAGAGCGCGACAAAAACGTACTGGGGGTGATCAAGGGTAAGGCGCACCTCATTAACCCGACGCATTGTATAGGTCACGGAGCCTGTAAAACCGCCTGCCCATTTTCAGCCATTGAGCTGGTCTTCGGCACTGAAAAACGGGGGGTTGATATTCCACAGGTGGGGGATGATTTTCAAACCAATGTGCCGGGTATTTTTATTGCCGGTGAACTGGGGGGAATGGGGCTTATTCGTAATGCCATTGCCCAGGGGGTGAAAGCAGTCAACTTCATTCAAAAACTCGACGGTATTGGAAAGGGGGGGGATGAGCTGGATCTGGTCATTGTTGGTGCGGGGCCAGCGGGGATTGCCGCGTCTTTGGCTGCAATGTCTAACAAGCTCAATTTTGTCACTCTGGAGCAGGATTCTCTGGGGGGGACGATATCCCATTATCCTCGGGGTAAAATTGTGATGACGGCCCCAGCGGTATTACCGGTAGTGGGGAAGATGCAATTCAGGGAAACCACCAAAGAGGCTTTAATGGCATTTTGGGAAGGTGTGGTCGACAAAACCGGTTTACAAATTAATGACCACGCACGGGTGGAAAGTATTGATGCGAAGGGCAGTGGCTTTGTACTGAAAACCGCCACTGAGGAATATCATAGCCGGGCAATATTACTAGCCATTGGGCGCAGGGGAACACCGCGTAAATTAGGTGTGCCCGGTGAAGAACAAACGAAAGTGGTGTATCGCCTGATAGATCCGGAGCAGTATCGTCAGCAGCATGTACTGGTTGTTGGTGGTGGTGATAGTGCGCTGGAAGCCGCATTTAGCATTGCTGAAGAGGTGGGAACCACGGTCACTATTTCGTATCGTAGTGAGGCTTTTTCAAGGGCCAAGGAAAAAAACAGGCTTAAGGTTGCTGAGGCAGAAAAAGCTGGAAAGTTAAATGTGTTAATGAGTTCCACCGTAAAGCAGATTGATGAAAAGCAGGTGATTATTAACACGGATAACGGCGAAGTCAGTATTGATAATGATGGAGTGATTGTTTGTGCCGGTGGAATTTTACCGAGTGCATTTTTAAAAAGTACGGGAATTAATGTGGATACCAAGTTTGGTACGGCTTAAGTTTTATCAAGTGAATTTGTATATTTTTCAGGCAGCTCGATAATAAAATCACCCGTTCAAAGCTTCAACCCCTGGCTGTACAGAAGATATAGTTACGGGGTAGAGCTGTGTTAAAATGTTAATTTTAAACGCTTCTATGCCCCCAAAATTAAGTTGTTTATGATGCCTGTCGGTAAAGTTTTCTCTAAAAAATCAGCCTTTATATTTCTTTTATTATTTGTCATTACGGGTAACGGTTTGCAGGCGGCAAAACTGGCCGATGCCAATATCGCAATTCGTACACAGAATTATGCAAAGGCGATCAAAATATTAAAACCCCTTGCACGAAAAGGTGACAAACAGGCCCAGTATCAAATGGCGGTTTTATACCGTAATGGACAGGGAATAAAAAAAGATGCCAAAAAGGCCGCCTACTGGTTAAAAAAATCGGCCAACCAGAAACAGCCACGGGCACAATATTTGTTAGGTGTTATTTATGAGAAAGGCAGCGGAGTAAAGCAGAGTCATAAAAAAGCCATTGACTGGTATTCCGCTGCGGCTCAGCAGGGGCATCGCAATGCGAAAAAACGGTTGGCAAAGTTGCAGTCGAATCAGTCTGGTGATCAGCAAAATTCAGCGCTAACCCAAAATAACCTGTCTGAACAGGAAGCACTTTTTCTGGCGGTAAATACAAATAAAATTGAAGCAGCAAAAAAATTATTATCACAGGGTGTTTCCGCCAATGCACGAGATGAATATAAACGGCCGCTCATCTTCGAGGCAATATCACAGAAAAATGCTTCGATGGTGGCGCTGTTAATAAAGTATGGCGCCAGGGTTAATGTGGTGGATAAATATAAAGATGCACCCTTGCATGTTGCAGCGTCAGTGGGGGACTCACGAATTGTAAAAGAAATTATTCGCAAGGGCGCAAAGCTCAACCGTAAAGATGCCAATGGAAATACCGCTTTAATGCTGGCGGCATCAAAAGGCAATAAATCGGCGGTTGGTGTTTTATTAAAGCATAAATCGTCTTTTAAAATAAAAAATGCCAATAGTGAAACCGCTATTATGCTAGCTAATAAGGGGCATCATAAACGCACCGTTGCTTTACTGAAAAAATATGGGGCCAGGTTGCCGGTGACCAGTCAGGCTAAATTAAGCGTTAATCAAAAAATAAAAGCAATCAAACAAAGCGCCACGGGTGCTTATAAAAACTGGACGCCTTTGATGATTGCGGTATGGCGGGGCCAGCAGGATGTAGTGGCTTCGTTATTAAAAAAAGGTGCAAATCCGAACCAGCGTGATAAAAACGGATTAACCCCTTTAATGCGTGCAGCGATGCAGGGACACAGTCAAATACTGAGTCAGCTGGTTCGTGCTGGTGCGAAAGTTAATAAAACGGATAAGTCAGGTAATACGGCATTAATGCTAGCTGCAATTCAGGGCGATGCAAAAGGGTTTAAAATTTTGCTGGCTGCAGGAAGTAATATAAATATAAAGAACAAAAGCGGTCGAAGTGCCCTGTCATTATCAATTTTTAATAAACACGAAGCACTGGTTAAGCAGTTGCTAAGTAAAAATGCGAAAGTTAATAATACACTGATTAATGGTAAAAGTGATTTAATGTGGGCCGTTTCATCGATGTCACTCTCTACGATTAAACCGTTATTAGCAGCCGGTGCCAGTGTAACTAAAAAAGATTCGTCCGGACATGATGCCCTGTGGTATGCCATCGATACGGGAAAATTTAAAACTGTAAAATATTTAATATCCCGTCATAATAATATTAAAGTGACAGATAACAGCGGACAGACTTTGCTCCATCAGGCGGCACAGGGCAATAATACAAAAATAATGTCTTTGTTAATTACTAAAGGTTTGCCAGTTGACATCAAAGATGCGGATGGGAATACACCGTTGATGTTCGCCTCAAGTCGTCAGCAGGTGGCGGCTATTAAAACTTTAATCACTAACAAAGCTGATGTAAATATTAAAAATAACACGGGCAATACGGCTTTGAATTTGTCAGTTATTGAAAACAAAGTGGAGTCGGTAAAATTATTACTGGCGGCGGGTGCGGATATTAGTATCAGAAATAACAAACGTGAAAAAGCGATCAGCCTGGCCGAGTTGGGAGAAAATAAAATAATGATTGATTTGTTAAATCGACATCAGGAAAAAACCAAACTGTTTGGAATATTTTAATGTTTTGTCCAGCAATTCATGCGTCGATTTTTTTTACAGTTTAGCCGGTAACCAAATTTCATTAAAAAAAACGATGCAATAACAAAAGCTTATAAAAATGGCGCGTTAATTGCTGCAGACAGAGTCTGTCTATAATAACTTATAAAAATAGCATTAAAAATGAAAATAAATCAATTTAAAACACATTCGCTGATTTTAAGTCTTTTCCTTGTTTCTTTTGCTCTTTTGCTGGCGGCCTGTAGTAGTGGCTCCGAGAGTGTCCCACAAAATACCGATGTAAAGTCGGGTTATAAATTTACGACCACAACGCCATCGGGTTTTGTGGCCTTCGAGTCGGGTCAGGTTCGCCCCCTTGCAATGTCAGTTGATGGAAAAAACTTATTCGCAGTCAATACGCCTGATAATCGGCTGGAGATTTATAAAATTACTGCCACCGCGCTGGTGCACCAGAGTTCGGTGCCGGTGGGAATGGAGCCGGTCGCACTTGCCGCACGTAGTAATGGTGAAGTCTGGGTCGTGAATCACCTATCGGACTCTATCAGCATTGTTGATACCAACAGTGCAACACCCCGGGTGATCAAAACCTTATTAGTGGGCGATGAACCGCGGGATATAGTGTTTGCCGGCAGTCCATCCGAGCGAGCGTTTATTTCGACTGCACACCGGGGGCAAAACAGCCCCTACAGTCCAACTTTAATGCCAGATAATCCAGGGGAAATTAATTTTGACCTGCTTGCTGAAAATAAGGGCCGTGCGGATGTCTGGGTATTTGAGGCTAACAATACCGGTTCCTCGTTTGGCGGTAGGCCACTGAGCGTGCTGACTTATTTTACAGATACCCCACGGGCGCTGACGGTATCGGCTGATGGCACGACAGTTTATGTTGCGGGTTTTCATACTGGTAATCAAACCGCAATTGTTCACGATGGCGCGGTTTGCGATGGCGGTGCTACAGCGGGTAGCTGTACTCCCGGGGGTGGGCCTATAGCGCCGGGCGGCCTACCCGCACCCAATCAGGATGCGGATGCTATTACCGGTCCTGACGTCGGCCTGATTGTGAAATATAACGGCAGCCAGTGGGTTGATGAGCTGAACCGTGACTGGAGCAACCAGGTGATGTTTAATTTACCGGACACGGACGTGTTTGCGGTTAATGCGAATAGCCTGTCCCAGAGCGCAGCCTATGCGGGGGTGGGTACGGTGTTGTTTAATATGATAAGCAACCCCCGTTCCGGAAAAATATATGTATCAAATACCGAAGCCAATAACCTGCAGCGTTTTGAAGGCACACGTCCGACGAGTTCTACAGTCAGTACCGTTGTAGGTCACCTGCACGAAGCCAGGGTCAGCGTTATCGACCCGACGGCAAACACGGTATCAACGATACGTTTAAATAAACACATTGATTATTCCGTGGTGCCATCGGTTGCCGGGGTTAAAGAGAACAGTTTGGCGACACCCAATGCAATGGCAGTTAGTCGCGATGGCTTAACTTTATATGTTGCTGCGTTTGGTTCGTCAAAAGTGGCTGTGTTTAATACCGCGTCACTGGAAAACAACAGCTTTACGCCGAGCGCTGCCAACCACATAAATGTGAGTGGCGGGGGACCCAGTGGTCTGCTTTTAAATGAAGCCCGCAATCAACTGTACGCCTTTACGCGTTTTGATAACTCAGTTTCCGTTATTGATACTTCAACAAATACAGAGATTCGGCATTATAAATTACATAATCCAGAGCCGCCGTCCATCGTCCAGGGGAGGCCGTTTTTATATGATGCTAACCTGACATCCAGTAATGGAGAGGCCTCCTGTTCGAGTTGCCATGTGTTTGGTGATTTTGACAGTCTTGCCTGGGATCTGGGTGATCCGTCAGGCACAGTAAAACCCAATCTAAATGTTGCCGGGCTGGGTGCCGGCCTCATTCCTTATCACCCAATGAAGGGGCCAATGACGACCCAGTCTTTGCGTGGTCTGGAGGGGCAGGGCCCCATGCACTGGAGGGGTGATAGAACGGCGGCGGATGCGGGGGGAGACCCGATGGATGAGCTTGGGGCTTTCAAAGAGTTTAATGTCGCCTTTGCCGGGCTGCTAGGTAGAAGCGGGCCCATAGCGCAGGCTGATATGGATGCTTTTGCGAGCTTTATGGTACAGGTGATGTATCCACCTAATCCGAATCGCCCACTGGACAGCTCGATGACAGCCGCTCAGCAGGCGGGTTCAGACTTCTTTTTTAATGCACCGGCAACCGCCGGTATTATTTGTAATACCTGTCATGTAATTGACCCGTCTCAAGGGTTTTTTGGAGGGGATGGAAAGATTGGTATTACCGCCGGGGTTCAGGAAATGAAGGTGCCGCATTTCCGCAATTTATATCAGAAGGTCGGTATGTTTGGTATTCCGCAAATGGACGGTATTTTTATCGGAGATGCTACACATAAAGGAGATCAGATTCGGGGCTTTGGCTTTACCCATGATGGCAGTCTGGACACCCTGGACAAATTTCACAATGCAATATTGTTTAATACAACGATAGACGATCGACGAAACCTCGAGCAGTTTTTGCATGCGGCAGATAGTAATTTGGCACCGATCGTTGGTCAGCAAATAACACTGAACAGCGCAAATTCTTTTTCCGCGATTTCGCGCATACAGTTAATGGCGGAGCAAATGGATGCCAACCGTAATGAAGTGATGGTTAAGGCGCGAATAGATAATCAACAACGGGGCTGGTTCCGTCAGGTGGATGGTCTTTACCAGAGTGATGATGCATTTGAAGACCCCATTTCTGAAACTCAATTATTACAACTGGCGCAAACCGCCGGGCAGGAATTAACCTTTACTGCTGTGCCATTGGGCACGGCTATTCGCATGGCCGTTGATCGTGATAACGATCTGGTGCTGGATCAAAATGATAACTGCCCGAGCGTTGCCAATACGGATCAGGTCGATTCGAATAACGATGGTACGGGTGATGCGTGCCCGGCTTTTTGTCAGGCCGACTTTGATAATGATGGTGATGTTGATACCTCGGATAGTGCAATTTTTGCTGCGGATTTTGGCAGAGTAGACTGTGCAAGCGGTGATGCCTGTGAAGCTGATTTCGATCTGGACAACGATGTGGATACGGCGGACACATCTGTCTTTGCCAGTGAGTTTGGTAGAATTGACTGTCCCTTAAACTAATGCAGTGTTACATAAATAAAAAGAGATTATGGATATGAAAATAAAAACACGATTTACTGTGATTGCACTAAGTTTATTGTCTGCACCTTTATCTGCGGCACCGATTATTTATCTGGATTTTGATGGAGATGGCTTACAGGATACCGCTTATGATGCGGTTATTGGTGAGAGTGTTACCGCCAGTTTGTATGTGACGAATGTGGATAATGTGCATGGTGGTTTACAGGGTTGGGGGGCGGCATTTAATTTTGATCAGACCTCATTATTTGTAAATTCATATACGCTTGATAGTAGCTGGATGATTCCCGGTAGAAATAATCTATTTGATAATTCAAATGGCACTATAGAACTTTTAGCCTCAACCATTTTGGCGGGTCAAACCGGTACCGTTAAACTGGTGGATATTCATTTTGATACGCTCGCTGAAGGGACATCAACCCTTGCACTCAGTGAGCTGTATCCAGCATCGGTTAACTTTACTGGTTTTGGGGGCGCAGATGGTTACGATTATGATGCAGAAATTTTATTTGCAAATGCTGATGCAACGATAAATGTTTCTGCAGTGCCTTTGCCTGCACCGCTACTTTTGCTTTTATCCGGCCTTATAGGCTTGAGTGGTTTTATGCGCTTTAATAATAAAGCGTAATATCATCATATCTGTTGGGACGAGAAGCTCTATCAAGTTTGATTATTTTAAGGGGCTCATACTCGACAGGGCATCCCAAAATCGACAGGAAATATTATTGCTCGTTCGATGTTAGCGCAAATGCATAGTTAAATCTTTTTCAAGCAGAATACTGCTAATTTGTGCCCCGATTTTTTTAGTAAAACGCTCCAGAAAATCCGGTTGAACAGAAAAATTCACAATGTTCTCTTCACCGATCACTTCGCGGGCAACATAACTTGAACTACCTAGTTCATCTACCAGGCCAATTTCTACACCCTGATCGCCGGTCCAGATTAAACCTTCGAACATGCCCTCAACTTCTTTTAAGCGATCACCACGGCCCTGTTTAACCGCATTAATAAACTGGTTGTGTACGCTTTTAAGTAAACCATGCATATGGTTAATCACATTTTTATCCTTAGGAGCAAAAGGATCGAGCAGAGCTTTGCTTTTGCCGGCGGTCAAGGTTCTGCGCTCAATGCCGAGTTTTTTCATGGCCTCAACAAATCCGAAGTTATCCATGCGTACCCCAATGGAGCCGACAATGCTAGCCTGGTCCGCGTAAATTTTATCCGCTGCAGCGGCGACGTAATAACCACCGGATGCACAGATGTCGCTGATTACGGCGTACATCGGCATGTCAGGGTGTTTTTCTCGCAGGCGTAAAATTTCATCGTAAATATAGCCGGATTGCACAGGACTACCCCCGGGACTATTGATGCGTAAAATGACACCCGCGGTATCCGGATCTTTAAAGGCGGCACGTAACCCGGTAACCACATTATCGGCACTCGCTTCAGCGCCAGGTGCAATAACACCCTTAAGCTCAACCAGTGCGGTATGTTTTCCACTCTTTTTGCCGCTCTGTACGCCGGGATTAAGCATTGCTAGCAGTATAAACAGGTAAACAAAGGTGAGTACCTTAAAAAAGATTCCCCAGCGCCGAGTACGTTTCTGCTCTTTTAGACCTTCGGTGGCAATTGAAGTTAAAACATCCTTCTCCCAATTATTGTCTTCGCTCATATCGATCTCATAGTATAGTAATTATAAAAATGACAAGTGTATGCATTGTTGCCTTGTAAGTGAAGCATCTTGTGCATTAATTTATTGTGGTAGTAACCTGGTTTTTGTGTATATATGATTTTAATTATTGATGGGGTAAAGTGGATTCAGAAATGATACATTGGTCTTATGGTGATGCAACCTACTTCTATATACACTCATTTATCCTTCAGTATTATACGAGAAATTAAGCTTATAACGATAGTTTGCGGGGCAGGGCTTTTAGTAATTTAAAGTTGTATCTAATCCTTTACTCCCTGCATCTAATTTAAGTCTGCTGAAGTGGAATGGTGAGAGTGAAAGTGGCCCCCTGACCCAGTCCGTCACTTTCAACCATCAATTCTCCGCCAAGTTCTTTGGCTGCAATTGCGCTGTGGTGTAAACCGTAGCCATGTCCATCAGTACGTTTTTTGAAGCCGAATTCAAATACACGTTTTTGATCCTCTTTACTAATTCCAATACCATTATCTTTAACATAAAATATCACATTTTTTTTGTCAGTTTTTATGCCAAAGATAATGTCTTTGTGTGTTTTTTTGCCGTTAACTACAGCATGTTTTGCATTGCTTAGAAGATTAACTAGTATTTGAATAAGTTTATGCTTGTCAATGGAAAGCTCTATGTCTGCATCGTATTGTTTGTTTAACTTAATGTTACTGATGTTGATGCTGGATATATTAATATTAACGGCGTCGTTTGCAACTTCACTTGACATGACTTTTTCAATCATTCCCACATTGCTGGTATAGTTTTGCTGCATTGAAATAATATTTTTTATATGATCAATATTGCGAATAAGTTCGCCCAATTCTTTTTCCTGTTCATTTTTTTCATTAGCCAGTTTTATTGAGAGCTGTTCGATATAAGGGATAAGAAATTTTCCCGCTTCATCATTTTGTAAGTAATCATCAATATTGCCACTGTTTTCTTTTAAAATATTAGCTATTTTATCAATCTGACCCGTTTTAGACGTAGTATTGCTAGTCTTTAAAACGGAGGCTGAAACATTAACACTGTTTAGGACATTGCCTACGTTGTGTAAAACACCGCTGGCCACTTCTGACATGCCGGCACTTCGAGCAAGGTTAACCATTTTGGCATTAGTTTTATTTAATTCATCGGTTCTTTGTTCTACTTTGATTTCCAGATTTTTATTTGCATCCAGCAATGCCTGCCTGGCGGCTTCTCTTTCGCTGGTGTCTCGTATTATTATTTGTATATATTCATTATTATCCAGTTCAATGCTCTGTAATTCGATATCAGCGGGAAAATCGTCTCCTTGAAAGTTTTTGAATCTCCATGCAAATTGTTTTTTATTTTCTAATATGGCTGAATTTATAAAATCAAAAAAATCTGCTTCATTCTCATTGTGCTGTTTTTCAGAAAGGTGTGAAAAGAAATCAAGCCCAATTCGATTTAATTCATCTAATGATGCGATATTAAAAAGTTTAAGTGCATTGTTGTTACATTTAATTATGTGTTTTTTATCTGCTACCAATATGCCATCAATGCTGCCCTCAATGAGAGCGTTATATTTAATTTCTTCGTTTTTAATTTTCCGGTCCTGAATGGATAGTTTGTTTATTAAGTAAGCGGATATTAGATAAATAATGCTAAATATCATTACAATTAACAGGCCGATAACTTTTTGTGTTTTTTTCTGTGATTGGTAAATGTTATTTATGATGACTTTATTATTTTTTTTGTGCAATTCGAGGATGCTATCCAGTACAGAGAATACTTTAATTTGCATTAATGTTTCTTCGTTTAATGTATCAATAGCCTTGCTGTATTCTCCGGCCAGTTGTTGTTCATGTAACTGGTATTGAAGCTTTACGGTGTCTATCGAAAGCTCTCTTTGTTTTTCGAGTAAATCCATTTCGGCTTTGCTCAAGTCGAACTGCTTTAATTTTTCCCGTGCGATTAAAAATAACGTACCCTGTTCCAGAAAGTTATTCCACTGTTGGTCGATGATAAATGGATCGGTAACGAGAAGTGACATGGCCAAATGTAGGTTTCGCTCCCGTGCAGCCAATCGCATATCATATATCAGGTTGGTTTTTACGGCGGTTTCATTAATGAGATGTTTTACCTGTTGATTGATTTTTTCCAGGACAAGCCAGTTAATGATGCCAATAGCGGCAATCATTACACAACATAGTAGCGCTCCTAGTAAAACGGTGAGTTTAATACTTCTGGCAATTGCTGGTGGTAAATTATCATTAAGGAACATATTTATTAAAACCACTATATAAGCTTTACACTGTTCACATGCTCAATTATCGGTTGAATTTGCTGCGCACTTTAGGGGTATTGTTAAGTGTTCAGCATGATGAATTTGCACTATGTCAGAGTATAGGTCATCTTGACTGGGTTTATTTTATGGGATTATTTGATGGGGTGGGCTTTAATAGTCAAGAGCGTGCATAGGGTCAGGTTATCACGGAGCTGTTTTAGATGTTTTGCAGGAAACTTTCTAATTCATTGATGTGATCAATACAGCCTATTGGCTGATGTTTTAGCAGGCGCTCAGTGGGGTGTACCCCGTAGCTGACGCCAAGGCAGTCCATATTGGCATTGCAGGCCATCAGCATATCATATTCCGTATCACCAATCATAAGTGCATCTTTCTCATCCATGCCCATCTGGTGCAAAATCTCCTCGAGCATTAATGGGTGTGGTTTGGAGTAGGTTTCAGAGGCACAACGGGTAATATGAAAGCGTGGGCCAAGCCCGGTGATGTCCAGAACCTGGTCCAGTCCCTGGCGGCCTTTGCCAGTGGCAACCGCCAGCCAGTAACCCTGTTTTTCAAGGGTTTCTAATGTATCCCGTGCACCGTCAAATAAAACCGAAGAGGTTTTGTTTTCATGCATATACTGGTGACGATAAACATCAGACATTTTTATAATCTGTTGTTCGTTAACCGACGGATGAAGCTGTTGAATGGCCTCACGTAAACCTAGACCAATGACATCTTTAAGTTCATGATCGCTGCGATTTTCTTCACCCAAAACCTGTTCGCCGGCTTTGCGTAAACAGTCCACAATACGTGCGACGGAATCCATTATGGTGCCGTCCCAGTCGAAGATGAGTAATTTATAAGGTAGAGCTTTAGCCATTATTTACAGGTTTTTTGTAGGAGAGATCTTTAGATTGTGATCAGGGTTCATTTAATACGGTTTGCCACTCATTATCCAGTGGTGCGCAGATATTATAGTTTTCAGTGCCCAGTGCAAAGTTTAATTTATACGCATGTAAAAACATGCGCTTGAAGCCGCGTTTTTTTAAGTCGTTATTTACTTCACTATTGCCGTATTTTTTATCACCGGCAATCGGGTAGCCCGCAGCCTGTGCATGTACGCGAATTTGATGGGTGCGTCCGGTAAATATTTTTATTTCCATCAGGCTTAAAGCATCATGGTATTCAATGGGCATAAATAAACTACGGGCATCTTTACCTTCGGGGTTTACTTCTACCATGCGCTCACCACCACGAATGGTGTTTTTAAGCAGTGGCAGGTCGATGTTTTTTTCTGCACCCTGCCAGCGCCCAACCACCACTGCTCGGTAAATTTTATCCATGCGGTGCGCTTCATCACGAAAGCTCTGGTGCAATTTATTTAACGCGTCTTTGGATTTGGCAATCACCAGGCAGCCAGAGGTTTCCCGATCGAGGCGGTGCACCAGCTCCAGCATTTCATCATCCGGTCGTGCCTGACGGAGCATTTCAATGATGCCAAATTTTAATTTGCTGCCACTATGCACCGCGATACCCGCGGGTTTATTGAGTACCAGCAGCTGGGAATCTTCAAAAATCACCGATTGGCTGACCAGGTCCACCAGGTGTTGAGGGGCCTTGCTGTCATCCTTTTCCGTCATGCGGACCGGGGGGATGCGGACCATATCCCCAGCCTGTAAACGGTAATCCGCCTTTTTGCGGCCCTTGTTTACCCGCACCTGGCCACTGCGTAGAAGCTTGTAGATACGGCTCTTGGGTACGCCTTTGAGTTTACTGAGCAGGAAGTTGTCGAGGCGTTGCTGTTCATTTCGGGTACTTATTTCCAGTAACTGGACCCCGTGTTGTGCTAAATCAGACATGCGGCAAATGATATCAGAATATTATAGTGGCGGGTGATTAGTGATGTACGAATTGTCTGCTAAACTATAAATGTAATGTCGCTTATTTTGACAGTCGGCCTGTAAGGCCTTGACCTACTTGCTACAATTTGCAAAACTATGTTGGTTCCTGAAAAGGTATTTTTTTATTCTGGTAATAAAATCAATGACTTATAGAAATTGGTTTTGATTGATCAGAATTATATTTACGGAATGCTCATCTAAAATAGATGAAATAAACAGAATCCGGGTTTATGCATAGTTATAAACCCACACCGGCTTGACTGGTGAGACCGGTTAGATAGAGCCTTTAAAGTCTATCACTAACTAATTAACAAATTAATGAATTTCACTCTGAACCTTAACTTGAAAGCAATGCTGAATGACAACCCGGAAGCCCAGAGAAGTGTGGCGCTGATGGATGAGTGGCTTGTGGCAGTTTATATGTTTTTTATGGGGGGTACTTTTACCGCTCACAAACAACAGCCCGCCTGTGTAATGTCTTCACTAGCCAGCGGTTTCCCCCCTTCAGAGCGTCAATCTAACTCAGGTTTACACTCCAATGAAACGAATTTTAATCAACGCTCTCCAGAAAGAGGAGACGCGCGTTGCGATGGTCGATGGCCAGCAGCTATACGATCTGGATATCGAAGTATCCTCACGCGAGCAAAAGAAAGCCAGTATCTACAAGGGTACGATTACCCGGGTTGAGCCTAGCCTGGAAGCGGCTTTTGTAAACTATGGCGCTGATCGCCATGGCTTTTTGCCTTTCAAAGAAATTTCTCGAACCTATTTTACCGACGAAGCGCGTAATGCGTCTGGTCGCCCTGATATCCGCACGGCGGTTAAAGAAGGCCAGCAGGTCATTGTGCAGGTGGATAAGGAAGAGCGCGGTAATAAAGGTGCGGCACTGACCACCTTTATTTCTCTGGCTGGTCGCTATCTGGTATTAATGCCAAACAACCCCCGTGCCGGTGGTGTATCGCGGCGTATTGAAGGCGATGACCGAAAGGAAATTCGCGATGCCATGAGTGGTTTGGATATACCCCAGGGCATGGGTTTAATTGTGCGCACTGCCGGTGTGGGCCGAGCCACTGAAGAGCTTCAGTGGGATATGGATTACCAGGTGCAGGTGTGGAGTGCGATTGAAAAAGCCGCGGCCAATAAACCCGCGCCCTTTCTGATTTACCAGGAAAGCAACGTTATTATCCGCGCACTGCGTGACTACTTCCGTGAGGATATCGGTGAAATCTTAATTGATAGTCCGGATGTTTATAAAACCGCTGAAGATTTTGTTAAGCAGGTGATGCCTAACAGCCAGCGAAAGTTAAAGTTGTATCAGGATGATATTCCGATGTTCAATCGTTACCAGATTGAAGGTCAGATAGAGTCGGCTTTCCAGCGCGAAGTGACGCTACCTTCCGGTGGCTCCATCGTGGTTGATTTAACGGAAGCCTTAATTTCAATCGATATCAACTCCGCCCGTGCCACCAAGGGTGGGGACATTGAAGAAACCGCAACCAATACCAACCTTGAAGCCGCTGATGAAATTGCGCGCCAGTTAAGGTTGCGTGATTTGGGTGGCTTAGTGGTTATTGATTTTATTGACATGATGGCCAATAAAAATCAACGGGCGGTAGAGAACCGTTTACGTGATGCCTTAAAAATGGATCGTGCACGAGTACAGATTGGTCGCATTTCTCGCTTTGGTTTACTGGAAATGTCACGCCAGCGATTACGTCCATCCCTGGGTGAAGCCACACAAAAAGTCTGCCCACAGTGTAATGGCTATGGCACGATTCGTAATATTGAATCTCTGTCATTATCTTTATTGCGCATTGCAGAAGAGGAGTCACTGAAAGAGCATACCGGTCGTGTGATTATTCAGGTGCCGGTGGAAGTGGCAACCTATATTTTTAATGAAAAACGTAAAGATTTAACGGAAATAGAAAATCGCACCGGCGTTGAAATTTCATTTATTGCCAACAAAACGATGTTGCTTCCCCATTATGAAGTGAATCGTTTGCGTAAATCTGAAACCGCCAGCGTTGAAGGTAAAACCTCTTACCAGCTAGCTAGCGATAGCGAAGAAGTTTATGTGCCTGATCGTGATAAAGCGAATGCCGTAGAGGGTGAAAAAGCAGCGGTTCAGTCGGTAACACCTGCACAACCCGCGCCAGTGGTTGAGAAAAAAGCAGATAAGCCCGAGGGCTTAATTGCGAAAATTTTAAAAGCGCTGTTTGGTGGTGATGAGTCTGCGGATAAGCCTAAAAAGCCTGTACAGGGCAAGCAGCAGGCTAATCGTAATCGCAGTCGCCGTGGTGGTCGTGATGGTAGTCGTCGTGGTGGTCGTAATGACAATCGCAGTGAAAATAAAGGCCGTACCCAAAAACAGGGAAGTAAACAACAGCAGCCTAAACAGCAGCAGCAAAAACAACAGCAGCCTAAACAGCAGCAGCAAAAACAACAGCAGCAAAAACAACAGCAGCAAAAACAACAGCGTCAGCAGAGTAAACATCAGAGTCAGGACAATAGAAACAAGTCCAAGCGTGATGATCAGGGGGCTGCAAAATCTGAAAATGAGTTAACCCATCAGAATGTGGTGACGCAAAATGATGCGGCTAACAATGATCAGCCGGACGGAAAAAATGAAGGTGCACGTCGTGGAAATCGTCGTGGTCGTGGCCGTCGCCGCGGCGGTAATCGTAATGAGGGTCGCCAGCAACAAGATGGGCAGCAACAGTCGGATAAGAATGCTGCACAGGAGGCTGCCCGTGGCTCAGGTCAAACGACACATCAGGCGTCTGAAGAAAAGTCTCAGTCTCCTCATAAGCCCGATCAGCGTCAAAATGTTCAACAGGCAAATAAGCCTGAAGCTGCGCCGGCGAAAGTGCCATCTGATAAGCCCAAAAATGAATCGGCTGCCCCCAATAAACCAGAAGTAAAGACCCAGGATACTAAGTCCCAGGACACAAAGCCCCAGGACACAAAACCGGCGGCGAAGTCATCTGAAGTTCAGCCTGAGAAGGCGGCCGCTCCGCAAAGTCAGGCGGCGTCTGCGCCGCAAGAACGTAAACCCGTTCAAGCGTCGGTTTCGTCGCCTTCTGATGAAGCAGGATCAGCTCATCGTCAGGCTAAGCCGGCAGTGGCTAAACCTGATGCAGCGAACAGGGTTGAGAGTCAGCCGCAAGTTAAGCAGGAGACTAAACCAGCAGAGACTAAGTCAACGCCTCAGTCTCAATATCAGCCAAAGGCAGCCCCGAAAGCGGCGCCTGCTGCAACGCAGCCTTCCGATTCAGCGCCCGCACCTAAACCTAAACCATGGGAGTTTCAGGGGCAGGCTGCCGAGCCATCCAAACCCGCTACATCAAAGCCGACTGAGCCTAAACCAGCAGCGCAAAAGCCTGTGACAAAGACGGTGGAATCAAAATCTGAGCAGACCAGGCCATCTCAACCGGTTAAAGCGCCACTTGTAAATAATGGTGATGCAAAACCGGCTGCTTCGAAATCCGTAGATTCTAAGCCGGCGGAAAAACCTGAGCGTAAGCCCTGGGAATTCTAATGAGAAGTTTTGGCTGTAAACTAAACAGGGCATTTTGTTTTTAAAATCAGCGGGTCAGTCATCTCATTAATATAAGTAAGATTTAACGGCCCGCTCATTTTTTGATACTTTACAGAGCGTGTCTGTTTTTAATGTCCTGAAGTAATCCTTTTGATGCGTCCTCGATTAGATCCAGCACATGCTCAAATCCCTGGTCACCACCATAATAGGGGTCGGGTACTTCGGTTTCAGAAAAATGCTCAGCAAAATTAAGAAACATAAAAAGATTGTCAGTCGACCCGCCGGCAACGGCTTGCAGATCTGAAAAATTACTGTCGTCCATCGCCAGCACGTAATCGAATTTAGTAAAGTCACTGTTTTCAACCTTACGCCCACGCAAAGTGCTTAGATTTATACCGCGTTTTATTGCCGCTGCCTGTGCGCGGTTATCCGGTGGGGAACCAATGTGGTATGCATGGGTGCCGGCGGAATCCGTTTCGATTTTATCACCGAGCCCGGCTTCTTCAACAATATGCTTGAAATAGCCTTCGGCACTGGGCGATCGGCAGATATTGCCCATGCATACAAATAAAACCCTAACCATTTTTATAACTCCATACTTTAAATTGCAAAGCATTGTATAATATTCGGCAAAAATTAGCCGAATATTACTTGCAAAGACTATATGCTGAAAATTTATAATACTTACACAAATACAAAAGAAGAATTTAAACCAATTGAGCCCAATAAAGTGCGCATGTATGTGTGTGGTATGACGGTTTACGACCTGTGTCACCTAGGTCATGCGCGGGTTCTGGTGGTGTTTGATATGGTGACCCGTTATTTTAGATCTCAGGGTTACGATGTAAATTATGTGCGAAACGTAACGGATATTGACGACAAAATAATTGCCCGCGCCAATGAAAACGGTGAAGATTTTTACGATCTCACCCATCGTTTTATTGAGGCTATGCATGAAGATTCTGCAGCCTTAGGTGTGTTGCCCCCGGATGAAGAGCCACGGGCCACTGCATCGATGGATGACATTATTAAAATGATTGTCACCCTGGTTGAAAAAGGCTACGCCTATGCGGCGAGCAATGGTGACGTTTATTATGATGTCAGCAAATTTGAAAACTATGGAAAATTATCCGGCAAAAAAACGCAAGACCTGCGCGCCGGAGAGCGGGTTGCAGTAGATGAAAATAAAGAAGATCCCCTGGATTTCGTTCTGTGGAAAGCCGCAAAACCAGACGAGCCTTTCTGGGATTCACCCTGGGGTAAGGGGCGTCCAGGGTGGCATATTGAGTGCTCTGCGATGTCAAAATGCTGCCTGGGAAATACCTTTGATATCCATGGCGGAGGTCAGGATTTACAGTTTCCCCACCACGAAAATGAAATTGCCCAGAGCGAAGCGGCCAACGGCGAAAAGTTTGTTAACCTGTGGATGCACAATGGGTTTGTGAGGATTGATGATGAAAAAATGTCCAAATCACTGGGCAACTTTTTCACCATCCGTGAAATATTAGAAAAGTATCGTGCAGAAGATGTGCGCTATTTTATACTGGCCAGCCATTACCGCAGTCCGTTAAACTATGCGGATACTATGTTAGATAGTGCGGGTGCTGCTTTAAGTCGTTTATATACCGCATTGCGTGATATTGAAATTACCGAAATGGCTGACGATTCAAAAGAATATGTGCAGCGTTTTGAGGCGGCGATGAATGAAGATTTTAATACCGCTGAAGCCATGCCGGTGTTATTTGATCTGGCAAATCAGATTAATAAATTGAAAAAATCAGATGCAGTTAAAGCATCTGCATTAGCGACTACATTAAAATATCTGGGTGGAATTTTAGGTCTTTTACAGGACGATCCGGAGAGCTATTTAAAAAGTGGCGGCAGTTCTGAAGCTGCGAGCGATGATGAGATCAATGGCTTAATTCAGCAACGGATACAGGCTAAAACCGATAAAGACTGGGCTGAGGCAGATCGTATTCGCGATGTGTTAAAAGCGCAGGGCATTGAACTGGAAGACAAGGGCGGGGAGACGAGTTGGCGCAGGGCTTAAAGCTGTTAATGGCAACTAAGCGCTGGGCTGGGTGTTAAATCACTGAATTAAAAAATGGAACTTATCAATAATAAAAATTCCCTGGGAGAAGGCTACTTACTCCACTGGTATGAAATTAAAAAAATATTAGGCCGAGGTGGTTTTGGTATTACCTATCTGGCGCATGATAATAATTTAAGTCGTGATGTTGCGATTAAAGAATTTATGCCGGAGGATTTTGCGAGCCGGGAATCTAACAGCACCGTACACCCAAAAAACGCACAACAGAAAGAGCTTTATGACTGGGGGCTACAACGATTCGTTGATGAAGCGCGCACCCTGGCAAGATTTAATCACCCCAATATTGTGCGTGTACTGAGCGTATTTGAAGAAAACAACACCGCCTACATGGTGATGGAATATGCGCATGGAAAAGACCTGTCGAGCGTATATAAAAACGCCCGTAAAGATGGCCAGGGGATGACGGAAGATGAGTTGCTGGATGTTTTTATTCCCATTATGGATGGTCTGGCCCTGGTGCATAATGCGGGGTTTATTCACCGGGATATTAAGCCCGCTAACATCTATATCTGCGATCATAACTCACCCTTGCTACTCGACTTTGGCTCGGCTCGCCAGTCAATCAGCGGAAAAACCAAAGCCTTAACCAGTCTGGTGACCTATGGCTATGCACCGTTTGAACAATACAATGAAGGTGCTGGCAAACAGGGGCCGTGGACAGATATCTATTCTTTGGGTGCAAGTTTATATACCGGTATTACGGGAAAAAAACCTGTTGATGCAATGGCGCGAGGCGGAAGTTTTCTTGATAAGGGCATAGATTGTTATGAGCCGGCCTCAATCATTGCCAAAGGTCTGTATTCAGATCACTTTCTACTGGCGGTCGACAGGGCGTTGATGTTTAAAGCTGAAGACAGGCCGGAAAATAGTTTGCAGTGTGCGGATATGCTGCTCGGTAAAATCCCAGCGCCGCCATTACCGGAAAATATGCTGGCATTTATGGATGACGATGCGACCATTGTGCGCCCCAGAGTCAATACAGGGCACAACAGTGGCCAGAGTAAACCGCCTTTAACCGCAGGTACCCAGAGTGGTACGCAGGGAGGAACACAGGGGCTGGTTGATTCGCAGGGGCGACGCAACTCTGCCAGAACTGATAATCGCATTAATAAAAACACAGCTAATTCCTATACAAATGCCACTATGGCAGCACCCGCCTCAAATAATGCTGTTAAGCTTTGGGTGGGGTTAATTGTTCTTGCCTTAATAGCGCTCGGCTTGCTTATTAGCTTTGGTGGACTACTGGATGAAGTAAAAGATACAAAGGGTGCAGGCAATCATGTCGTACAGAAAATGCCATCTGAAAAACCTGCTCGGAAAGTAACACAGGGTAAAGTTGATCCGCAAAAAAATCAGATCTCGGGCTTGCTGGAATCTGCAAACCTGGCATTTGCAACCGGTGATTATACTAAACCCGCCGGTGAAAGTGCTTATGACTATTACCAGAAAATATTAAAGTTACAAAAAAATAATACGAAAGCTAAGCGTGGTATTAAAAGTATTGAGAAAGAGCTATTGAGTCTGGCGGGAACCGCTTATTTTGAAAAACAATATGCACCTGCACGTGGATATTTACAACAGCTGAATAAGGTTAACCCGGATTCAAGCCGGGCAAAATCTTTACTGCAGCGAATAAGTGCAGAGCAGAACCAGCAATCGAATATTAATGCATGGCTGAAAAAAGCGCAAAAACAGTTAAAAGATAATCGCTATACAAGCCCGAAAGATAGTAATGCCTATATGTATTTTAATAAGGTGCTCGCGATTGAGCCAGAAAATAAACAGGCTCAAAATGGTATTAAAAAAATACAAAAATTTTATATTCAACTATTTGAGAAGCACCTTTCTAAACGGCAATTAAGTAAAGCCGAACGTGATCTTCGTATAATTAAAAAAATAGCAGTTGCGGACAGTGAAGTTAGCAGTATGCAAAAGCGGCTGAATTTAAAACAGAAAAAATACGCGACTAAAAAAACTACAGGTCAGAAAAAGCAGAACACCAAGCAGGCTAAAAAGTTAGATATTGAACAGGTGAGCCATAAACTTTCCCAGTTTAAATCGGCGATACAAACCGGTAACAAAGACCTGTTGAATAAAGTCAGTGCTTATACCTCAGGTAGGGAGCGTTTTGTTAATCAGTTGCTGGTTAAATACCAGAGTATAACGGTGAAAATTTCACGATTGCAGTTAATTGGCAGTAAGAATATTGCAAAGGCCCGTGTTGATTTAACGGATCTGATTGATGTAAATAGCGAAACGGTTAAGGCGGGTGCCTGGGGTAGTTTTGATATTACTTTGCGTTATAACAAAAATAATGAATTAAAAGTAATCTGGTAAGCTTTAGCGGGAACTTATTTTTTTTGTGATCCTCATCTCCCAGTGCGTAGTTGACGATATGTGCTGAATGGACTAGTATGGCGCGGTAAATGTGTGACTGTCTGTTCAGTTTGATAAGAAGCAGATTGAAGGGAAGCAGCGCAGCAGTAAATTCAACAGGATGATAAAGTGATAAAAAAAATACTTCAAAAAGCCATCGCGCTTTTTATTTGCTACGCTCTGGCGTTTTCCCCATTATTACAGGCTGCACAGCTATCTTTACCATCCGGTGATTTAACCCCGCCGGAAATTACCCAGCCTAAATACATTGATAAAGTCGACAAGGGGCAGCCCCACAAAATAACCGTGGAGGTCACCGATAATGTCGCGGTTAAACAGGTTATGTTGTTTTACCGGGTGATCGGCACCGAACGTTATCAACGTTTACGCATGCAGAACAAAGCAAAAACCAACCAGTACTACGCCATTATTCACGCCAATAAAATAAAAAAACCCGGCATTGAATATTATATTCAGGCCCTCGATAGCGCCGGTAACTCCCTGTTACACGGTTATGCATTTTCACCCCTGAGTGTTAAAACCACCGGTGACAATACCATTGCAGCGAATACCCAAAATACAAAAACCAGTACTGAAGATGATGACGACAGTATCTTCACCAACAAATGGTTCTGGATTGGGCTCGGTGTCCTGGTTGCCGGTGCCGCTGCGGGCGGCGGTGGAGGCGGTGGCGGTGGTGAGCCGACGGATACCGGTTCAACGGTAGTCGTGTCTGCGCCTTTACCTTAGATAATAAAAATAAATCCAAAATCTATATTGCGGAAAAATCGATTGGAAGTACTTCTATGCATTACATAAAACATATCTTCTTTATAGGGTTGAGCCTGGCTCTACTCTCTGCCTGTGGCCAGAACAATTCAGACAAAGATTTCACAGACAAAGATGTGCAGGGCACGGGTATTGAGCTTCCCAAAGTATTGCAAGGTACGACATTTACGAATGGCGATATATACGCATATATCAGTGTTGACAGTGAGCCACGTCAGGAGCTTGTCATCATTGGTAACCAGGCCAGCGCCACACTTAATAATCTAAGCGCTGAATTACATAACTTCACGATTGAATTTGTGTTCGTTTATAGCAGTAACACAGAACAACCGTTAACTTTGGCTACGGCCAGTACCCAGCTTGACCTGAGTAGAGGGCAAAACCAACTCAGCTTTCAGGACAGTGATTACGAATATATAGATTATGACTTTGATGAAGACACCATTCCTAACCTGGTTGAGCTTGCCGATGGCACTGATCCTTTTATAAAAGATTTATTTTTGAGAATCACCAGCCAGGATAGTATTGATTATGATGAAAATGAAACCATTGCCAATGCCATCATTGCAACGACCAATGTAGCCAATACAACACTCACATATAGTATTAGTGAAACGTCAGCAGATTTAGACCTGTTTAGTATTAATTCACAAACCGGTAGTTTAGCTTTTATCAATTCACCCGATTATGAAGTGAGCCTGGATGACAATACAGATAATATTTATAGTTTAGAAATACAGGTTAGTGATAATGAGGATCGTAGTGCAACTCAAACCTTGAGTATTAATGTACAGGATTTGAACGAGCCACCGGTGTTTACCAGCCCTGCGTTTACCACTATTGATGAAGGCACACAGGTTATAGAAAAACTGATCGCCATCGATCCTGAAAATGCCGAGTTACGCTATTCTATTGAGCCGGGGAAAGATCAAAGTTTATTTAGTATAAATTCAGTAGAAGGTGTGCTGAGTTTTATTGTCCCTCCCGTATATGATATTAATAACAGTGATAATAATATCTACGCGGTAGATGTTAGTGTAACCGATGGCGTCAATACAACATTGCAATCACTGGCTATTTTTATTAACCCGGTGAGTACAAATATTGGGTTTACTGCACCAGCTAATAGCAATATTGGTATGCCTGAAAATGTCCGTAATGTAGCGACCATTAGTGCTACCAGCAGTAATAATAACAACGCCATACAATATGGTTTTGTCGCCTTTAATAGCATTGATAATGATTTATTTACCATCGATTCAAGTAGCGGCCTGTTGCAATTTAAAACCGCGCCCGATTACGAAAATCCAATGGATCAGGGTCAGGACAATACCTACCAGGTTTTTGTTTCCGCCAGTGATGGTGAAGAGGTGCTTGGGCAAATTTTATTAATTACAGTTGCCGATGTCGTTGAGGTTGTGGAAACAGCACCCGATACTCCGATTAATGTAACGGCTGTTGCGGGCCAGGATTCGGTTACCATAAACTGGGATGCTGTTGCGAATACAGAACACTATCGAGTTTACTGGAATACCACGGGAAATATTTCAACGGGTGATAGTTATATTAATGCGGGCAAGGGGACGCAGGTAGTTCACAATAATTTATCATCTGATACAATCTATTATTATGCGGTATTAGCAGTTAATTCAAATGGATTTAGTGATTTATCTCAAGTCAGATCAGCTTCATCGGGTGCAGTTGATACAACCCCAAATCAATTCACTTTTATAGATCAAACAAATATTGATATAAACTCATTGGTTATTTCAAACCAGGTTACGGTTGCGGGTATCAATTCAGCTTCTGCAATTAGTATCAATGGTGGTGAATATTCTATAGATGGTGGTAGTTATATATCTAACCCATCAACGATTGATAACGGGCAAGTGGTTACTGTTAGATTGACTGCTTCAAATAACCCGGATGACGTCGTTAATGCGATATTAACTATCGGTGGTGTCAGTGATACGTTTAGTGTAACAACATTGCCTGTTGATACTACACCGGATGCATTTTCGTTTGTCAGTCAGAATAATGTTACAGTTGATACACAAGTCATATCCAATACCATTTCACTGGCAGGCATTAATGCAGCGACAGCGATAAGTATTACGGGTGGCGAATACAATGTGGATGGAGGTGCTTTTACAGGTAATTCGGCAACTGTTGTTAATGGTCAACAGATTAGTGTCAGACAAACATCTTCGACTTCGTATGCAACATCAACTGAAGCAGTGCTTACAGTAGGCACAATTACCCGTAGCTTTAGTGTAACGACCAGTGCTCTGTTAACCGCTTCTAATTTAGATGCAGCGGAAACATACATTGAAAATGCCCCATCGTTTACGTTGACGCCTGTTGTTGTATCATCCCCTGATTCAGTACCGGTAACAGTCACCTATACACCTACGGATGTGCTTGCGGGAAATTTGACAATCACAGGAACAGGCACAGTATCAGTTAATTCAAATGCAACAACGGGTGTCTGGAGTGCGACAGGACCGGCAGCTGATTTAAATACTGTATTGAATGCGGTGAGTTTTACTCCCGCGCAATCTTATTCGCAAAATTTCAGTTACGCTGTTACTGTGAGTGATGGCGTTCGTCCCGATATAAGTGGTAGTAAATTATTTACAGTCACACCGATAGCCGAAATTATTGCGGCTAGCAGTGTTGTTATAAATCCAGTTAGTCCGGCAACAGCAGGTGATAACATAAGCCTAACAGTAGATGTGAAAGATGCATCGAATAATCCGGTGGCTGTTACTGTTGGTATGGATGTAACGGGGAGCAACACCCAGTCTCTTAGTGTTAGTAATCCTGCAGCGGGTAGCTATACATCAAATTATGTGGCAACCAATGCAGGAACCGATGATTTTACAGTGCTGCTGAACGGCGCGCAGTTAACAACATCAACCTATACCATTAATGAGCCTGATCTCGTCGCGCCCTCGCTACTTTCGATATCTCCCGCAGATTTAGATGATCGTGTGGCAATTAACCAGCAATTTATTTTAAATTTTGATGAAGCCATTGATCCGGCTTCAGTTACAGCAGGTGATTTTTCTGTAAATCAGGGGAGCACACCTGTTGCAGGCGTTGTGAGCACTGTTGGAAATCAGGTGATTTTTACAGCGGATGAGAACTTGCAGTTTGCCACGGCATATACAGCAAGTTATGTGGGAAATGTTGCTGATTTTTCTAGTAACAGTTTAGCAGTTAACAGTAGTTGGGGTGTAACAACGATGAGCGCCCCTGAAGTGATTAGCATTGAATCCTATGTGCCTGTAAGTGTGCCGCTAAGTGATCAGAATGAAGCCGGTGATATTTTTCAAGTATGGTATGAAGATGGCTCGACGGGTAGCGGGGGTGTTGGTTCTCAAGCTTCATTCTATCGGTACTATGACTCGGCTACTCAAACCTGGACTGGCCCTGTAAAAATTCAGGATTCGATAATCACGTTTAATAGAATTGAACATAATGCCAATGGCTTTTTAGCTTTTTCAGAGAGAGGCTCTACCCTAACATCATATTATTTTGATGGCGTTACATTAAGTAGCGCCCGATCTACCGGGGCTAACGCCTATGATTATGATGTTGTGAGTAATGGCAGCAGCTTTGCTCTGGTCTGGGCGGCTTCATCGGGCGATATTTATATGAAGTCATATTCAATTACAGGGAATACCTGGGGAGCTCAAATTGACATTGAAGCAGATGCGAATTTAACCTCAAGTAAACCACTGATTGCATCAGATGGTGCTAATTATTCAGCTATTTGGATTGAGCATAATACCCTGAATAACACATATAATTTGCGAGCTTCTATTTTTGATGGCACAAATTGGGGTGTTCCTATTGATCTGGCTGTTGGCGCTCTTTCATCATTTTCTAACAGATATAAAATCGCAGGTAACAATACTGGTTATGCGATGGTATGGCTGGCTAACGATGATGTAAATGTTAATTACTATAATAACGGCAGCTCGAATATTTCAACTTTAAATGATCCAATAAATACAAATTTTCCCTCTGTTTCATATCTTGTTTCCACTGCCGATGGTTTTGTTGCAGCCTGGCAACAGGGTGGACAAATTATAGCGAATGTATTTAAACAGGGGGCCTGGAGCGGGCCATCTGTTGCCGCGAGCAGTGGCACAATAAGAAAGGTCACCACAGGAGCTAACACCTATTTAATTGCCTATACCGATAGCGTTACTTCGGTAGTACACGTTTATGCATCTGTATATGATGGTACCAACTGGGTGAGCACTGGATCACCGCTGGATACATCGACTGTTAGTGTTAACACTAATTTATCTGTAGCGACGGACGGAGATCGTTATGCAGTAGCCTGGGCTCAGCGTGATGTAGTTGATGAGCAGTATGTGGCTATTTATTCTGGTAGCTGGGCGGCCCCAGTTAGGTTGGATAGCTCAACAATAAAGCATCCCTGGAACCAGACGCCAGTGGTTTATTCCGGTAGTAATGGTTTCTATTCGACCTGGGTGGAACATGACGGTACTGGTTTTGCTAAATACTCCAGCCGCTACACATTTGGAGTTGGCTGGGTTGCCGATTCGGCCAATCTCGTTAAACCTGTATTGAGGGGGCATGCTACAGATCCCAAAATGGTGATTAATAATGCAGGTGTTGTTGTTGCAGTATGGAATCAGCAAACCAGTGAATACAGAGGCTCTTTTTATAGTGTTAAAACGGGTGCTAACTGGACGGTTCCGGCCAGGTTGCCGTTATGTGCAGCGACATTCCGTGGACTGGATATAGTAACTAATGGGGATACCTTTATGATTAGTTGCGGTACATACCCCAGTAGCAGGCTGGTAAGCTATCTATTAACGGGGACGACATTAGGGCCTGATCAGGTAATTTTTAATTCAACTACAACCCTGTTTTCAGAAAATGTTCTGGCGGCAAATGGTAGTGATTATGCTGCAGTATTTCCTACATCGTCGAACGGTATATCTGTGAATATTTTTGACAGTACGCTCGGGGCGTGGACTGGTGAGCAGGTGCTTAAAACGACAGCCGGCTATAATGGATATAGTCATCCACATATCAGTGGTAACGGTAACAGTTTTGCTGCTACCTGGTGGGAACCGCTTACATCCAGTTCTAACTCGACACTCTATTCGAGTGTTTTTAATGGTTCTGCCTGGGGGAATGCCACTGCGGTTAGCACAACATTGAGAGCGGGTTCTTCAAATGCCAGTTCCAGCAATATACAGCCTTTTGGTGAGGGTTATGTATTAAACTGGATAAGTGATCGGAACTATACCTCTATTTATGATGCAGTTGCAGATAGTTGGACATTAGAAAATCCGGTGGCCGGTGGAGCCAGATATACTTACACGTCATCGAATAATATTAATATTAATACCGTCTCGTCCTCTACGAGTAGCATCTATTCAAGCGTATTTGATAGTGCAGGCAATGTTATTTCTACATTTAATCCGGCCAGTGTTAATTTGAACAATCCCTCCGTTGGCGCTCCGCAAAGTGCTTCAAATGGTACTGGTTATGGTATTACCTGGAATCATAAGTTTGGCTCAAATGGAGAAGATAGTGCGTATATGGCAAGGTATGAGCAAAATGCATGGACACCACCGTTATTGCTGGAAAATAAAATAGAAACGGTTTCTCAACCTTCTATATACAATAGTGGCAATAAATACCGTGCCATCTGGTCACAACCTGATGCCGGTGCTTTGCCTGATGAATTTGCAAGAAGGATCTGGGTATCTGGTGAATTCTAATCCAAGTATTTATTATAGATAATCGAACTACTGGTATCAGAGCAAAGATGAAATTTTAGACATGTAGTGTGATTATGAGATTTTAATAAAGCCTGGAAATTAACTGAAAACTGGGTGAAACAATATAACGATGAAAGGCCTTGAGATTCACTGAATGGTCTTACACTGCAGGGATATTGAGTGATCCAGTATTTCAAGTAGAACCCAAACAGCATTACTCTATTTTTAAGCAGGCAGTTGAAAATGAATCAGGCAAAAGCTGGAACTGCCCCGCTTTGAATGAATTTTTCAAATGATAGTGCGTCATCTTAAATATGTCACTAAATTAACTCTTATCTCTTGATAGGCTAAATTTACAGTTCGTCATACATAAAACGATAATGGAATAAAAGGAAGTAAATATGAGTAATGCGAAGCCGTATGAAGGTTACTTAATTAGTGAGCTAGGTGTTAAGAGATATTTAGACGGCCGACGGGATCAGCAGTTTTCCAATATTAACCTCTTTCAAGATGTCCAAAAAATAACCGGCAGTGGAGAGAGAATCCTTGTTTTGGTTGCCATGGCACATCTTATAGAACCCTGCGTAAACAAGCCACCTGGTACGATACAGTAAAAGTAATTGATGAGACTGCTGGTCCAGTAGTGGCAGGACTTGTTGATGGCGCGAAATTTCAGACTGCCGATGTAGCAGATAGATACGCTAAGGGAGTAGAGCGAACTGCTGAGGGTCTAAACCTGTCTGGGATTGGTCAGTTCGAGCAGGTTGGTGCTGAAAATATGGCTGTAGCGGGTTTGCTTAATTACACTTATAAAGCGCTTGTAAATACCGACTTGAGCATTATGGAAAACCCGTTAATGCAAATTGTTAACCTCATTATAGATCGCTATCTTACTGCAGTGCCAGAATGGGTGATCGAAGATATGTTAAAAAAAGGTATTTTAGAATTCCCTGAAGGTTTCGATAAGCACCAGTTTCTATCTGCTGCAAAAAAAGGTGTTGCAGAACTATCTAAAATAGAAGAAGTTAATAAAGCGACCAATGCTGTTAATGATGGAGCTAAAAGATTCATTAGTAAACAGGCAGGCAAAGCACTTACAGCAAAAGTAATTTCTGCCATTGCATCAGCAATTGCTACTCAAATTGCTAAAGCTATCATGTCAGACCCCACAAATAATAGAATGATAAAACGGCGATTAGTTTCGCTTCGCAAAGGCATTAATTCAGCGAAGGGGAATTTAGGTACAGTGTTACTCTCACTTCTTAAAACTCAGGGTTTGCTTGGCGTAGCAGCTACTTCCAGTCGACAATTAAATCAAGACTGTCCTAAAACATGGAGAATCCTCCGGCATAAAATGCATGGTGCTGATATGGTGTTTTTTTTAGTGCAACCAATGATTCAAGAATACGTAGACCGGTTAAGCATATTGGAGAAAGATCCTATAAAATTCGCGAAAGTGATGGCTGCTTTGATTAAAGATCGACAATCTAAGAAGATTTTTTATCATTAGATTTAGATATAAAATATTCGTATTTTTTATTAAATGAGCATCACTTAGTCCACATGGAATATTGTTATACACTACAAAATATCAGGCTTTTTTAAAATGCAATGTATTAATAAAATACTACCCGTATTATTGGTTTTTTTTAATTTAATCGCCTGTAGCGATCAACCTGATGCTCAAGCATATTCAGCAGCGGGGGTCTCGCTAACGATTCCAGAACACTGGAAATTCGCTAAAGATAGTTACTATAAAGGAAATCGAACTATTTCATTTACTACAGGTGAATTTTCAGGAGCAACACTAACTATAATTCCTGAAGGTGATGCTGATTATAATAGTATTGAGCGTTCTGCCTTTGTAAATAAACGTGTTATCAATATATTAACCGCTGGGCTAACTGAGAGTGACTACAAAGAAGTACGAAAACCAATCTCCAGGCCGCCTTTTAAGGGTGAAGTTGTACATATAGCCTATACCTCTCCTGCAAGGGGCGAAATTGAAGTTGAGTCATATTTGTTGATGCTTGATAAAGCTAAAATTATTGTAATAATAGATACTGAAAAAGTCGACTTACCCAATGTTTTAGATAAAATAGAGCGTTTTTTAAAGAGCATTAGTTACAACTCTGAGTTAGCTAATTTTAATAAAGATGATATTCACTGATAAGAAATCATACGGCAGGGTGTAATATTTAACTGAAGTAAAAGGGTTTGTCTTGATTATAGTTGCAATAGTATAAAGTTTTTTTAACGGTATCTTTTAATAGGGGGCTTTTAAATAAAGTGGATTGCGACTGGTGCTTTTGTGAACTCTATCACCCAGGAGCTGTTGACGATAATCGGCGCATCACTTAATATTTTGTCGTAAATAAGTGTGACTGTCGGTTTCAGTTTAATGATAAACGGATTGAAAGGAAGCAGCGCAGCAGTAAATTCAGCAGGATGAAAAAGTGATAAAAAAAATACTTCAAAAAGCCATCGCGCTTTTTATTTGCTACGCTCTGGCGTTTTCCCCATTATTACAGGCTGCACAGCTATCTTTACCATCCGGTGATTTAATCCCGCCGGAAATTACCCAGCCTAAATACATTGATAAAGTCGACAAGGGGCAGCCCCACAAAATAACCGTGGAGGTCACCGATAATGTCGCGGTTAAACAGGTTATGTTGTTTTACCGGGTGATCGGCACCGAACGTTATCAACGTTTACGCATGCAGAACAAAGCAAAAACCAACCAGTACTACGCCATTATTCACGCCAATAAAATAAAAAAACCCGGCATTGAATATTATATTCAGGCCCTCGATAGCGCCGGTAACTCCCTGTTACACGGTTATGCATTTTCACCCCTGAGTGTTAAAACCACCGGTGACAATACCATTGCAGCGAATACCCAAAATACAAAAACCAGTACTGAAGATGATGACGACAGTATCTTCACCAACAAATGGTTCTGGATTGGGCTCGGTGTCCTGGTTGCCGGTGCCGCCGCGGGCGGCGGTGGAGGCGGTGGCGGTGGTGAGCCGACGGATACCGGTTCAACGGTAGTCGTGTCTGCGCCACTGCCTTAATCCGTTTTATACATTTATTTCTTTTAGAAAAGATATTTAATCTAAAGCCTGTTACCCAGGTCAACTTAAAAGTTAATTAAAAAATTAATTTACAGGATGTTATGTATGTATTATTTGCCGCTTTTTCTTAAAAAGTTTTCATCGTTAATCATCATCGGCTTACTCAGCTTAACGATGCTCGCCTGTGAATCTGGCAGCTCTAATGTGGGTACCAATCCCACTGAAGGCAAAGGCGGCGTCTCACTGCCCCGTGAGTTAAAAACAACCCTGCTAACGGATGGCACTCTCAATGCCTACATCATCGTAGACGGCGGCACCCGCCAAATAATGAGCATTAATGGCGACAACGCCGGCATAAACCTAAGTGGCTTAACTGAAGGCATGCACACCTTCACGATTGAGTTTGAATATGTAATCACTGCCAATCCCGGCACCCCGGTAAAACTGGCGCAGGTATCGCGTGATATAAGTGTCGAGGCGGGCAGCAATACATTAAGCATTGAAGAAGGCGACTACGACACGAGTTACGATGATGATAATGACGGACGCTCAAACATAAATGAACTGGCCGCGGGTGAAAATCCGTTTGCCGGTTATACCATCAGTAACATCAGTGGTAATACCACAGAAGATGAGGATGCCGCGAGTTTTAATATGGTGTTAACCCGCCAGCCCGCTGCCGATGTCAGCCTGGATGTGAGTAGCTCAAACACCGAAGAAGGTGTGGTGGACCAGGCCAGCCTCACCTTCACCCCCGACAACTGGAACGAACCGCAAGCCGTCATTGTCACCGGTGTCGATGATGATGTGATTGACGGTAACATCAATTACACAATTATCTTGTCGGCCATGACTTCTAGCGATGTTAATTACAATGGCGAAAATCCCGCGGATGTGGAAGTCACTAATATTGATAACGACAGCCCCGGTTTTAATATCAGCCCCATTAATCGCAGTACCACGGAAAATGCGGGCACCGCCAGTTTTACTGCACGTTTAAATACCCAGCCGACCGCGGATGTTGTGATTAACCTCAGTAGCTCAAACACCAACGAAGGCACCATCGACAAAGCACAGCTCACCTTCACCTCCGCCAACTGGAGCTCACCGCAAACCGTCACTGTGACCGGGCAGGATGACGCGATACTCGATGGTAATCAAAGTTACAGCATTGATTTTACTGATGCGGTGTCCAATGACGATAATTACAACAACCTGGTTGTAGACAGTGTCAGTGTTTTAAATTTAGATAATGAAGGTGCGCTGAGCGTTAGCCTGGACCCCAAGACCAGCAACATAAGTGAAACGGGGGGAGTTGCAACTATTACTGCCACCATGAGCAGTGCATCCAATCAGGATGTGATTGTAAATTTAAGCTACCGAGGCACAGCAAGTACGGCGGATTACACGCGCGTAAATTCCATAACCATCCCGGGCGATGGCCAGACAACCAGTGCCTCCATTGAAATTGCCGCAACCGGTGATACCATCGACGAAGTCGATGAAACGGTTATTATCGATATCAGCTCAGTGACCAATGCACTGGAATCAGGTACACAAAGTGTGTCGGTTACGATTGCGGATGATGATCAGGAACCGATAGTGACATTAGGCCTGGGGTCGTCAACAACACTTGCTGAATCGGTTGTCAGTGTGAATTTAACGGCGAGTATAAACACTGAGTCGTCCAGTGATGTGATTGTGAATTTAATTTATACCGGCTCTGCAACCGCGGGTGATGACTATACAGTAATAGACAGCATTACCATCCCGGCAATGGCCACATTTACACAGGTAGACTTTAACATTACGCAAGATGCGATTGATGAGCCGCTTGAAACTATTACGATTGAAGTAGACTCGGTTACAAATGGTGTAGAGATTGTCGCCCAGCGGGTAGATATTAATATCACGGACGATGATGATCCCTCTGTCGTGAGTTTTTCCTCGGCCAGTCAAACGGTTGCAGAAACCGTAGGCGGTGTAACGGTTAGTGCATCACTGAATACGGTCAGTGCTTTTGATGTTAACGTGCCCTATACAGTCACCGGGAGTGCCGGCGGTACCGATCATACTTTAGCAAATGGAAGTATAAATATTCCTGCAGGGCAAACTTCTGACACCATTAACTTTACTGTTCAAAATGACACTTTAGTTGAGAGTGCGGAAGATATTGTTATTACGATGGGAACACCCGTTAATGCAACCCTGGGAACCACGAGTACTCATACGGTATCCATTACCGATAACGATTACTCTATTGGTGGCTCTGCTAGCGGTGTTGGCAGCCTTGGCCTGGTACTGCAAAATAACGCAGGAGACGATCTTGTTGTGAACGGCAACGGTGCTTTCACCTTTGCTTCTGGTGTAAATAATGGTGATACCTATGATGTGACAATAAAGTCACATCCAGCGGGAAGATCTTGCGCGTTTTCACCAGCTAATAGCGTGATTACAGATCCTAGTGGTACAGTTAATAATGCAAACATCAGCAGTATTAGTGTGGTTTGTTTTCTCACAAATACCCTCAGTGCTCTACCTCAATCTAATTCCGTCAAATTAAACTGGAATGTTAATGGCGAGCAGGTTTTTAATATTTACTACTCAACGCAGAAAGGATTTGACCCGCAAAACTATAGTAACTTCGATAACAGTGGAGTGATATCAAATATTACATCACAATTAGAAACAACAGCCCTGTCAAGAACCGTAACGGGGCTGAAAAATGGGCTGAAGTATTACTTTGTACTGGAATCAGTTTATTTTAATACACTCATTTATTCGAAAGAAGTCAGTAGCCGTCCGGATGAGTGGAGATTTGATGGTGATGTAAATACGGTTGAACTAAGTCTTGGAGGCACACGATATTTAGGTGGAAGCTTTACCAGTGTAGGTGTTTACACTGGAAAAGCTGCGCCAGTTGATATTGTTACCGGAAAGCTGACAACTGGAAATTTCCCTACCTTTGAGGGGAGTGGCGGTGTTGTCCGGGCAATTGAGCCTGATGGGCAGGGTGGATGGTATGTCGGTGGTCGTTTTAACGGAAATGTTGATGGTGTTTCATATAACGGTTTAGTGCATATCTTAGCCGATGGTAAGGTGGACGAGAACTTCCCAGATATTTCAGTTGGGGGAAGTGTTTTTGCGATAGCGATTGATAATGGAACAGTTTATATTGGTGGTAATTTCAGTAGTGTTGGTGGACAGCCTAAAAGCAATCTGGCTGCGATTACAACAAGTGGAACAATTGTAAATTGGTCGCCTAATGTTAACAATAGAGTGACTTCTTTAGTAGTAAGTGGCGATAGGCTTTATATTGGGGGAAGGTTTAGCACAATTGATGGAATTGGTCGTGGTCGCCTAGCCGCTTTTTATACACAAGCTGCTGCTAGTAACTTAAGGGGTGATTTGCTTATAGCCTGGAACCCTTCAGCAACCTCAGATGTGCTAGCGCTAGCGGTAGGAGGTAATAATCTGTACATTGGAGGGAGTTTTACTAGCATAATTGTTGCTGGTAATACTACAGTGCGTAACCGCCTGGCTGCAGTAACGCTTAATAATGGGCTTTTAACGCCATGGGATCCAAATGTAACCAGTTTAAGTAAAACGGTACTTGCATTGGCTACTGATGGTACATCTGTTTATGCAGCAGGCGATTTTACGAATATTGGAGGTGTCTCACAGAGTTATGTCGCATCGATAAAGATGTCAGATGGCACATTAAACGCCTGGAATCCACGGCCGAGTAATGTGGTATCTGCTCTAAAAATCTCTGGCGACACAGTTTATGTTGTGGGGGGCTTCAGTGATATAAGATCGGATAGCAGCAGAAAACAAAGTTACATAGCAGCTATTGGCAAAGATGGTGTTGTCAGTGACTGGGAGCCAAACGCTGATGGTAATGTTTCGGCTATTGCCGTTGATGGTAGCACTGTTTATTTAGGCGGCACGTTTGATGTCATTGGTGCTGCAACCCGAAACCGACTGGCATCCATAAACACAGACGGCACATTGAGTGACTGGAACCCGGACGCAAATGGCACAATCTCTGCGATGGATATAAATAGTAGTACTCAAAAAATCTACATTGGCGGTTATTTTTCAAATATATCCGGTTCGGCTCAAAGCAGTATAGCCGCGGTATCAACCGCACCCAGTGCAACACTTGATCCCGCTTTCAAAGCCGATATTAATTTTGTAGATTCACTGAAGCTTGATGATGCTACGGGTATTGTTTACGTCGGCGGCGCATTTGGATCCGTAAATGGACAAACTCGCAGGGGACTGGTGGCCTTTAATGCTGATGGCACGATTGATACTCGACTTAATCTGAATCTCGAATCAAATGCGGCTTATTGGGTGAGTGATATTGCTATCGATAATGGTGTGGTTTATATCGGGGGAAATTTCTCGGGCATTACGGATAACGCTAACAACGTTCGAAACAACCTGGCAGCCTTTACTACCGCAGGTGCACTGGTACCGAACTGGGCCCCGAATGTCGATAATCATATTAATACACTGGATATTGACCAGGGCGTGTTATATGTAGGTGGAAACTTTACCGGCGTCAATGGGACAGTGCGTAATCGACTGGCAGCAATAAATGTAGCTGATGGAAGTCTAACTTCCTGGAACCCAGATGCCGGTGTAGCTGGGGGAGTGAGTGCAATAACGGTTGATGGAAACACGAGTACGGTTTATGTGGGTGGTGGATTTACAACTGTAGGCGGCCAGGCACGTAGTGGTGTTGCAGCCATTGATAATCTTGGAAATGTTTCAAATAGCTGGATGCCAACGATCACTGGGGGAGGGGTTGATACCATTGCAGTTGATGTACCCTTCAGAGCGGCCGTTTATATGGGTGGCGCATTTACCGGTGTAAATGATACCTCTCGAAATTCTTTTGCGGTTACGGGTTTGGATGGTGCTTTAAAATAATTTTTAAAATCGCAAATTAGATAAATTGTATTCTTAATGTATTTAAATACGGCTGTACTGGAGAAAATTAATTCGAAACCGAAAAAATTTTCTCCAGTACAGCCGTTGTTCATAAGTTCAAATGAGGATGATAAAAAGCTAAAGAGAGTGAAGTACCTCTCATTTCCATAAAACAAATGAATCCAGACAGAGTGCGGGGCCGTACTCAGTATAACGATATTGTTTATGGAGTATTTAATGCGTTTCATTTTCCGGGTTATTTTCAGCTTTTTAATTTCCGTTCAAATGACAGCCTGTAGTGCTGTCGTGCATGAACAACAATCTAAAATTCAATGGCAAACATTTGATGAGGATTTATTTGAACAGGCCCAGAGACATAATAAATTTGTGTTACTTGACCTGGAAGCCATCTGGTGTCATTGGTGCCATGTTATGGATGAGAGGACCTATCAAGATGACCGGGTAGTGAAACTATTACAGGCATCTTATATTAGCGTAAAAGTCGATCAGGATTCGCGCCCTGACCTGGCGAATCGATATCGAGAATTTGGCTGGCCAGCCACCATTATATTTGCACCAGATGGGACAGAAATTGTTAAACGCGCGGGTTATATAGCGCCGGATAATATGCTGAAATTATTACAGGTGGTGATAGATGATCCATCGCCAGAAGTCGTAGAAAGTTTGACGCAACTCGATAAGTTTTCTAATGAATCATCTCTTTCAAAAAAATTAAAGCACTCGCTTAAATCTGCACATTTAAAAACACAGGATAAAGTTCTGGGGGGGTTAACAACCTTTCAAAAGTATATCGACAGGGACAGTGTTGAGTACGCATTGCTAATGGCTTCGCAGGGAAATAAAGATGAGTTGGCATGGGCTGAATTAACGCTTGATAATGCCAGGGCGTTAATTGATCCGGTGTGGGGAGGGGTGTATCAATACTCAACACACAGGGATTGGAAGCATGCACATTATGAAAAAATCATGTCATCCCAGGCATCATATATGCGAATTTATGCGCTCGCCTATGGGCAATTAAATAACGCAGAGTATTTACAGAATGCAAAATTCATATCCCAGTATGTCGATACTTTTTTAACTAGCCCGCAAGGTGCCTTTTATACCAGCCAGGATGCAGATGTCATCCAGGGGCAACATAGTGATGAATATTTCCAGTTAAATGACGAGCAGCGCCGAGCACAGGGGATACCCCGAATTGATAAGCATATTTATTCACGTGAAAATGGCTGGATGATTGAATCACTAGCCACATTGTATGAAGTGAGTGGAGATATAAGCTATTTAACAAAGGCCATACGAGCAGCTAACTGGATTAATGAAAATAGAAAATTACCAAATGGTGGCTATCTACATGGAGACAACGATAAAGGCGGCCCTTACTTAGGAGATTCATTGGCAATGGCTCGCGCCAGTTTGCATTTATATCGTGTTACCGCAGAACGAAAATGGTTAAGTGCTAGCCTGCAAACAGCGCTTTACATTCAAACCCAGTTTAAATCTCCATTGGCAGGATATGCTTCGGCGAAAGTGCATTATAAAAAAGGAGGGAATCCGATAAGAGCTGTGCCTCAAATTGATGAAAATATTTCTTTAGCACGATTCACTAATTTATTATTTCATTACACGGGAAACCAACAGGTGATGCAAATAACGAAACATAGTATGAGATATTTGGCGACAGAAAGAATTGCACTTGAGAGGATAACAGAGGCAGGTATCTTGCTCGCAGATTTTGAAGTTAATAACGACCCTGTGCATATCACAATATTGGCAAATAAAAAAATAGCCGGCAAAAATAATCGAGCTGTAAATTTAAATGATATTGATAATGGCACCGCAATAAAGTTATTCAATGCCGGGTTACGGCATACGCGCTGGTATAAACGCATCGAGTGGTGGGATGAAAGAGAGGGAGAGTTAATGAATAATAATATTAGTTATCCAGTGTTAACACAAAGTAGTGCTTTTGTTTGTAATAATGGGCGTTGCTCTTTGCCACTGCTTTCTGCAGAATCTATTATGCAAATGTTAGATGAGCGTTAATTAACTATTTTTATGAAAGTGTTAATAGTGGTTTTTTTAGGTTTTATAATTAATGGCTGTACGCCGCTTGAGTTGCTTAATGCGACGGTTAGTCATGATGGTTACCAAAAATTTCTTAATCATGCTTATGGTGAAAGCCTTCGACAGACACTGGATATTTATATTCCTGAAAAAATAAAAAGTAATGGTGATGTAGTTGTTTTTTTCTACGGTGGACGATGGCAGGATGGCAGCAAGAAGGATTATGCCTTTGTTGCTGACGCTTACACATCAAAAGGTATTATCACGGTAATTGCTGATTATCGAATTTACCCCGGTGTAGATTGGCGCGATTTTATTCGTGATGGGGATAAAGCCTTTCAGTGGGTTTTTAAAAACATAAACCAGTTTGGCGGTGATCCTAAACGTATTTTTATTATGGGGCACTCTGCCGGAGCACACATAGCGGCAATGGTTGCGGTGAATGCAGTACAGATTGATGATCAGGGCAATAAAAAAAGCATAAACCATAATCGCCCCTGTGGATTGATGGGGTTGGCGGGGCCTTATGACTTTTTACCGATATCAGATATAGATGTGAAACAGGTTTTTGCATCGGCTGAAAATTTAGAAAATACACAACCCATAAACTTTGTTACGCAAGACGCCCCAGCAATGTTATTAATGCATGGACTGGCGGACACAACGGTCAAATCCGGAAACACAATAAGAATGGCGACGCGCGTAAAGTCAGTGAATGGGCGAGTGCAGGTAAAGTTATATGAAAAAGTGGATCACGTAGATATTTTAATTTCGCTTTCTAGTACCTTTAGGAATTATAGTCCTGCACTCAATGACAGTGTGAATTTTATGCAGAGCAGCTTGTGCGACTAAGGTGCGCTCTGTAAACATGTGAAACTTTTTATTGATTTGCTTGCCGACAATGAAGCACTATTGCTAGTACTGTCGATATTGATTACATATATCCTTTAAGCCTCCTCGATCGTTCAGAAAAGAACCATGTAAAATTGTATAACTTGTTGTATTTATTTAAGTAATTAATATCTGGCATTAACATTGTTTAATTTAATGTGCTCGTGGTTTTATATATTTAAAATAACAGGGATATAAAATGCTTAAAAAAATTATAAAATATTCAACCCTCTCTATTGCACTTGCGGGATCTCAGGCAGGGGCGGCCAGTATCAGCTATTACCTGGATCAGTCAAATGACCTGCCCGACGGTGTTAACTATACGCAGGTGACTATTAGTGATGGCCTGTCAGGTGATATTGATTTTTCGGTACAAGTACTGTCATCGGCTTTTGATGTGTCACCGGACGCGAATTTTGGCCTGCAGGCCTTTGCATTTAATTATGATAATGCATTGACCATCGATGCCGCTAATATTGTGAACCTGGACCCTTCTTCCTGGACGATATCCCAGGATGCCAATGCCGGTGGTGGATTTGGCATGTTTGATTTTCAGGCTTCCGGCACAGGTAATGCGCGCACTGAGCTTTTGGGTTTCAGCATCAGCGGCGTTGCGGATGATACAATTAACTCCTATGCGCTCGGCAGTACGCTGAATCCTGCTTCAGGCGAGTTTTTTGCGGCCCATATTGCTGGATTTGACCTCACAAATGGCGTAACCAGTGCACAATTTGCCGGTTCTACAGCGGTTCCCGTGCCGGCTGCGCTGTGGCTATTTGGATCCGGTTTGGTGGGGCTTGCGGGGATTGCCCGTCGCCGCAAATAGGCTTCAGATCCTGTCCTGGTCAGGAGAGCAGGGAATAACTATTCGCAGTCGAGTTGATTGCGGATAGTTATTCGACTGACCTGAAGCAGCCATTCTCAAAAATATCACCTATTACTGCATCTAAATTCACCCCTAAGCTTGTGATTTAGCGCCAAAAACCCTATAATCCCGCGCCTGAGTCAATAGACTCGGTTTAATTACTCCTTGTTCTACTGGCACCCGTCTATATTGACCGGGTTGTGCAGAGGGCATTTAACCGTAAGGAGCACGCAATGCGTCATTACGAAATTGTGTTTCTGGTCCACCCTGACCAGAGCGAGCAGGTGCCTGCTATGATTGAGCGCTATAAAGGCATTATCGAGTCTAAAGGCGGTAAGGTTCACCGTTTAGAAGACTGGGGCCGTCGTCAGCTGGCTTATTCAATCAACAAAATCCACAAAGCCCACTATGTTCTGATGAATGTCGAATGCGGTAACGAAGAAATGGCTGAGCTTGAGTCGGGTTTCCGTTTCAACGATGCGGTTCTGCGAAACATGGTAATCAAGTGCAAAGAAGCGATTACTGAGCAATCTCCTTTGATGAAAGAAGAAGAGAGCAAAAAGTCTGAAAAGCGTGAATCTAAGCCTGAATCAACTGAAGCTGATTTAGAAACGGCACCTGAAACAGAAGAAGCAGCTCCTGAAGCTGATGCTTCTGCTGAATAATTGAGAGGATATAAACATGGCATATTTTCGTCGTAAAAAATTCTGTCGTTTCACTGCTGAAGGCATTACCCAGTGTGACTACAAAGATCTAAACCTGCTGAAAAACTTCATTGGCGAAACCGGTAAAATTGTACCTGCTCGCATCACAGGTACTAAAGCTAAATACCAGCGTCAGGTAACCACTGCAATTAAGCGTGCGCGCTACCTTGCATTGCTGCCTTACACAGACCAGCACTAATTCAGGAGATTAAGTAATGGAAATCATTCTATTAGAAAAAATTGATCGCCTGGGTAAGCTGGGTGATGTTGTAAATGTAAAGAACGGTTTTGCTCGTAATTTCCTGTTACCTTTCGGTAAAGCAAAAATTGCTAACGAAGCTAACGTTAAAGAGCTGGAAGAGCGTCGCGCTGAATTAGAAGCGAAAGAAGCTGAAACACTGGCTGCGGCAACCGCACTGAAAACCAAACTGGATGAGTTGAGCATTAGCATTACTTCTAAATCTGGTAGTGAAGGTAAACTGTTTGGTTCTGTTGGCAATGCAGACATTGCGGAAGCGATTGTTGCTGCAGGTGTTGATGTTGAGAAAAAAGCAGTTCGTTTACCGACTGGCCCTATTCGTAGTGCTGGTGAGTACGAAATTGATCTGCATTTACACTCTGATGTTAATGCGAAGATCAAACTGACGATTATTGGTGAAGAATAAGTTTTATACTTATTATCATTTTTGATTGTATACAACAGCCGGGCATTTGCTCGGCTGTTGTTGTTTTGGGGAGAGGAAAATTGGCATCTAAATATATTAGGTGTCTGGCTATCAATATTTCTTATCTTATTTATAACTCAGCAATAAAGTCACTTTAGCTGGCTTATACTATGGACTAAATAAAGTATGGGTCCCAACGACTGGCTGTTATGTCAACTGGATTGAAACATATCTCAGTAAATTCAAAAATTTTGATAATAATCAATTGTCTATAAACCAAATAATACTAGTCTTATAATAAGGCTAAATGAGTCATACGATATCTATCCAGCACAATAATTTCCCATCCCAGTTAATTGAACAGGAATTAAGTCAGCCGATATGATCCGTAGCAGACAGATCGCGATTATTGAAAAATATTACCAGAATTTTAAAGATTCTCTTTATGATGATGTACCTGCGATTCATTCAGAAAAACTGCTTGAATTTCAGAAGACATCATTTGGTGAATACGCTTATCAACAAAATGAAATATTTAATCGCTGGGCTTATAAAGTGCGTCCAGGCAATAAGCGATATTATTGTGTGCAAAATGAACAAGTTGTAGGGCAGCAGAGTGCAATTAATATTCAGATCAGGCTGGATAGTGAAGTATTCAATGCAGCCTGGGCCGTCGATTTAAGAATAAGACCAGAATGGAAAATGAAAGGTCTGGGGGTTGCGTTAGTTGGGCAATTAATTCATGAATATGATGTGCTTTTAGGTTTTGGTGTATCAGATGATGCATATAAAATGTTTGTTAGACAGGGGTGGTTAGATCTCGGTTTGATAGATGCATTGGTTAAACCATTGAGTATGGCGGGATACAATGATAAAGCACCAAATGCCAGTTTTATAGCATGGTTTAAATATTGTGCTGCATTGTTTGTGTCAACGCTCTCTAATTATTATAGAGGTATGGTTCATTTTATTTTACCGAATGAATTCAGAAAAATCGGCCGTTTTACGCAAGAGCATGAAAAACTTATCAATAATATTTGTAGCGCTGATGTGATTCAAATAAATAAAAATAAAGATTATTATAACTGGCGGTTTATCGACTTTCCTGGCAGTGGAAAATATGAGAATTATGAGCTTGTAAAAAATGCTACTCCAGTCGCTTTTTTTTCTATCGCAAAGGCGACTTATGAGCACATGAATGTGTTGGCTATTTCTGAAATTCAAGCTAAAAAATCTGACCTGGGAATAATCGTAGATGAAATTGTGAGGATGGCACTTGTAAAAAAAGTATCTAAAATAACTTATTCAGGGCTGGATCATGAAGTACTTCGTGTATTAAAAAGTCGGTTTTTTTATAGCAGGCCTTATGGTGAAAGGTTTCTCGTTTTTACAAAGCGGTCTGAACTGAAATCTATAATTATGGATAAACGTAACTGGAAAATTAGTAGCTCAGATTCAGATGCGGAATACTACCTGTTACATAATAACTCGCTCTCTCATAATGAATATCCGGATAGCAATCCTCAAAAAAATGGGCGATGTCCAGTGTGAATAATTAAATATTTTATAGACAGCAGCAGGTCTATGTAATGGGCAGGCGGGAAGATGTCCTCATTGAAAACTTTAGTATATTCATTTATTAATTTCGATTAATTGAATTATTTTTTTTGATGTTAATACCAGGTTAAAAATATTTTCAGGTAATTTGACTGTTCAAATTTCCCATTCAAACTATTAAGGTCGCAGCATGAATAAAGAGGCGCTATTTCCAGCAACATTAATGCCGGATAATGACTGGTGGTGCGAACTCTGGCCAGATCCACAGGGTGTATTACATGCGGTAGGTATTAAGCCGGCGATGCAGGTAGTGGATTTATGTTGTGGCGTAGGACATTTTACTAAGCCCATGTGTGAATTGGTACATCCGGGCAAAACCTGGGCGCTGGATCTGGATGTGGATTTACTCGACGAAGCGAAAAAAAGTTGTGCGGGCAATGCGAATTTTCAGTCCATTCTGGGGGATGCACGAGAGCTTAGTAAGCAGCTGGATGAGCAGGTGGACTTTGTCTTTATCGCCAATACTTTCCATGGGGTTCCAGATAAAATGGCCTTTTCCCAGTCAGTCAATCAGTCGCTGAAAACCGGTGGTCGATTCGCAGTGATTAACTGGCATAATCGACCACGGGAGGAAACCACCGTACTGGACCAACCCCGAGGGCCGGATACTGAGTTTCGTATGAAACCACAGGATGTGCAGGCGCTGGTTGAGCCTGCGGGTTTTAAGCTGGATAAGGTGATTGATGTCGGCCCCTATCATTATGCAGCGATATTTCTAAAAACGCGTAAGTGAGGTTTACAGGGGGGGCAGGGTAAATAAAGTGGAAAATATTTGGATATACATTTGAACACTTAAAATTAGCCTTGTTCAGATGCTGCGAAGCGAGTCATTCTTGTGGTTTATCTAGTCGTGAAATTGAGTTTAATAGTTGAAAAAAATCAGGAGTTATCTCCGTGCATGGCTTCATACATGGAAAGATATTCTGTTTCCATCGAAGTGAATTCATCCTGCAATTGAGCATGTGCCACATCTTTTTTAATAATATCTTCTTCAAGCTTGCTGATGGTGCTTTTCAGGTCATCAATTTCACCCGCATTGGCTGGTGCTGCATCGGGAGTAACCTCAGTGATTTTTTCATCGTGACTGGACGCCTGTAGTTTTTCATTTTCTTCTTCAAGTATGGTGATACAGCTCATCATTTCTTTTGAAGTTCGGGCGAAATCACTGATGGTCTCTTTCAGCTTTTCCGATTGTGAGGCATCTATTTCCAGTGATTCAATAGTGTCAACTAATTGCTGAATTTTGTCTTCCTGTTGTGCCACAACTTCCCGCATTTGTTCAATATCAACAACTGAGTCGCTGTCTTCTTGAGTTTCATTGCTGTCATCGGTAAATAGCGCTTCATGTCGGGAATCTATTTTATCAACTTCTTCCTGCAGTCGGCTATTTTCCATTTCCAGAACTTCCATACACATTTTAGAATCACTTAACTGTCTTTCAATTTCCTGCATCTGTTCGCGTAGAGTATTTAGTAATTCTGCATCAACATTTTCAGACTCGGATCCTTCGAGGGATTTTTTCATGCTGCTGAGTGCATTTTCCTGTTCGTAAATAATGTCTTTTAGCTTGTTAACTTCTCCATCAATTTTTTTGCCCTGGGTTTCTATATAAAAAACTTTATCCTTGCTTTCGGTAACGGTAAGAGTATTACTTATAGTCTCTGTTGATGACGTATGTATTTCTTCCGATGTGGAAAACTCTTCCAGTAATTTTTTCATGCCGTCGTAGATGCTGTCCCAGAAATGTATCTCATGTTCGGTTTTTTCGGCTGCGGTTTTTTCCATCATCAAGAATTGTTCACGGGCCTGTAAGAGTTTACTCTGGGCCTCATCGGGTGCGGGGGAACTGTTTTCATCATTGGTTTCTTCTATATCCTGATCCGCATCGGCATTACTTTCTTCGGAATTATTTTCTTCAGCTTCATTTTCAATGTTTTCCTGTTGTTTTGTTTTTGTGGCATTGCGCTGCATTGCCTGATCTAAAAAATCAATATAACTATTTCCTAAATCAATCGCGTCGAGTTCATCGTCTGGAAGTTGCGCTGAGGGTTCTGTATCAGTTTCCTGCGTTGCAGGTTTGCGTAAAATCATGATGACGAGAGTGATACTCAAACCCAGTAGAATAAGAAGTGCTTCAGCCGCAATGAGTACAATGATGAGTGGTATTTCCATGTGTTACTTTTTATCCGATTTTGTGGCAGCTTTGTCGTTGGATGGTTTGCTGGATTTAAAATGGCGGTAAATTAGAAAACCATTTAAACCAAGAAAAATTAATACGACATTAAAGATGCCGAAGTAGATTAATATTTTAGTTGAGTCATCTTCTTCTGATTCTGTTTCGTCTTCCTCGGCTACTATTTCAGGTTTTTCTTCTATGACTTGAGTTTCTTCCGGTGGGGGCGCTTTGACAGGTTCTGGTTCTGGCTCGGTTGGCATGGTGTTCTTAAATGAAAAAATCTGCTGACGCTGGAAAGTACGTGATTTTGCAATAATGGCTGCCCCAAATATACCGTCAGTTTGTGGTTTGAATCGTGTAATAAATACACCATCCTCGTTTGCTGCTTCGATGGGGAAGGTTTCTATAGTGTCATCCGGGTGTTCTATTTCTAATACTACCTCCATGTTTTGTAATAGTTCCTGATTAGCTTCGGTTTGTTCATCCTGAATAAACCATGATTTAATGATTATTTCCGGTTGATAGCTGTCGCTATTAAATTCAAATTGTGTGCGAAGTTTAATATCGGTAACAATATAGGCGCGGTTGTCATCGTCGCTAAATAATATTTTCCATTCCCCTTCTGCGGGATTTTTTATGGTAATCATGTCAAAGCTCGTTGACACAAACCATTTTATTTTTTCAGATTTAAACGTGGAGTTTATTCTATTGCCTGTTGGTGGTTGTAAATATATCTGGCTGCTGTCCGAGTCTTTATTGGCAATAATTGTTATTTCATTAATGCTGGGATCTACGATGAATTTATTTTCATTTAAGGGCAGCATGTCCGGTTGCTTGGTCTGTTCAAAAATTTTACTGAATACTTTATGTAACATCTCGTCGCTGGCGGCGAGGGCATACCGGCCATCGGTTGCGTCGGCGACTTCCTGTAATAGTTCCTGATCGGATGCTTCGGTGAAAGCAATGCTATAAATTTTAATATTGTGCTCGATTAACTGGGGTAATAAATTTTCAAATATTTCTTCTCTGAGCCTTTCTGATTTTTCTTTATTACCCACATCCATCTGACCGTCAGACATTAAAATAATAATCGGTTCACGGTTAAGCTGGTCGCTTTCTTTTAATAATTCAATGCCCTTAGAAAGGGCGGAGTGAATATTGGTGTGTATGCCTTTGTGGGAAACTTTATTAGTAGCGCGCAGTGCCTGTTTGAGTTGTTTATCTGTTTTCAACTGGGTGAGGAAAGTAATGGGCCAGGCCTGGCTGCTAAAACTTACCACGCTTAAACGATCTTCAGTGTCCAGTAATGAAATAAATAATTTGGCCGCGGGTTTGCGTAGTTGTTTTGGGTCGGTTAGCTTCATACTACCGGAGCTGTCCATGATAACCACCGCATCGAGGGGCTGCTTTTCTTCGCTGTTAGCTTCTATGCTCGTCAGACCCAGCACCAGGTTCAGGATAATCGCCGTGATGAGTGAGACTAATTGATGTGTTTGTTTTTTTGTTATTTTATCTGGCACAGATGATGCCCATATTTTTATGTTATTTGATAGTCGTAGGGGGAGGACTTAATGATTATTTAAGCTAATTCCCCTAAGTGCTTCATTTTATTGTAGTACACATATAAAAATATACATGATTTGGGGAGGAGCGTCAGGAGACGGATAATAAAAGATCAGTGGGGAGTAATTGAAGTGGGCGCCTCCCTTCAATGCTTCAATCTACGCTTTTCAGGGAGGTATTTAAGGTTGCCAGCTTTATGACGGGTTCAGATGGCTCAACAGGGTTAATTTCAGTTTCTCCATTGACTCATCATCCAGTAGAGGGTTGTGGTATTTATCGGTTATATAAAAGCTGTCGAGGGCTTTTTCGCCGGCGGTGGCAATTTTGGCGTGGTGGATGTGAATTTCACATTCGGCAAATGCCTGTGCAATACTGGCCAGCAGTCCCGGACGATCCGCTGAAATTATGGTCAGTACGGTGATGTCATTGCCCACCAGCTGTTCGAAACGTATTTTGGTATCCACTGAAAAGTTTTTCTGGGTACGGCTGAGTATGTGGCTGGGTGGACTGGTCGCCTCTACTTCGGCGTTCGGGTCAAGTCGTGACTCAAGCCTGTCAGTTATTTCAACGATACGGAACTGTTCACTTGGGCTGCTGCCATCGGCTTCCAGTACTTTAAAACTACTAATCGCGAAATTGTCATTGGTGAGGTTGATTTTTGCATCGGCAATATTCAGGCTGAGTTGTTCCAATGTTGAAACAATGGTGGAAAATGACCGGTCATTACCTTCGTTGTAGATAAAAATTTCCGCCTCTTCACGTTGGTTGATACGTGCGCTGATTTTTGGCATGCCCAGTTTGTTATCGAGGAGTATCTGGCTGTGCCAGCTAATTTCATCCGGCGTCTGGTTTATGAAATAGTCATCGGGGAAGTGGGTCCATAGCTCGTTTAATTCTTCAGAAACCACTCCGAGTTTGTCCAGCATACGGGATGCATAGGTGCGGTTTTCGTGGGAGACGATTTCCCTTTTTATCGGATTATCCAGGCCCGTTTTTATGGCGGCGGCGGCTTTGTGGTAAAGCTCGGATAGCAGGTTGTCTTTCCAGGAATTCCACTGTTTTGGGTTGGTGGCGCGGATGTCGCACATGGTGAGCAGGTAGAGGTTGTCCAGGTGCGCGAGGCTGCCCATTTCATTGGCAAAGGCATATATCACTTCCGGGTCGCTGATGTCCTTGCGCTGGGCCACCATCGACATAAGCAGGTGCTTTTTCACGAGCCAGCCAACAAACTGGCTATCTTCAGGGGAGCGGCCGTGGTTCAGGCAAAACGCCTCAGCATCAATGGCGCCTAAATCCGCATGGTTACCACCGCGTCCCTTGGCGATGTCGTGAAACAGGCCCGCCAGATAAAGCAGCTCTGGATTTTCCAGGTGATGAAAAATACCGCTGGCCAGCGGGTGTTCGTGGGCAAAGGCCGGCACCGATAAGCGCCGCATATTTCGCACCACAAATAAGGTGTGCTGATCTACGGTATAGGCATGAAACAGGTCATATTGCATGCGCCCGACTATTTGCTCAAAGGCGGGGATGTAAGCTGCTAGAATGCCATAGCGGTTCATGCGTCGCAGCTCGTGGGTGACCCCCCGGGTTTGGGTGATAATATCAATAAACAGCTGTTTGGCGGTTTGCGAGGCGCGAAATTTGTCATCGATAAGATGGCGATGTTCTCGAATCATGCGAATGGTTTGCGCATGTACCCCGCGTATTTCCGGATGCAGTTCCATTATTAGAAAAATTTCCAGTAATGAGCTGGGATGTTCTATGAATACATCATCATTGCGCGCAGCAATATAATCATTAATGACATGAAAACGGCGGTTAATGTCAACGGGTTCCTGTTGATCATCGGCATATAAAATCTCCTGTCGAAACAGTTGTAGCAATAACTCGTTTAAACGCTCCAGCTCCAGCACTGTACGGTAGTACTTTTGCATAAACTGCTCGATGGCAAGGTTGTTTGCGCCGTCCTCATAACCGAATGCTTGCGCCAGTTGGCGTTGCAGATCAAATAGCATGCGGTCTTCATGTTTACCCGTCAGGAAGTGTAAATGGGTGCGGATTTTCCACAAATAGGTCTGGCATTCATTGAGCGTGGAAAGTTCGCTCTGGGAGATAAAGTTCTGGTCCACCAGTTCGTGCAGGATACGGGTGCCGAAGTGGCGCTTGGCGACCCAGCCGATCATTTGCAAATCCCGTAATCCACCTGGATTTTCCTTGATGTTGGGTTCAAGGTTGTAAGCGGTGTCGCCAAATTTACGGTGGCGTTGGGTCTGTTCGTCGAGTTTGGCTTTGAAAAAGTCTTTGCTGTCCCAGATCTGCTCTGGCCCGGTCGCTTCCACCATCTTGTTAAAAAGTGCCTCATCGCCGCTGAGCAGGCGCGACTCCATCAGGTTAGTGACCACCGTAATGTCTTTGGTTGCCTCGTCAATGCATTCATCGAGGGTGCGTACGCTGTGGCCAATGTCGAGTTTACTGTCCCAGAGCAGCATTAAAAAGTGCTCAAGCCTGGCTTTTGTTTGCGGGCTTTCGGTTTCCTTTAGAAGCAGCATCAAGTCAATATCGGAGGCGGGGTGGAGTTCGCCTCGGCCATAGCCGCCCACCGCAATTAATGAGACAGGCTGATCACAATCGGTAAATTGCTGGTTAAAAACCTGTATCAAAACCTGGTCGATAAACTGTGCCCGAATGTTGACAATTTCCAGCGTGCTGGCGCCGTTTTCAAATGCCTTTTTAATGGCTTGCTCGCCGGTTTGAATGGCCGTTTTTAACAGGCTGAGCAGTTTCTCTGGTTGTTCTTTTAGCTGGCTGGTAAAGTCGCTTTCATTGAAGATATTGATGGAATTAAGCTTAATATCAGGCATACGGGTCTCTTGGTTAGTTAGTGTCCCCTTTGTTAATGCGGGGTTAGTGAGATTTGATGCGGGCTCAGGCTGTGGTTTCATCATCAGCAACGGCATGCGCTGAAATATATCAAGCCACCCTGGCATCCTCCTTTTTTAATAAAGGAGCAGCGTTAAATGGTTTCCCCTTCACGTAATGTCAGTACCTCATAGCCGGTTGGTGTGACTAATATGGTGTGCTCCCACTGAGCTGAAAGGCTGTGGTCTTTGGTCACTACGGTCCAGTTATCTTTTAGGACTTTAACCTGGCGTTTGCCCACATTAATCATGGGTTCAATGGTGAAAATCATACCTGCTTCCAGTGAGACGCCGGTGCCGGCCTTGCCGTAGTGCATCACCTGCGGTTCCTCATGAAAGCCTTTGCCAATGCCGTGACCACAGTATTCCCGCACCACGGAAAAGCCTCGAGACTCTGCATATTTTTGAATAACTTCACCGATATCCCCAAGGTGCGCCCCGGGCTTTACCAATTTAATTGCCTCTACCATGCTTTCCCGGGAAACATTCGCCACCCGTTTGGCCTTAATATTAGGTTCACCCACATGAAACATTTTACTGGTGTCTCCGTGATAGCCGTCTTTGATAACCGTAATATCAATATTAATACTGTCACCATTTTTGAGCTTTTTCTCGCTGGGGATGCCGTGGCATACCTGAAAGTTGAGCGAGGTGCAGATGGACTTTGGAAAGCCATGGTAGTTAAGTGGGGCAGGGATGGCCTTTTGCACGTTGACAATGTGGTCGTGGCAAATGCGGTCGAGCTCATTGGTCGTAATACCGACTTTAACATGCGGCTCTATCATCTCCAGAACCTCTGCTGCCAGGCGACCGGCAACGCGCATTTTTTCAATTTCATCGGCTGTTTTAATCAGTATGCTCATAATCTGTCTTGGTTCAGGTTTTCCGTCTTGGAAAGTGATTAGGCCTGAATTATAGACGATTTTCAAGATTTCCTTAGATTTCTTGGACTTAGGTGTTTTATTTGTCTAATAAATGCGGTTTTTATTGTGCCGAATAAGCGAATATGGTATAAATCCGCCGCGCTTATGCGCAAACAACTTTTTTTAAATACGCACACATATCGTCACCATGTAACTGGGTGCCTGAGAGTCATTAAATTGATGCTTCGGGTTGTTGCACGGGATATGTGGAGGCCTAACCCTAACTGGAGTTAAATAATGGCTAAAGTAACAATGCGCCAAATGCTTGAAGCAGGCGTTCATTTCGGACATCAAACACGTTTCTGGAACCCCAAGATGGCAGAGTACATCTTTGGTGACCGCAATAAAATTCATATTATCAATCTGGAAAAAACCCTGCCGATGTTCAACGATGCGTTGAATGCAATCAGCAAAATTGCTGCATCCAATGGCAAAATCCTTTTTGTAGGCACCAAGCGTGCAGCTCGCGGCGCTATCGCTGAAGAAGCAGCACGATGTGGCATGCCTTTCGTTAATCACCGCTGGTTAGGTGGTATGCTGACTAACTTCAATACAGTACGTCAGTCTATTCGTCGTTTAAAAGAACTGGAAACCATGTCTACTGATGGTTCTTTTGACAAGATGATCAAAAAAGAAGCTTTAAACAAAACCCGTGAAATGGAAAAGCTGGAAAAAACACTGGGCGGAATTAAAGACATGGGCAGTCTGCCTGATGCGGTTTTTGTTATCGATACAGGTAATGAAAAAATCGCTGTACACGAATCCAAAGTTCTGGGCATTCCGGTTGTTGGTGTAGTGGATACTAATAACTCACCTGATGATGTCGATTACATCGTACCCGGTAACGATGATGCAATTCGCTCAATTAAGCTTTATATTGAAGCGGTTGCCGATGCCATTATCGAAGGTAAAGCGGCTTCATTAAATATTGGTGCAGCTGAAGCAGAAGATGAAGTTGCTGCTAAAAAGCCTGCCCCTAAGAAAAAAGCGGCGGTAAAGAAAAAGGCTGCCCCTAAGAAAAAAGCGGCACCTAAAGCTGAAAAAGCACCTGCTGAAGATGAATAATCCATTTGTGCAGGCACTGGTTGCCTGCACAAATGCTTAGAATTAAGACAGCAAATAATTGTGCGGGAATTATACCCGCACTTACCAAATAAATATTTAATGAGGTGAATACTATGCAGATCACTGCTGCCATGGTTAAAGAATTACGTGAGCGCACCGGCTCCGGCATGATGGAATGTAAACGTGCACTACAGGAAGTCGATGGCGATTTAGAAACGGCCATTGAAAATATGCGCAAATCCGGTCTTGCAAAAGCAGACAAAAAAGCAGGCCGTACCGCTGCTGAAGGTTTAGTTGCTATTGCATTAAGCGATGACAAAAAAGAAGCGGCTATCGTTGAAGTCAACTGTGAAACTGATTTTGTTTCGGGTGGAGATGAGTTTAAAGCTTTCACATCGGCTATTGCGCAATGTGTATTAGCGAACTCACCAGCGGATGTTGAAGCCTTAAGTGCGATGACATTAGATGATGGCAAAACAATTGAAGAAACTCGTCAGGGTATGGTTGCTAAAATTGGTGAAAATATTCAGGTGCGTCGTTTTGAACGTAAGTCTACAGATGGCGCGTTTGGTTCATATAATCACGGCATTCGTATGGGTGTACTGGTTGAGCTTAGCAAAGATGATGACGAGCTAATTAAAGATATCGCAATGCATATTGCGGCAAGTAACCCGACCTGTGTTAATGAAGCAGAAGTGCCGGAAGAAATGCTCGCAAAAGAAAAAGATATTCTTGTTGCCCAGGCTAAAGAAAGCGGCAAACCTGATGAGATCATCGAAAAGATGATTGGTGGTCGTATTCGCAAGTACCTTGCGGAAATTACCTTGCTTGGACAGGCGTTTGTTAAAGACCCAGACCAGACGGTTGAGCAATTACTAAAATCAAAAGGTGCTGAGGTTAAGAGCTTTAACCGTTTTGAAGTTGGTGAAGGTATAGAGAAGAAGGTTGAAAATTTCGCTGACGAAGTAATGGCCCAGATAAGCGCAACTTAAAATAACGTATCAGGTTGCCCCTGTGAGTCCGCGGTGATTCGTTGGAAAATGCCACATACATTTGTATGCTTACATTTTTTCACCTTGATCTGCGAACTCACAGCTGCAATTGATATGTTATTAAGATCTGGTTGTTTGTACACAGGGACGGACTTAAGGCCGGGAATTATTTCCCGGTTTTTTGTGTGTAAAGTATGTTGAACTTAAATTGCATTCATTATCTGTAGGAATGATCTTTAGATCGCGTTTAACTGTATAGTAATCATAAACAATTGGACATAATAACAATGAGTAATTCAAAACCAGTTTATAAACGTGTTTTATTAAAGCTAAGCGGTGAAGCTTTACAGGGTTCACAGGAGTCCGGTATTGACCCTGATATTATCGGGCGTGTCGCAAAAGAAATAAAACAGGTTGTAGATTTAGGGGTAGAAGTGGGTGTTGTTATTGGTGCGGGAAATATTTTTCGCGGTGCCGGTTTGGCCAGTGCAGGAATGGATCGGGTTACAGGCGACCACATGGGGATGCTTGCAACGGTTATGAATTGCCTCGCTTTGCAGGATGCGGTTGAACGTGAAGGCCCGAGCTGCCGAGTGATGTCGGCTTTGAGTATTCATCAGGTTTGTGAAGATTATGTGAGACGCCGTGCGATTCGCCACCTTGAGAAAGGTCGTGTGGTTATTTTTGGTGCGGGTACTGGTAACCCATTTTTTACAACGGATAGCGCCGGTGCATTGCGTGCAATTGAAATCGAAGCCGATGCATTAATGAAGGCCACAAAGGTTGATGGTATTTATGACGCTGACCCGGTAAAAAACCCAGATGCAAAACGTTATGAGACTCTTACCTATGATGAAGTACTGGTAAAAAATTTAGCCGTAATGGATGCTACCGCAATTGTTTTATGTAAAGAACAAAATATGCCGCTACGAATTTTTAATTTAAATGCAGCAGGTGATCTGGTTCGTACTATGACGGATAAGACAATTGGTACGTCTGTAGTACCCGCTTAAAAGTAAATGAATAGTTTGGGAGAAAAATTATGATTGATGAAATAACCCAGGATGCACAAACCCGCATGAGCAAAAGCGTGGATTCACTGAGAACCGAACTGACAAAAATTCGCACAGGCCGTGCACACCCCAGCCTGTTAGATCAGGTGATGGTTGATTATTACGGCAGCATGACACCGATTAAACAGGTGGCCAATGTAGTAGCAGAAGATTCAAGAACCCTTGCGGTAACGCCCTGGGAAAAGCCCATGGTTGGTGCAATTGAGAAAGCGATTATGACTGCAAACTTAGGGCTGAATCCGGCGTCACAGGGAACAGTTATTCGTGTGCCTATGCCGATGCTAACAGAAGAGCGTCGTCGTGATCTAGTGAAGGTTGTTAAAGGTGAAGGTGAGGCGGGAAAAGTTGCAGTTAGAAATATCCGCAGGGATGCCAATAGCGATTTTAAAGACCTATTAAAAGAAAAAGAAATTTCAGAAGATGAAGCTCGTCATGCGGAAGAGGGTATTCAGAAACTAACAGACAAGTATGTGGCTGAAATTGATAAATTATTGGAAGCTAAAGAAAAGGAAATGATGGAAATTTAGTTTTAACTAATCGAGTTTATATATTAAGAATAGCTGGTTTTTGTATTGGCGATTCTGGCGCAAAATATATTTTATTAATGACACGATACTTGTAACTAGATGTAAAAATAATGATAGTCACTTCAATTAGTAAAACAGAGAAGGATGACAGCGACCGGCCAAAACATATTGTTGTGGTTATGGATGGTAACGGCCGCTGGGCTCAAAAACGCTTAATGCCAAGAACAGCGGGGCATCATGCGGGTGTTAAATCTACACGTAAGATTGTTGAAGAGTGTATAAAAGGAAAAATTCAGGCATTAACATTATTTGCTTTTAGCAGTGAAAACTGGAAACGTCCTGAACAGGAAGTCAGCAGTTTAATGGAATTGTTTGTGTCAACGCTACAGTCTGAAGTGGAATCATTACACAAGCAAAATGTGCGTGTCCGCTTTATTGGCGAATGTTCTGCCTTTTCTGAAAAATTACAGAAAAAAATCAAAGAAGCAAAAGCGTTAACCAGAAATAATAGCGGCTTACAGCTGAATATTGCAGTTAATTATGGTGGGCGCTGGGACATTGCTGAAGCCTGTAAAACGATTGTTAGTAAAATACAGATGGGTGAGTTGCAGGTTGATGATATTAATGCTGAGTTGATTGACGAATATGTGTGTTTAAAACAATTGCCTGATCCGGATTTATTTATTCGTACCGGTGGTGAAATGCGCATCAGTAATTTTTTAATCTGGCAGCTTGCATACACCGAGTTATATTTTACCGATGTGTTATGGCCTGATTTTAATTCTGAAGAATTTACAACGGCATTAAACTGGTATGCGGGACGCCAAAGACGTTTTGGTAAAACCGGTGATCAGGTTGAACCAACTCAGACACAGCAGGTTTAAACTTCTATGCTTAAACAGAGAGTGCTTACTGCTATCCCACTGGCTGCCCTGGTAATTTGGGGGATTCTTACACAGCCTGAAAATATTATATTTTACTCTTTGCTTGTGGTTATACTTATTTCAGGTTGGGAGTGGGCCAGATTAAGTGGCGTGAAAAATGCGGGCCTACGTGCGCTTTATGCAGTTGTTATTACCGCTGGAGCTTTTTTCTCACAACAGTTTATTTCCAGTTATCCGCAATGGATAAATTCGCTTTTATTACTAGTTGTTACAGGTTGGCTGGTTGCAATTTATCATATGTTTAGCAAAGGACCCCAACCTGCAAATCAGTCATTGTCAGTCGTTAAATTATTCGTTGGCGTGGTGGCGTTAATTACGCCAGTTGTTGCTTTAATGTTAGTACGTAGCGAAAGTGCGCAATGGTTGTTTTATTGCCTGAGTATTGTCTGGATTGCGGATGTTGGCGCATATTTTTCTGGTAAGCGTTATGGTAAAAATAAACTTGCACCGAAACTAAGTCCGGGTAAAACCAGGGAAGGCATGTACGGGGCCGTGATTGCCACAGCTGCATATGCATTTATGGCGGGTTTGTTTTTTGATTTAAAAATAATTGAAATTTTGATGCTCTTAATTATTAGCACATTGGCCACAATTATTTCGGTGGCGGGCGATTTATTTGTCAGTCTGCTTAAGCGCGAAAAAGATTTAAAAGATACTGGGAATATTCTGCCAGGTCACGGAGGAATTTTAGATCGCATAGACAGTGTTTTAACATCCGCACCTTTACTGGCCCTGTTATTAAATCTGGTGATTTTTAATGCTTAAGCAGGGTGTTTGCATATTGGGTTCTACCGGAACCATTGGTGTTAATACACTTGATGTTATAAGGCGTCATGCTGATCAATATAAAGTGGTTGCAATAACTGCACATCAGGCGGATGAAAAATTATTTCAACAGTGCATTGAGTTTAATCCACAGTATGCTGTTCTGGTTGATGCTGATGCGGCTCAGCGATTAGAGTTGAAAATTAAAGGTGCTGATTTAAATACACAGGTACTATGTGGTGCGCAAGCATTAGAGAATGTGGCAAGCCTTGAAGATGTTGACCAGGTGATGGCTGCCATTGTTGGGGCAGCGGGTTTACTGCCAACGCTGGCGGCTGCTCGCGCAGGTAAGCGTATTTTATTAGCTAATAAAGAAGCACTGGTGATGTCAGGTGATATTTTTATTAATGAAGTAAAGCAGCATAATGCTGAATTGTTACCCATCGACTCAGAACATAATGCGATTTTTCAATGTATGCCGGAACATTTTGACACTGGCTTACATCAGGCGGGTGTCAATAAAATATTATTAACCGCCAGTGGCGGACCATTTAGAAACCGGGATACAGATACTCTACATAATGTAACACCGCAAGAGGCGGTCGCGCATCCAAACTGGGAAATGGGAAAAAAAATATCGGTAGATTCGGCCACAATGATGAATAAAGGTCTGGAAGTTATCGAAGCATGCTGGTTATTTAATGCGCCACCTTCCATGATTCAGGTGGTGTTGCACCCGCAAAGCATTATTCATTCAATGGTGAGTTACACGGACGGCTCAGTACTGGCACAAATGGGTAACCCGGATATGCGTACTCCCATTGCTCATTCTATGGCCTGGCCTCAAAGAATGCCCTCCGGTGTTGAACCTTTGGATATTTTTGAGGTCGCAAAGCTAGAGTTTGAAAAACCTGATTTTAAACGTTTTCCCTGTTTAGCGATGGCTTATGAAGCACTTGATGAGGGTGGTACAGCGACCACTATTTTAAATGCGGCAAATGAAATTGCTGTAGATGCCTTTTTAAATAAACAGTTAAGTTTTACAAATATATCAAAGGTAATAGAAAAAACGTTGAAACATACAACAAAAGTTACGGCTGATAATTTACAAATAATATTAGATGCTGATTCAGATGCACGTCAGGTATCCACTGAATGGGTAAAGCAACTGGAGTTTAAGCAATGAGCGGCGGTATTTTTCATAATTTAATATTCTTTATTCTGGCGATCGGTATTCTGGTTGCATTTCATGAGTTTGGCCACTATTGGGTTGCGCGTTTACTTAAAGTAAAAGTACTGCGCTTTTCTATCGGTTTTGGCCGGCCATTATTTACCTGGAAGAAACAAAAAGGCGAGGACCTGATTGAATTTGTAGTTGCTGCGATTCCATTAGGTGGCTACGTTAAAATGCTTGATGAAAGGGAAGGTGAAGTTGATGAGTCACTTCGCCACCGGGCATTTAATACACAACCGGTTGCAAATAGATTTGCAATCGTCGCTGCGGGACCGATCTTTAATTTTATTCTTGCAGCTTTTTTCTATTTTATTTTCTTTATTAACGGTGAAGACGGTATAAGACCCGTAATCTCAACTCCAGTTATTGAGTCGGCTGCCGCGCAGGCTGGATTTGCCGATGGTGATGAAATTCTTGCACTGGGAAATACTGAAGTTAAAACCTGGCAGTCATTTAGAATTGCATTAATTGATCAGGGAATAGATGGGGGCACGATACCGATAAAAGTTAAGACGGATGATTTATCTATAAAAGTACGTCATATTTCTATCGGTGATTTACATATTCTAAATGAAAAAGACGATGTTACTAAATTACTCGGTTTCAAACTCTGGAAACCTGAAATACCGCCGCAAATTGGTGGCATTACCGAGGATAGCGCATCAGCTATTGCCGGATTAAAAGCCAAGGATCTAGTTCTTTCAATAAATGATCAGCCCATAAAAAATTGGCAAGCACTGGTTGAAATTGTGCAGCATAGCGCCGGTAAACCCCTGAATTTTATTGTGCTGCGAGATGGTGAGCAGCAGCCACTAAAACTGACTCCAAAAGAAAAAAAACGTGGTGAAGAAATAGTCGGATTTATGGGGGCTTATCCAGAAGTTCCAGAGTCCTTAATTAATAAAACAAAAACTAGAATTGAGTATGGGGCTGTTGATGCAGCCGTGCGAGCCGTAAAAGAAACCTGGGTGTTTTCAGCCTTAACATTAAAAGTTCTAGGTAAAATGCTACTAGGTGAGGCTGCGCTAGAAAATATTTCAGGCCCAATTACTATTGCGCAGTATGCTGGTATTACGGCCAGTATTGGAATACTGACTTATATAAAATTTTTAGCAATGATTTCCGTTAGTCTGGGGGTTTTAAATTTACTGCCAGTACCCATGCTTGATGGAGGGCACCTGTTGTATTACCTGATTGAAATTGCTAAAGGTTCACCAGTTTCACAAAAATTTGAAGAACTAGGGCAGAGACTGGGGCTGGCATTATTGTTTTTATTAATGAGTCTAGCTATTTTTAACGATATTCAACGTCTGGTTAATTAAGCGTTGTTTTTTAGAACATATTTATTTGGCGAAATTGTGCGCAGTTTATTACTTTTAATTTTAACCTTATTGTTTCAACATAATTTATATGCAGAAAATAGTTTTGTTGTGGATGATATACGCCTTGAAGGTCTTGAGCGCATTCCTGATGGTACATTGCTCAATTATTTGCCGATTAAGGTCGGCGACCCTTTTGAAGTTTCCGAGTCAGGTTATGTAATCCAGGAGTTGTACAACACCGGTTTTTTTAAAGATGTTAAGCTTTTAAAAGACGAAAATACTTTAGTTATTCGAGTGCTTGAGCGACCTGCTATTTCAACTATTACCTGGACAGGTAATAGTGATATTGAAGATGAACAGTTAGAGGAAATACTGACTGATATTGGCATAGTAAAGGGCAGAGTGTTCAATCCTTCAGCGCTGGATAAAATTGAACAGGGATTAAAACAGCAAGCTTATTTTAGTCGTGGTAAATATGCGGTGCGTATTAATACAACGGTTAAAGAACTTGAGCGTAACCGTGTGGATATTGATATAGAAATATCTGAGGGTGTAATTGCAAAAATTAAGCAGGTAAATATTGTTGGCAACAGCGTGTTTGATGACGATACCTTACTCTCTGAAATGCTGCTTGGATTGCCCGGGACCTGGGATTTTTTTTCGAGCAAGGATGAGTATGCGAAACCAAAATTGGCGGCTGATGAAGAAACGTTGAAGTCATATTATCAGGATAGAGGCTATGCTCGATTTTCTGTGGCTTCTACACAGGTAACTATTACACCTGATAAAAAAGATATTTATATCACCATGAATGTTGAAGAAGGTGATAAGTATAAAATCAAAAAAGTAACTATCGCGGGTGATCTCAAGCTGGAGGAGCAGGAACTAAGACGGTTGGTTTTTGTGGAAAATGGTGATGTCTTTTCAAGAAATAAGATGATTCAGGGAAAAGATTCAATGCAACGCAGGCTGGGTGATGAAGGTTATTCATTCGCTAAAGTTAAAGTTGTTCCGATGATTAATGATGAAACTCTAGATGTTGAATTAAACTATTTTGTGAATCCGGGCAAAAAAGTATATGTAAGACGTATTAACTTTAGCGGCAATTATAAAACCAATGATAATGTGTTGCGTCGAGAAATGCGATTAATGGAAGGAGGCGAGCTTTCTAATAGTAAACTCAATCGCTCTAAAATTCGACTGCAGCGACTGGCTTATATTGAAGAGGTTAATGTAAGTAAAGATCCGGTTCCGGGTACAGAAGATCTGGTCGATATAAATATCCAGGTCAGCGAACGACTGGCGGGAAGTTTTAATATTGGTGCAGGTTTTTCTCAAAGCCAGGGCTTTGTATTTAATTTAGGTACGACACTGGATAATCTAAATGGTACCGGTGAAAAGCTGGCTCTTAATCTTAATCGTGATGCAACGGGTGAAGCTTATAGTATCTCCTATACAGATCCGTATCACACAATCGATGGAATCAGTCGCACGCTTGGTTTATCTTATAGAAAACGTGATACCGAGTCGCAAAATATCGTTAATTATTTAGAGAATAATTATGGGGCTAATATTGCCTATGGTATTCCATTGTCAGAATTCGACCGGGTCAGGTTTGGTGTTGGTTATGAAGTGACCGAAATTATTCGTGGAACAGATACTGTTTCTGGTGATGTGATAGACTTTATCAGAGAAAATGGCGATGGGGCCATCGATATAAACGGTGATTTTCTGCAGGCAACCGTTGATGCCTTTACCCTGCTAGCAAGCTTTACCCATGATACACGTAACAGAACTGTATTTGCGACCAGCGGTAACAGCCAGTCAGTGCTGCTTGATTTAACTACCCCAGGTAGCGATTTAGAGTATTATAAAGTCACCTACCGAAATAAGTTTTATTTTCCGGTAAGCGAGAGCATTACCACATTAATAAGAACTGACCTGGCTTATGGGTCAGCATACGGAAGTACAAGCTTATATCCGTTTTATGAAAGGTTCTTTGCCGGTGGTTTAAGAACCGTTCGTGGTTACGATTCGAACTCTCTTGGCCCGAGGAACTCAGGGGTTGATAGTGATGGTAATCAGATTGCTGTTGAACCCATTGGTGGTAATATTAGAACGGTTGGCAGCGCAGAGCTAATATTTCCTGTACCATTTATTGAAAAACCGCCGAGTTCAGTACGCCTAAGTGTATTTTATGATATTGGTAATGTGTTCTTGCAGGAAGATGTATTAGCGAATAACTACAGAGGTGGTTTTCGGGCAAATGAGTTGAGGAGCTCTTACGGGGTTTCATTTATCTGGTTAGCGCCGATTGGTCCATTAAAATTTAGTTATGCAGAAACGATTAATGATCAGCCTGGAGATGATAAGCAGGCATTTCAATTTAGTATAGGTTCATTCTTTTAGGAGATATTTAGATGAAAAAAATTATATCAACGTTATTTTTAACAGGGATTTTAGTTGCACCCGTTTCAGCTTTTGCGCTTAAAATTGGCTATGTAAATGAAAATATTTCATTTAATGAATATGCCAAAGCCAAGGGTGTTGAAAAAATTATGGAAGAAAAGTTCAAGGGGCCTAAAGATGACCTTGATAAAGAGGTTGTTGAAATTAAGGCACTTGAAAAAGAGATTAAAACCAATGAGCTTTTAATGACAGAGAGTAAATTAAAAGCATCAAAAGAAAAATTAAATAAAATGATTATGGAATATCGTCAAAGAGGCATGGCTCTGGAAAATGAATTTAAGGAAATGCTGAATGTTCAGAGAAATGATTTCAGAAAAACCATGGTTGAAGTTATAAAGAAATATGCAGCTGACAAAAAATACGATCTTATTTTAAATGACGGTGTAATGTTTGCTGCTGATGCTGTTAATATTACCGATGAAATTTCAAAATTGGTTATTAAAAAAGCTAAATAATCTGTACGTAATTTAACTCATTGAAAGGTGAGGCTAGTAAAAGTTTTTTGTGGGTTGCTATGTTGATCTTTTTTCATCGTAATCTATAAAATGTTTATAAAGTAAATAAATTTTATAACTTGAATAGAGATAAACTAAATAAAGGTAAAGGTGTTATTTTGAACACAATGAATATTGGTGAAATTAAAAAGTTGTTGGCGCATCGTTACCCTTTTTTACTGGTTGATCGAGTACTGGATTATGAGGTGGGTAAAACCTTAACGGCAGTTAAAAATGTGACTATCAATGAGCCTTTCTTTCAGGGGCACTTTCCTGATTACCCAGTAATGCCAGGCGTACTTATTATGGAAGCGCTTGCACAGGCTACCGGTTTGTTGGGCTTTAAAACAATGGACGAAAACCCGGAAGAAGATACCCTGTATTTATTTGTTGGCATTGATGGTGCTCGTTTTAAGCGTCAGGTTGTACCAGGTGATGTGCTAACTTTGCAGGTTGAGCTGGTTAAAAAAATGCGCTCTATATGGAAGTTTGACTGTAAAGCGCTGGTTGATGGAGAGTTGGCTGCCAGTGCAACGATAATGTGTGCAGCGACAGAAAAGCCTGAATAAGTATTCTAAATTTAACAAATTATAAGATTGATTTGAGCGAAAAATGATTCACCAAACTGCAATCATCGATGAAAAAGCCAAAATAGCTGACGATGTTAGTATTGGTCCGTACAGTGTTATTGGTGCCGATGTTGAAATCGGTGCCGGTACCTGGATTGGTCCGCATGTGGTTATTAGTGGGCCAACAAAAATAGGTAAAAATAATAAAATTTTTCAGTTCGCTTCTGTCGGCGAAGACCCGCAGGATTTAAAATTCGCAGGTGAAGTAACTCGCCTTGAAATTGGTGATAATAACACCATCCGTGAAAATGTGACGATCTCCCGCGGCACTGAGGATGGTGGCGCAATTACTCGCATAGGCGACCATAATTTATTGATGGCTTATGTACATATTGCTCACGATTGCCTTATTGGAAATCACATTATACTGGCCAACTCGGCCTCCTGCGCGGGTCATGTGGAAGTGGGTGATCACGCAATACTCGGTGGTTTCACACTGGTTCATCAGTTTACTAAAATCGGTAGCCGGGCTTTTACCAGTATGGGGTCCATTATTAACCAGGATGTTCCTCCCTATGTCATTGTTGCCAGCAGTTATGGTAAAGCCAGTGGCATCAATAAAGTGGGTTTAAAACGTAGCGGTTATAGCGATGAAGTAATACGTGCGATCGTTAACGCCTACAAACTACTCATTCGATCTAAAAAACCCAGAGAAGAAGCAATGCAGGCAGCGGCGGAATTAATTGAAAATTATTCTGAAGTTAAACTGATGGCAGATTTTATTAATCAGTCTGAGCGCGGTATTATTCGTTAAATAATTAATTGCAGTGTTGTCGAAAATGACAGCTTCTGCGCATCCATACGCCCACTGAATTAGTGCGTCCATGTACGTTAACGCAAAGCACGCAAATAAGATTTAAAGTCTATTTGTTCGCCGCAGGCTAATAAGCCTGAAATTTGCGTGTTTTGTGTTCATTTGCGGATAGCTTGTTTTTTAAGCTAACATCTCTAAAATCAGCTCTGCCATATTCTCGGTACCACCGGTTTTCCCCAGCTTTTCACGCACCGCATTTAGTTCTGTAAGCATTTTTTGTCGGTATTGTTCATCTTCAAGAATTAAATTGATTTCATCCGCAATGCTCTGCGGTTTTGCGTCAAACTGTAAAAATTCTTTTACAATTTCTTTTTCAGCGACAATATTTACCAGTCCGATATGTTCTATTTTTACCAGCGGTTTTAAAATGAAATAGGAAAGACTGGCAATTTTGTAGGTGATGCAATTGGGGATGCCCATGAGTGCAATTTCTAATGTGGCGGTACCGGATGCGCTGATAATAGCATCGCAACACTGCATGACATTGTAGGGTAGATCTTTCACCAGCTTAATATTGAGGTGTTTATAGTCCTTCAGGTAACTGTCAAATAGCCCGGGTTCCAGGGTGCTGGCAACCGGTAATATAAACTGTAATTCGGGTTTGTTTTTAATCAGGCAGTCCGCAGCTTTTAGCTGAATGGGCAGGATTCGATGGATTTCACTTTTTCGACTGCCGGGAAACAGGCCAATAACGGTTTTATCAGGAGTTAAATTATACTCCCTAAAGCAACTGGCTTTATCTTTACTGGCTTTAGTTTTATCAACCAGCGGGTTACCCACAAAGCGTACGGGCACATTGGCGTCTTTATAAAACTTTTCTTCGAAGGGTAAAATGACGGCCATCATATCAATGATTTTGCCGATTTTATGCACCCGATGCTGACGCCAGGCCCAGACCTGCGGGCTAATGTAAAATAGTACCTTTATACCCAGCTCTTTTGCGCTTTGAGCGAGCTTGAAATTAAACTCCTGATAATCGACTAGCACTAATAAATCCGGCGGGTTCTGGCGTAACGATTCACGCAATATATTCAGGGCTTTCATTATTTGCCGGTACTTAAGCAGTACCTCCACTATTCCCATTACCGCAATGTCAGTGCAATCGACTAAAAGCTCGGCTCCCGCATCGCGCAGCTGTGTGCCGCCCATGCCGTAGAATTCAAGTTCACTGTTACGCTTGTGTAGTGCTTTTATGATATGAGCTGCATGCATATCGCCGGAGGCTTCCCCCGCGCTAATCATAATTCGTTTCATGGTTTTAGTTGTTTTTACCCTGGGGCATATTCATCAATACTCACTATTTTAGACGGGCTAAAAAGGGGCTAATGCTATCCATACTTAGTTGGAGTTTCCCTTGCTCATTTAAATGCATATAGTACTATTCGATCTTTGAATTAGCCTGGGATTCTACCGCAAATTATGATCGACGACATTGATATTGATTTAAAAAACTACCATACCATAGCCGGTGTGGATGAAGCGGGCAGGGGGCCACTGGTGGGGGCCGTCGTTGCAGCGGCGGTTGTTCTGGATGAAGAAAATCCCATTGCAGGTTTAAATGACTCGAAAAAACTCACCGCAAAAAAGCGTGAACAACTGGCGTTGGAAATAAAAGCGCATGCCAGAGCCTGGGCAATATCTTCAGTGGGATCGCAAGTGATTGATGAGATTAATATATTGCAGGCGTGTTTACTGGCGATGAAACAGGCGGTTGAAAGCCTGTCGATTCAGCCTGATTTTGCGTTGATTGATGGCAATAAATTACCGCAATTAGGCTGTGATGCGGCGGCGATTGTGAAGGGTGATGCACGGGTTGCGGCGATAGCGGCGGCTTCGATTCTGGCAAAAGTCGAGCGGGATCGGCAGATGGATGAACTACATCATGCGTTTCCCGAGTATGAGTTTAATCGGCATAAGGGTTACCCAACCAAGGTGCATTTTGCCCTGTTGGAAGAGTTTGGGCCCTGCGAAGAGCACCGCAGAAGTTTTGGACCAGTGCGGCGATTACTGGAAGGGTAGTCGAAAAATTATATGGTTTAAACACCAAAAAAGTCATCAGTATTACGGATATCAGCCCTGATTTCAGGTGCCTGAGAGTCTCATTCAAGGACAAAAAGCTTCGCCATTCCCGACGACTTTTGTCGGGATTCCGGTGCTGAAATCTCTCTAATATCTGGGGTGTTTTAACTTATCATCGCCAGCATCCTATGGATCAATATTGGTCTGTATTTTTAATTTAAGCCAATGACCCGTAGTGCGAATCGGTAGAATCAAGCCCCCAGAAATGCCAAAATCAATCTCCAGATATCATAAGGGCAGGGCTAATTAAGGTTTCACATCGCAAAAAAAAGCCCCCTCAAAATCGATGTCAGCTTAAAACCCGTAAATATCAATAAAAAGAATTTTCACCCTTAATTTATTTTTAAAAATCAATAAGATATAAAGCAAAGCTAAAGTGACTAGACGCATCTGGAAATCCCCAGGCTCCACTCAGTGTGACCTGAAAGCTCGCGAGCTTAAAAAGTGGTAATTTCCAGTCCTCACGGGTGAGTTTTTTGGCCTAAAGTGGGAAGTTACCCCGGGTTTCATCGGTAAAAAATAAAAAACAGTGGTAAATCAAGATTAAGGATTGAGAGTCAGGGCAAACTGTCACATAATGCTTTTCGAAAAGTGCAAATAATAATAACCGCTACAATTCTTTTAAAACAATAACTTACAACAACTTGTTAAAGTAGATTAAATAATCAATGAACCCCCGATTTATACACCTGCGTTTGCACACTGAATACTCACTGGTTGATGGCATCGTACGTATCAAGCCACTGATGAAAACCCTCGTTGAGCAGAGTGCCCCGGCGATTGCTTTAACTGACCAATCCAACCTGTTTGCCATGGTGAAGTTTTACCGGGCGGCGATGGCTGCGGGTATCAAACCGATTGTCGGTGTCGATATCTGGGTGCGTCCCGCGGTGGAAACCGAAAAACCGCTGCGGATGGTTTTACTGTGTCAGAACAATGAGGGCTACCTGAATATCACCCGCCTGATTTCCCGGGGCTACCTTGAAGGTCAGCATGGGGGAATTCCCATGATTGAAGTGGACTGGCTGCGGGAAATGAATGCGGGCATTATTGCGTTGTCCGGTGGCCGTGAAGGTGATGTGGGTCGGGCGCTTTTATCCGGCAACCACATTTTAGCTCAGGAGTTGTTGAAGGCCTGGCAGAATATTTTTCCGAATCGTTTTTATCTTGAATTACAACGCACCGAACGTGAGGGGGAGGAAGAATATTTACATGCGGCGGTGAGTTTAGCGACCACTTCAAATACGCCTGTTGTTGCCACTAATGATGTCCGCTTTTTAAAACAGGATGAATTTGATAGTCACGAAGTGCGGGTCTGTATTCACGATGGTCGAACCCTCGATGATCCGCGTCGCCAGAAATTGTATAGTGACCAACAATACCTGCGCACCGAAGAAGAAATGTGCGAGCTGTTTGCCGATATCCCTGAGGCGCTACAAAACTCAGTCGAGATTGCCCAGCGTTGCAGTCTGGATGTGCGTCTCGGCGAAAGCTTTTTGCCAAACTTTCCAATACCGGAGGGTGACACAATTGAGTCGTACTTTATCCGGGTTTCCAAAGAGGGGCTGGAAAAACGCCTGGACATATTAGTGCCGCTGGATTCTGAGAATGCGGCCGAGCGACGCAAGCCCTATTATGAGCGGCTGGATATTGAGCTGGATGTGATCAATACCATGGGGTTTCCTGGTTACTTCTTAATCGTTGCGGATTTCATTCAATGGTCGAAAGATAATGAAATTCCGGTGGGGCCCGGGCGGGGTTCCGGTGCGGGGTCACTGGTGGCCTATGCGTTGCTAATTACGGATCTCGATCCACTGGAATACGACTTACTGTTTGAGCGATTTTTGAATCCGGAGCGGGTATCCCTGCCGGATTTCGATGTTGACTTCTGTATGGATGGACGTGACCGGGTCATTGCCTATGTGGCTGAAACTTATGGTCGGGATGCGGTATCACAGATTATTACCTATGGTTCGATGGCGGCGAAGGCGGTGGTTCGCGATGTGGGGCGGGTGTCGGGTTTAGGTTATGGCTTTGTCGATCGTATCGCCAAGATGATCCCCTTTGAAATTGGCATGACCCTCAGAAAAGCGCTGGAAGAATCTGAAGATTTAGCAAATGCCTATCGGGATGAAGCAGATGTCACTGATTTAATTAACATGTGTCTGTCCCTTGAGGGCTGTGCTCGAAATGCGGGTAAACACGCCGGAGGGGTGGTGATTTCGCCCTCGGTGCTCACCGACTTCACACCCCTGTACTGTGAGCAGGGCGGGCACAGTGTTGTTACCCAGTTTGACAAAGATGATGTGGAAGCGATTGGGCTGGTGAAGTTTGACTTCCTGGGGCTGCGTACACTCACCATTATTGACTGGGCGGTGCGCAATATAAAAGCCCGTCATGGGGACCAGCAAGATCTGGATATTAATCGGGTGCCACTAGATGATGAGGATGCCTTTAACCTGCTACGTGCCTCGGAAACCACCGCGGTATTCCAGCTTGAATCCAGTGGCATGAAAGATTTGATTAAACGCCTGCAACCGGACAGCTTTGAAGACATCGTTGCTCTGGTGGCGTTATTTCGCCCGGGGCCATTACAGTCGGGCATGGTGGATAACTTCATTAACCGTAAGCATGGTCGTGAAGAAGTCTCTTATCCGGATGCCCAATATCAGCATGAGTCCCTCAAACCTATATTAGAACCGACCTATGGCATTATTCTGTATCAGGAACAGGTCATGCAAATTGCTCAGGTACTGTCCGGTTATACCCTCGGTGGAGCTGATATGCTGCGCCGGGCCATGGGTAAAAAGAAGCCGGAGGTTATGGCTCAACAACGCGCCATTTTTGAAGAGGGTGCAAAAGAAAACGGCATCGATGGCGAACTGGCGATGAAAATTTTCGACCTGGTGGAAAAATTCGCCGGTTACGGTTTTAACAAATCCCATTCGGCCGCCTATGCTTTGTTGTCGTATCAAACAGCCTGGCTAAAGGCGCACTATCCGGCAGAATTTATGGCGGCGGTATTATCCGCCGATATGGATAATACCGATAAGGTCGTGATACTGATTGAAGACTGCCACCGCATGGAACTCGATGTGTTAACACCGAATATTAATCGTTCGATCATTAAATTTTCGGTGCCAGAAGAAAATCAGGTTTTATACGGACTGGGTGCAATAAAGGGGGTGGGTGAAGCCGCCCTCGAAGGTATTATCGAGGAGCGTAATGCTAATGGCGTTTATAAAGATTTATTCGACTTATGTCGGCGAGTCGATGGGCGTAAGGTCAATAAGCGGGTTCTGGAAGCCTTAATCAAAGCCGGTGCACTGGAAGAGTTAGGCCCGAATCGCGCCAGTTTAATGGCGCGTTTGCAGGACGCCATGCAGGGTGCCGAACAATACCAGAAAAATGCCAGCGTTGGTCAGGATGATTTATTCGGTAGTGCCGCCGCAGATGACAATATTGCGCCTATTAATGAAATCACCGTTGAAGAGTGGGAAGAGGAAAAACGCCTGACCTTTGAAAAAGATACTTTGGGTTTGTATCTCACAGGTCATCCGATTGAGCGTTATGAAAAAGAATTAAAAAAATTCACCGATTGCACCCTTGGTGCACTGGCGGACCAGAGTGATTTGGCCTCCGGTGCTGGCGGTGGTTACATGTCGCAACGCAATGCAAAAAGTTATAAGCTGGCGGGGCTGATGATTGGCATGCGGGTGCGGCGCACTAAAACCGGTGGCAAAATAGTTTCTGCTGTGCTTGATGACCGAACGGCGCGTGTAGAAGTGCGTATGTTTGAAGAAAAGTTTGAACAGTATAATTATCTATTAAATAAAGATAAATTAATTGTGGTGGAGGGCAAGGTTATTTATGACGATTATTTCGGGGGGTATCGAATAACTGCAGATGTGATTTATGATATCACCGAAGCGCGTCAGAAATTTGCCCGTCGACTGGAAATAAATTTAAAAGATAATAATGGGGATCACAGTATTGTGCAGCAGCTCAACCAGGTTTTAAATCCGTTTCGTGAAGGCGTCTGTCCGGTGTGGATTAATTATTCCCGTAATGATGTCATCGCCAAACTTTCTTTAAGTGAAGACTGGTGTGTGCAGCCCAGTGATGAGTTAATTAATCGTCTGGATAAATTGGCGGGTGATAATAATGTGGCGGTTATTTATTGAGAGTGCTTTAATTCTAACTATACTTTATCAGAGTGTCCGTAGTATTTAACTTAGTTTGTTGTGTTTTAAAATTTCTAGTGATAAAAAATATAAAAAGGATTTGTAAAACAAATGAAAACTGATACCCCTGCAGATTCCCCAACCACCGTTGTGAGCCTGGTGGCCATCCTTGGAAAGTTGCTCGACCATTACGGACTGGATAAATACGAAATTGCCAAACAGGTGGGTATAGATGCCAGAACGGCTTATAAATCCAATGATCGTATCAGCACGGCCAAACTACAGAAAGTCTGGAAAATTGCCAGGAAAAAAACCGGCGATAACTGCCTGGGTCTAACCTACGCGGAGTTAATTCAGCCGGCAGCTTTATGTGGCCTTGGCCTGGCCTGGATTACCAGTGATACCTTAAAAGACTCCATCAATCGACTGGTGCGTTTTCAGGCAGCACTAACAACCGCCGCGGATTTTAGTTTAAATGAGCTTGATGACTGTTATCAAATAATTCTACGTTCAAAATTAAAAAAAACTGAAAATGTATCTGTGGATGCATCCATCGCGACACTTTATAAAATGTGTCAGATTACCTATGGCAGGGATTTAAAAGCGGAGAGTGTAAGTATTGCGCATCCTAAACCGGATTGCAGTAAAAAATTCGATCGCTTTTTTGGTGTTAAAGTTAAGTTTAATGCAAAAGAAACACAGATTATTTTTGCCAAGAATACCTTTGAGTTCAGGCTGGTCACATCGAATCCGGATCTGGCAAGAACCCATGATGAAATTGTTATTAATTATTTAAAGTGTTTCGATAAAAACAATATTGTGATGCAGGTGAGGGCGCGGATTATAGAAGAATTAAATAACGGAATTCCCCATCAGGAAAAAATTGCCAGCCATTTAAATATGAGTTTGCGAAATTTACAACGTAAACTTAAAGAAGAAGATAGCAGTTTTAAAAGTATTCTTGATGAAACCCGTAGCGAATTGTCCAAGCAGTATCTGCGGGGTAGTGACCGGTCTATTATTGAGGTCGGATTTTTACTGGGCTTTACAGAGCCGAGTAATTTTGCCCGGGCTTTTCGTCGCTGGACGGGTGTCTCGCCCAATGAATATCGGGGGGCGTCACAATAATTATCCAATCCCGGATAGTGCAGTTCTTTAAGTATTGAAAAACCTGAACTTAATCGCATTTTTCAGCTGTTTTCCATTAAGTTGGCGCTAATTGAATCTTCTCTGGCGTTAACTGACCATCCACATCATCGCAAATTCCATAAATTAGTTACACCCACTAATTATGGAGAGCAGCGATGGATATCAGTTACAAATATCATAGAACCACTGTTCGTGAACCCGTGTCATTTATAGGCGTTGGTTTGCACACCGGCCAGTTGACCACGGTTTGTCTTAAGCCCAGTGTTGATAAAAAAGGCATATTTTTTGTACGCACCGATGTGCCTGCCGGACAGGGTGTGATAGATGCCCGTTGGTATAACGTGTCGAATACCACTTTGTCTACCAACCTGAGTAATGAATTTGGTGTAAGTATTGCCACGGTTGAGCATCTAATGTCAGCTTTGATTGCCTGTGGTATAGACAACTTGCGTATTGAAGTTGATGGCCCGGAAATTCCGGTCATGGATGGTAGTGCGGAAGTGTTTGTTGAAATTATTCGTAACGCAGGGAAGAGTTATCTTAAAGCGGCAAAGCAGGGGATCTGGATTGAAAAACCCATTGTCGTAAACGATGGCGACAAGTTTGCAATGTTGATGCCGCACTCTGTGCCGCGGGTCAGTATGTGTATTGATTTTCCGAATACGGTAATCGGTTCACAGTGTTACACGGTGACTCTGAATGACGAAAGCTACTTTGAAGAAATTGCCTATGCAAGAACCTTTGGGTTTGCGGAACAGGTTGATGCGATGAAGGAAAAAGGCCTGGCGTTGGGCGGTTCACTAATTAATGCAGTACTGGTTGATGGCAAGAAAATTCTTAATCCGGAAGGCTTGCGTGTAGAGAATGAATTTGTTCGGCATAAAATTCTCGATGTCATAGGCGATATGTCCCTGGCGGGGGCACCGATTATTGGTCACTACTATGCGTATAAAGCCGGGCATAATCTTAATCAGAGACTGTTGAAAAAACTTTTTAGTGAGGCGTCTGCATGGACAAAAACTTCACTAGAGGAAGGTAAAGAAAGGTTTGCAAACCATGATGATTTGTACGATGGCGACTTTATTCAGAAAACACTGAATGTGGTACCCATTAAAAATATTGCAAGCTAAACCGAGTGGGTATTGTCCGGTAAGCCTTTTTAATTTCAGGCTTTGTCTGAAATGGTTTACCGGATTTATTTTTTATTAAACCCCCGGGTTTTAAAGAATCAATGTACTACTTATTTATAATAAAGCCGTTGAAAATATTGCGATTTTTATTTACGTATTTTTAATAAAACATACACTGCACCCGTTCCCCCGTGCGCAGGAATGGTGCTTACAAAAGCCAGAACCTGCGGGATGTTTTGCAGCCACTTATTAAGCATGGCTTTTAATATGGGTTGCCTGTCATTAGAGTTATGGCCTTTACCGTGAACAATGCGTACCAGCTTATAAGCGTGTTGTTGGGCATGCTCTAGAAACGCCAGTAGGTGCTGACGAGCTTCATCGCGGCGATAGCCGTGTAAATCCAGGTGGTCCTCAACGTCAACTTTACCGTTGCGAATTTGCTTGAGGTAGGATTTCTGTATTCCCGGGCGCATAAATTCGAGAAAGTCATTGCAGTCGTCAATAAATTCATCACTTAATGTATCAGCAATGTTTTTTTCTGTGGTGGTGGGACGTTTTTTTATGGCAGCGGGCTTTTGCTTGAGGCTGGCTTTATCCGTGTTAAGGGTATTGACGCCCTGCATGGCCTCACTAAATAGTTTGTCGTTGTCTTCATTCATTATATAACTCTGTGATTATGCGCCTTATTTCTATAAGATAAACATCTTACCTATTGAGTATATTTCTGTGCAAATTTTATTAAGTAATGATGATGGCTATCTGGCGCCGGGTCTGGCGATTCTGGCAAAACGCCTGGCTAAACTGGGGTCGCTGTGTGTGGTTGCGCCGGATCGTAATCGCAGTGCGGCCAGTAACTCCCTGACATTATCCCGCCCCCTCAATGCGCAGCTGGCGGATAATGGTTTTTATAAAGTCGATGGCACACCAACGGATTGTGTGCATCTGGCAATCACCGGTCTTTTAAGCTGTGAGCCGGATATCGTGATTTCCGGCCCGAATGATGGCCCGAATATGGGGGATGATGTGCTGTACTCCGGTACTGTTGCAGCGGCCACCGAGGGGCGTTTTCTGGGGTTACCCGCGATCGCCGTTTCCATGGGCAGTTTTGACCCCCAGCACTTTGAAACCGCCTGTTGGGCGATTGATAAATTGATTGCCAGATTACAGCATCAGCCTTTAACCGAAGACACAATCCTAAATGTGAATGTGCCGGATTTACCGATTGATCAAATAAAAGGTTTTAAAAGCACTCGGTTAGGTAATCGGCATAAATCCTCCGGTGTGATCAAGCAGATGAATCCCCGGGGCGAGTCAGTGTACTGGGTCGGCCCCCCGGGTGAAGAGCAGGATGCGGGGGAGGGAACTGACTTTTATGCAGTAAAACAGGGATTTATTTCAGTTACCCCTTTGCAGATTGATTTAACACGGTATGATAGCCTGCAAAATTTGCATCACTGGTTAAGTGATTTATAAACCGTGACTCTAACCAAACGCGATATAATCATCGCATTCATAAGATTTCCATGTAGGTTTCCATGTGTAACAGGCTTTTAAAATAGTGAATTTATCTGATCCCCGCGTGCAGGGTATAGGCATGACTTCCCAGCGAACCCGTGACCGACTGATTGAACGGTTACGTGAAAAAGGCATTCAGAACGAGCAGGTGCTGGAGGCAATGCGCCGTATGCCCCGCCATCTATTTGTGGATGAGGCGATGAGCTCACGTTCCTACGAAGATTCATCGCTCCCTATTGGGCATGGACAAACCATCTCCCAGCCGTTTATTGTGGCACGGATGACTGAAGTGTTGCTCAGCCGTGGGACGCCAGATGCGGTGCTCGAAGTGGGTACGGGCTCAGGTTACCAGGCGGCGATTTTGTCGCAGCTAGTGCCAAAGGTGTATTCGGTTGAGCGCATCGTGGCGTTACAAACCCAGGCCCGTGAGCGTTATCATATGTTGGGAATTCATAACATTGCCCTCAAACATTCCGATGGTTCCTGGGGCTGGCCACATCATGCGCCGTTTAAAGCGATTATTGTGACCGCCGCGCCGGAAGAGGTTCCCCAGGGGTTACTCGAGCAACTGGACGTAGGTGGCATGATGGTCATTCCCGTCGGTGGCCAGCAGGGGATTCAGAAGCTTCTGTTAATTACCCGAGAAGCGGATCAGTTTGTTGAAGAGGAGCTGGATGCGGTGAAATTTGTCCCATTATTGAAAGGTGCCATTCTTTGATCTTTGCGGGCCTGTACGAACGCGCCCTACGCTGGGCAGAGCACCCTCGTCGGGAGCGCTATCTGATTGGGGTGGGCCTGTTTGAATCCTTTTTTCTACCGTTGCCCACGGCGTTGTTGATGGTTCCAATGGTACTGGCTACGCCTGATAAAACTTTTCGAATCGCCACGATTACCACCCTCGTGTCGGTGTTCGGCGGGGTTGTGGGGTATTTGCTGGGGTGGGGTGCAATGAGTGTTATTGAACCCTGGATTAACCAGATGGGCTGGCAGGCGCCATTAGATTCAGCCAGGGTAGAGTTTGCACATTACGGAGTGCTGGCGGTGGGTATTGGGGCATTTACACTGGCTCCGTTTAAAATATTTACCCTGGCTGCGGGCATGCTTTCCATGTCATTTGTGCCTTTTCTGCTGGTTGCACTCGCGGGACGGGCGGCGCACTTTTATATGATAGGGTATTTAACGGCCTGGGCCGGACCCAAGATGCAACCCGTGGTGCAAAAAAATATTGAGTGGTTGGGTTGGGCGATTATTGCTTTAACGGTCATCGGGTTTCTTATTCACAGGTACGTATAATTACTTTTGAAAAACGCTATCTATAAAAACAGTTTTATATCTCTTATGTTGCCAGTGATGTTGTTACTGGGGTGTGCTGAGATGTCTAAACAATGGGACACCCAGGGGTACACCGTCAAACCGGGCGATACGCTTTACTCCATTGCCTGGCGCTATGAAAAAGATTATCGACAGATTGCTCAATACAATAATATACAATCTCCCTATGCCATTTATCCCGGTCAGCGTTTGCGCATGCACGCGGCGGATAAAGATGGCACTGCAACAGAATCGGCCCGGCCACAGGTATTAACAGAAGTAACCACTGGGGCGGCGATTGTGATTGAAGATTCCTCTGGCACAGATTCAGCGCACGAACAATCAGGCAGTGGGCAATTAGCGGATGATCAATCAACAACCAGTCAGTCATCGACTGCTCCCAAGCCCAAACCAACTCACACACGGGTGCGTAAAAATGAAACGTTATATGCGATTGCTAAACGAGAAGGCTATAGTCACCACCAACTGGCTCGCTGGAATCAACTGCGTTCGCCCTATCTATTAAAGCCTGGTCAAAAGCTGCGACTGAGCCCCCCGGCTAACTCTTTAGGTAAGCCGATTCCAGATAAAACCCATGGGCAACAAGGTGCAGTTGCTTCAACGCAGGCGGTGAGCAAGCCTGTGACGGGGGCAGTTTCACGTCCGCAGTCCGGTTCTGCTTCCCGACCTGGCACTATAAAAGCGCTACCGCTAAAAGTAGATCGCTGGCACTGGCCGGTGCAGGGTCGGGTTGTGCTCACCTACCGATCGAATGACACCGCTAGAAAGGGCATTCACATTTCCGGCAAGCCAGGACAAGCGGTAAAGGCCGCGGCGGGGGGCACAGTGGTGTACAGCGGTAACGGGCTCATTAATTATGGGAATTTAGTGATCATTAAGCACAGTCACGCATTTTTAAGTGCTTATGCCTATAACCAGGCGCTACTGGTAAAAGAAGGCGATTCTGTTAAACGCGGCCAGACCATTGCAAAAATGGGTCAATTAAATGCCAAACCCCGGCTTCATTTTGAAATACGTCGTAATGGCAAGCCAGTTAATCCGCTGATATACCTGCCTAAATCCTAGGCGGTTTCGGTTAAGATGAATGATGGTCCGACGGGCTAAAGAGGTCGGGTCTGTTCAGGACATGTCGAGTCTTTCTTGCTGAAAAATTTCACTCGTATGGGTTATTTGTCAAATAAAATTTAAAAAAAAATACATTTATTTGATAAAAAACATAAAAAATGTGATTTTTTTCTTGTTTTCCGCTTTAGTTTAGACTAAAAAGGAGACATGGTTCGTTAGCAGCACATACCTACCAAGGCTTTCGAAGACAAATGAGGAAATGATATAGCGCAATCTAAACCAAAATTATTATAACCTGGCTCACCTGGGGAGGGCTAACGATGACTGCAATCTGTGAAAAAAAACTACCAGAAGATTTGAATGAAGCAGGACTAAGGGTTGAAGATGATTGTTCAGAAATGTATCTGGACGATGTTGTCAAAGATGACGAACTTGATTCAGCGATTGAAATTGAACCAAAAGCGAAGACTAATTCCAAGTCTGTCACCGCTAAAAAGAAATACACCTCAACGAGTGTTAATCGAAAGGAAATGGATGCAACCCGTTTGTATCTACGTGAAATTGAATTTTCACCCTTATTAACCGCAAAAGAAGAAGTCTACTATTCTCGACTCTCCCGAAAAGGGGTCGGCTCAGCACGCAAGAAAATGATTGAATGTAATTTACGCCTGGTGGTGAAAATTGCCCGTCGATATATGAATCGTGGTCTGGCCTTACTGGATTTAATCGAAGAAGGTAATCTGGGCTTAATCCGTGCAGTCGAAAAATTTGATCCTGAAAAAGGTTTCCGCTTTTCAACCTATGCTACCTGGTGGATTCGTCAAACCATCGAACGCGCATTAATGAACCAGACACGCACCATACGCCTCCCCATACATGTAATTAAAGAGTTAAATGTTTACTTACGTGCCTCGCGCAAACTGGAGCAAACATTTGAACATGAACCAACCGCAGATGAAATTGCTAAGCTGGTTGATCGCCCAGTCGCTAATGTTGAAAAAATGCTGGGTCTTCGTGACCGAGTAACTTCTGTTGATGTACCTGTGGGCAAAGATAATGATCGGCCTTTACTGGAAATTATTCCAGATCAGGTTAATCCAGAACCTTCTTTTATTTTGCAAAATGAAGATGTGATGGCCAATCTTGAAATGTGGTTAAACCAGTTAGATGACAAGCAGCACCAGGTGGTGATTCGTCGTTTTGGTTTACATGGTTACGAACGTACTACGCTGGAAGAGGTGGGTCGTGAATTAGGTGTTACCCGTGAGCGGGTTCGTCAGATTCAAATGGATGCCCTGCGTCATTTGCGTAAAATTCTGGAGAGCCACGGTTTTTCTGAAGAGTTGCTTTTGAACGATTAATATTGAATAACTAATAATTATAATTGTGTGATCCTTAGGGAGGCGTTTAGTCTCCCTTTTTTACGCCTATGAATTACTAAAAGTAAAAAATGCTCGCTATAAAATAATTCCGGCGATCACAGAACGATCCTCCGATACCAGTACATTATAGGTCCGGCAGGCCGCCGCTGAATCCATAAATTCAACCCCAATGCCCGCTTCAATGACACAGGCGTAACTCGACGGGTGTGGAAAGAGCAGGGACTTACCCGTGCCGATTAAAATAACTTCTGGTTTATGTTCCAGTAGTGCTTGCCAGTTTTGTGGTGACATTTGCTTGATGTTTGATATGCCCCAGTCATCAAGCAGCAGATTATTGCCCACAATCAGGCTGCGGTTATACGATGCATTGTTCACCTCAATCGTGGTGTCGGTGAAGGCGCGTATCACATTGGTGCCAATGGCATAATCTTCGCTAAATTTCATTTTATCGAGCTCTGTTTAATGGCAATCTGGGGATTATATCATGACCAGGTGATAGCTAAAGTCAGCACATACCCATTGAAAAATACTGTCTGGAATTATAAAGCGCAGCTCAACATATATGTCTTCGAATGTGGAATCTCAAAGCATTTCCCTATATCATCCACTGCAATTAAGAAACATAACACGTCAGTATCATCTGGCAGCGGAGAATAAATACATGCAACCCGTCAAAATTGGTTTAATGGGCCTTGGAACTGTTGGTGGTGGCACGGCTACGGTTTTAATTAGAAACTGCGAAGAAATTGCGCGTCGAGTAGGGCGCAAGCTTGAAGTGGTGCATGTAGCCGCGCGGGATATTGCCGACCAGACCATCCTGGATGGCAACCAGGTCAGACTGTCTGACGATGCTAGCACCGTGGTCAACGACCCAGACGTGGATATTGTTGTTGAGCTCATTGGTGGTTATTCGCCGGCAAAAGAACTGGTGCTGAAGGCGATTGAAAACGGCAAGCATGTGGTTACCGCCAATAAAGCACTGATTGCTTTACATGGTGCAGAAATTTTTAAAGCTGCAGAAGCCAAAGGGGTTATTGTCGCTTATGAAGCTGCGGTTGCCGGTGGCATTCCTATTATAAAAGCGATTCGAGAAGGTTTATCTGCGAATAAAATTGAATGGGTTGCAGGCATTATCAATGGCACGGGTAATTTTATACTCACAGAAATGCGCGACAAAGGCCGCGATTTTGGTGAAGTGCTGGAAGAGGCACAGGCGCTCGGTTATGCAGAAGCTGACCCCACATTCGATGTTGAAGGGATCGACGCCGCGCATAAGCTAACGATTTTAGCGTCACTCTCTTTTGGTATCCCTCTGCAATTTGATAAAACCTTCACTGAAGGCATTAGCAAAATTACCCGTGAAGATGTCAACTTTGCCGAAGAGTTGGGTTATCGCATTAAGCACCTGGGTATTGCGAGAAAAACCGCGAATGGCATTGAGATGCGGGTTCACCCGACACTGATTCCAGAAAAACGTTTAATCGCTAATGTTGATGGTGTGATGAATGCCGTGCTGGTGAAAGCCGATGCCGTAGGACCGACGCTTTATTACGGGGCTGGCGCGGGAGCTGAACCTACCGCATCTGCCGTTGTTGCTGATCTTGTAGATGTGGCGCGTGCAATGGACAGTGCTGTTGAAAATCGTGTTGCCATGTTAGGTTTTCAACCACCCCAGTTACAGGATACACCGGTGGTCTCCGCCGATGAATTTGAGACTTCTTACTATGTCCGCATGCTAGCAGATGATCGCCCAGGTGTACTGGCGGATGTCACTCGTATATTTGCGGATAACGATATTTCAATTGAAGCGGTAATTCAAAAAGAGCCCGCAGAAGGTCAGACCCGCGCCTGCTTAATTATGATGACCTCACAAATTCTTGAAAAGAATATGTTAAAGGCACTGTCAAAAATAGAAGCACTGGAATCGATTGAAGGTGATGTGGTTAAGATCCGTCTGGAACATCTTGGGTAGATAGCATTCAAGAAAAAGAAAACACAAATAACAGCTCTTACGCATCCGTGTATTTGCGCTTATTTGCGTGCATTTGCGTTTTCTTTTTCTTTTAAAAAAACCTCAAACAACTCACTCCAGTTCACCGGCATTTCAACCTCATGTGGTGCCTGCAAAATTTCTACATATTCATCACGGGGAATCATTACCGCACCTAAGCGTTCCAGGTGTTCCGTATAAACCTGCGAATCAATTAACTTAAAGCCATGGTGTTGCAAAAACGCACATAGGTGCACCAAGGCAATTTTAGATGCGTTACTCTCCCGGCTAAACATCGACTCGCCACAAAAAATCGGGCCGCTATGAATACCATATAGGCCACCCACCAGTTCCGCCCCATGCCAGCACTCGACACAGTGGGCGTGCCCAGCATGATGCAGGTTGATATAAGCCTTTTGCATCTCATTGGTAATCCAGGTGCCTGGTTGATCCTTGCGGGGTTGACGGGCACAAATCGAAATGACCTGTTCGAATGCCGTGTCCATACGTATTTCAAAATGATTATTTCGGACATTTTTAGCGAGACTTCGGGAAATTTTTAAATGCTCGGGATACAGTATAAAGCGCGGGTCCGGCGCCCACCATAAAATGGGCTCACCGGGGCTGTACCAGGGGAAAATACCCTGTTGATATGCACGAAGCAGTCGTTCTGTTGTAAGGTCGCCACCCGCTGCCAATAACCCCTGGGGTTCGCTGAGTGCGGTTTCTAAAGCAGGAAAGCCGGCATCGGAATCCGGGTCTAGCCATTGTAATGAGATCATTAGCGAAGTTTAAGAGAACTGCTACACTCAGACAATAACAATAATTCTTTCAGGGAAAAATTAATGCAGGAAAAATCCTTAGCCCAGCTTTATGTGTTAATGGTAGAACCGTCCAAATCGCAGGCAAAATTTATTCACCGAGAATTAAAAAGTGCAGGAATTGAGCATTTTGATATTGCCCTTGATGGACAGTCGGCACTAGAAACCATGGCGCAATTTAAACCGGATCTTGTCATCAGCGCAATGCACTTGCCAGATATGACCGCCACTGATCTGGTATACAAAATACGTGAAGATGAAAATTTAAATACTGTGGCGTTTATGCTCATTTCCAGTGAAACCGGCTTTGATTATATCGACCCAATTAAGCAGGCGGGGGTTACCGGTATTTTACCCAAACCTTTTAGTTCTGAGCAATTAAAACGGGGTTTGTATAATACACTGGATATTTTAAATCCGGATGCATTGCAGTTTGGAGAGTTTAATGCAGAGGATTTAGACGTTTTAATTGTGGATGATAGTCAGATGGCGAGAAACCATATTAAACGAGTGCTAAAGGGTCTGGGTATTGAAAATATTACGGAAGCGGATGATGGTGCAAATGCAGTGCCATTGTTGAACGAGCATTTTTTTGATTTTGTGGTAACCGATTACAATATGCCAAAAATGGACGGTAAAGCTTTACTGGAGCATATTCGCAGCAATAGTAACCAGCGTTCCATTCCGGTGCTAATGGTTACCTCGGAAGGGAATATGGGAAACTTAGCGGCGGTTGAGCAGGCGGGTGTTTCTGGTATTTGTGATAAACCGTTTGAACGTGATACTGTGAAAGCAATGATACAGACAATGCTGGCGGACGTATAAAACTGCGTCTTTCATTGTAAATCATATGTTGGTCTAATATTTCTACCCGAACATCATTCGATCTTTTCGGGTATACTTCACTTTTTATTGTTGACCATTATCTAACTTTTATAAACTTATTTCCTCATGCGTAAACACATCAAACATTCCGGTCGCTGGCTTATAACGCATAAAGACTGGAAAGCCAATTTTATTTTCATGCTCGGTGGTGGTGCGGTGGGTTTAGCTGCGGTTTTTATGGCAGTGTCCAGCGAGTGGGCTAACCATACTTTTTTTCAAATGGTTGAAAAAAATAGTTATCTGCCTTTTATCGTTTCCCCTTTAGGTTTAATTCTGATCGTTTATCTCACCCGAAAATTTTTCCCTGGCTCAGAAGGCAGTGGGATTCCGCAGGTGGTTGCCACGTTAGAATTAAGTCATAAAGACGAACGCAGTGTTTTGCTCACAATGCGAATTGCTTTTGGTAAAGTGATGCTCTGTATTCTGGGTTTGTTAAGCGGTGCATCAATTGGTCGTGAAGGGCCAACGGTACATGTGGGAGCTGCCATTATGTTTTCCATGCGGCGCTTTGTACGCTTTCGCGATTTTGATATGGAACGCGTCTTAATTATTTCCGGTGGGGCTGCCGGTGTTGCGGCTGCCTTTAATACACCTTTAGCTGGAATTGTTTTTGCCATTGAAGAATTAAGTCGTTCTTTTGAAGTGCGTACCCGAGGCCTGGTTTTAGCTGCGGTGATGATGGCGGCAATAATGGCGATTGCTATTTTAGATAATTACACTTACTTTGGTAGCACCAGTGCAACGATAGAATTGAGTAATGCACTTGTACCGGTTTTAGTGTGTGGCATTGTGTGCGGATTATTGGGAGGTATATTCAGTTTAATGTTAATTCATGGCAGTCGCTGGGTTTCACCGTTTAGAAATAATAGTCCATATGTGGTTGCAGGCCTATGCGGATTGGGTATAGCCATTATAGGTTTTTATTCCGGGCATCTAACTTATGGTAGTGGTTATGCCGAAGCTAAAGCGATTATGGATAACAGCGGTGAAATAGATGCGAGTTATGGCTATCTGAAATTATTAGCTACGGCGACGTCTTATTTAAGTGGCATACCCGGCGGTATTTTTGCGCCTTCACTGGCAACCGGTGCGGGCATCGGAGTGCAAATTTCAGAGTGGCTGGTTAATTATCCTTATGGGGCCATTATTTTATTTGCGATGGTTGGGTATTTTGCTGGGGTGGTGCAGGCGCCTATTACCGCATTTGTCATTGTTATGGAAATGACGGACCAACATGCTTTAATTTTACCATTAATGGTAACCGCATTTCTCGCGACAGGTATTTCCAAATCAATTTGCAAAACGCCTATTTACACCACATTGGCGGATAATTTTTTACCGGATCATAAAAAAATATTTGGCGGAAAATAAAATATGGGTAGGCGTTATAACGGGCTTAGTCTTTTTCTTTAAAAGGCGAAGCTGCAATAAGCTGTTTACCATATTCTTCCAGTGCAAGTGATTCCTGTTGCAAGTGGCGCACCAGAATACGATTAAATTCAGGATGGGTTACCTGATGTGCTGACCAGGTTTTTACCGGTAAAAATCCCCGGGATATCTTATGCTCACCCTGGGCGCCGGGCTCAAATGTTTTTAAACCGTGCTTAATGCAGTATTCTATGCCGGTGTAATAACATACTTCAAAATGTAAGCTGTCATATTCTTCAAAGCATCCCCAGTGTCTGCCGTATAATGTATCCTTTCCCTGTATGCAGATGGCACCTGCAACCGTTTCATCCTTATGATAAGCGAATATAATCAGCAGTGTTTCGGCAATGGATTTGAAAAAATCCAGACTTAAGGTCGGTGATCCGGATTTTTTCATAAAAGTGATTTGATAAAAATAATAAATTTTCTCCCATTGCTCGTCATTCAGTTCGCAACCTTTAAATGTTTTAATCGCTATTCCCTGATCGCGAACCTTGCGCCTTTCCTGTTTTATATTTTTACGTTTTTTGGGTTTTAATTCACTTAGAAAATCATCGAAATTTTTATAATTGTGATTTTGCCAGTGAAACTGATAATCAAAACGTTGCAGGTCGGTGTGTTGTTTGAGCGCTTTAAAATCGTCTGCTAAATTAAATAACCAGTGGGTGCCGGAGTAATTGTTTTTTGTAGAAAAATCCAGAGCAAATTTTATTAAAGTACTTTTTATCTGGGGATCATTATTTTGAGCTAAAATTCTTGGTCCCTGACAGGGAGAGTAAGGGATGGAGACAACCAGTTTCGGGTAATACTTGATGCCCGAGCGTTGGTAAGCGTCTGCCCAGGCCCAGTCAAAAACAAATTCCCCGTAGGAATTGTGCTTTTCATACGCAGGCATGGCGCCAATTAATGTGTTGTCATCGGAATGTATTAAAAAATATTTGGGATACCAGCCGAAGTTTTGCAAGCACTGGCCGGTTTCAAATGCCATCAAAAAATGATGTTGAATAAAAGGGTTGGAGTCTCCGGCAAGAGAGTTCCATTGTTCGGCTGAAACATCTGTAAGTGAATTAACAATACTGAGTTGCATGTTATTAGCGGGTTAAGTTTAGTTTGAATCTTTATAGGTTAAATAAAGAATCGTGTTATCGAGCCTGGAGAAGTTAGTTGCTGACAAAGTGTTTTGATAATGTGTACTGGCGTTAATATTAATTAGAAATTCCAGTTCAAATTCTTTGTACCTGTTTTGAAAGTAACCAAACTCACTCTGAAATGGCATTCAAAGAGATAAGCACTTCAGGGAGAGTTAACAGGTTTTAGATCACTAGCTTTCTAATTCATCCAGGTACTTCTCCGCATCCAGTGCCGCCATACAACCGGCGCCAGCGGAAGTGACCGCCTGCTTGTAAATCTGGTCAGCCACATCACCCGCAGCAAAAATACCGGGAATGGAGGTTGCGGTTGCATTGCCTTTGGTTCCTGCCTGTACAGCTATGTAGCCATTATCCATTTCCAGTTGACCGGCAAAAATATCCGTATTGGGCTTGTGGCCAATAGCAATAAAGACACCCGCCAGATCAATGTCCTTGGTGCTGTCATCTTTTGTGCTTTTGATGCGAATACCCGTCACGCCGCTGTCATCACCCAGCACCTCGTCCAGTGTGCTGTCCCAGGCGATGGTGACATTGCCGGTTTCGGCGCGTTCTTTTAAGCGATCCGCCAGAATTTTTTCAGAGCGGAACTGATCACGGCGGTGCACAATGGTGACATGCTCTGCGATGTTAGCCAGATATAATGCTTCTTCAACAGCAGTATTACCCCCGCCAATAACCGCCACGTTTTGTCCACGATAAAAGAAACCGTCGCAGGTAGCACAGGCGGAAACGCCTTTGCCTTTAAAGGCTTCTTCTGATTCCATGCCTAAATACATGGCGCTGGCACCGGTCGCAATAATCAGCGCATCGCAGGTGTATTCATGTGAGTCGCCGCTGAGTTTAAACGGGCGTGATTTTAAATCTGCAGTGTGAATATGGTCGAAGATTATTTCAGTGCCAAAACGTTCCGCATGGGCTTTCATACGTTCCATAAGCTCGGGTCCCTGCACACCTTCATTATCGCCGGGCCAGTTATCAACTTCAGTTGTGGTGGTTAATTGGCCACCCATTTCCATGCCGGTCACAATTACCGGATCTAAATTTGCACGTGCAGCATATACCGCCGCAGAATAGCCCGCGGGGCCAGAGCCCAGAATCAGTAGTTTGCAATGTTTGTTGTCGCTCATGTAGGTTCTCCGATAGAGTGGGCTGGTGTATAAAATTTGGCGTTATTCTAACAAAACTTTCTTAAGACGTCCTTAGCCGATGTTTGTGCCAGGGTGTTTTTTATTGCATGATTTAATATACATAACAAAAAACTTAAGGCTAAATATTAAAGATGAAAATAGGAGTCCCAAAAGAGGTAAAAGTTCTCGAAGGCCGAGTGGCCCTAACCCCTGAAGCCTGTTGTGCATTTGTTAAACAGGGTCACGAGGTTTTTATTGAAACCTCGGCGGGTGAGTTAAGTGGTTATACGGATGCAGAGTACCTTACCTGTGGTGTGCAGGTTGTACCAGGGCCGGCACAGTTGTATGCCAGTGCACAGTTAATTGTGAAGGTTAAGGAACCGGTGGGAGAGGATCTGCAATATTTGCGCAAGCACCATGTGCTGTTTTGTTATCTGCATCTGGCAGCTAACCGGTCATTGGCGGATCGCCTGTGTGAAATTGGCTTAACCGCACTGGCCTTTGAAACCGTGACCGATGAGTCAGGGCATTTGCCGTTACTTAAGCCGATGAGTGAAATTGCTGGAACCCTGGCGACCCAGATTGGCACATATCTGCTGCAACAACCCCAGGGCGGTAAAGGCTTGATGCTGGGCGGCCTGTCCGCAACCGAGTCCGGCAAAGTGGTAGTACTGGGGGCAGGGGTGGCGGGCAGTGCGGCTGCGCTTCAGGCGGCCGCGTCCGGTGCGCAGGTGACGGTCATCGATCGAGATGAATCACGTTTTGCGGTTTTGTGTGAAGCCAATGCAAATATCGAAGGTGTGGTTTCATCTGACATAAATATTGCCTGGGAGGTAAAATCTGCGGATTTACTGATAGGGGCGGTTCTTTTGCCCGGGCTACAAACCCCACGGCTGGTATCTGAAGCACAGGTAGAGAGCATGCAGGCGGGGAGCGTGATTATCGATATTTCGGTGGATCAGGGGGGGTGTATTGAAACGATTCGGCCAACCAGTTATCTTAATCCCACCTATACTAAACACGATGTACTGCATTTTGGTGTCACCAATATGCCGGGAGCGGTTCCAAGAACGGCTTCTCAGGCACTGTCGGGGGTTATATCACCTTATCTGCATTGTCTGTGCGAAGATGGCTGGCAGCAGCATAAAAGCCTGCGGGACGGCATTAATGTGCGAAATGGTAAAATTGATAATCCTTTAATCGCTGAGGCTATAAAGTCATAATCCCCAATCTGGTTTAACTTCGCCGGATCCACTCTACAGAGTTTTCAATTTAGCTGGTATACTCCAGAGAAAAATAAAAACGCGTTTTTAATCAATTAATTGCATCAACATTTAAAGGGCTCAACACATTGGCACAGGCGCGTCGCAAAAAAGATGACAAGCAGTTAAGCGGGCTCACCATTCATATCAATCGTGGTCTGCGTGAAGCGGCCCTGTTTATTCTGCTGGCCATCGCACTCTTTATACTGACTGCACTGGTTACACACGATATACAGGACCCGGGCTGGTCCTATTCAGGCCCATCTACAAGTATTCACAATATGGCAGGGGTCGTGGGAGCCTGGTTCTCCGATGTGCTGTTTTTCCTGTTTGGCTTTCTCAGCTATCTGTTTCCAGTGATGATCGCCTACAGCGGCTGGCTGGTATTGCGGGAGCGTACAGAAGCGGGAGAAATTGATTTTCGAGTGTTGGGGCTCCGCTGGCTGGGGTTTTTCATGACCCTCGCAACTGGCTGTGCCCTAACCAGTCTGCATTTTGTAATCCCCCTGGATACCTTGCCCCTCGATGGCGGTGGCATCCTGGGTCGCTGGCTTGGTGATGGCATGGCCGCTGCACTGGGGGTGCTTGGCTCCACATTGATATTACTGGCGGTTTTCTTAGCTGGTATTACCGTTTTTAGTGGCCTGTCATGGTTGCGGGTGATGGATATGATTGGCGATGCGTTACTTAAAAGTTTTGAGTGGGTTCAGTTAAAAATCAGGACTTATCAGGAGCTACGCGAAGAAAAGAAAGAGGGTGAAATTGCCCGTGAATCGCGAGAAACTCGCGTCAAGGCCGAAACAAAAAAGGTAGAAGAGCGCAAGCAGCCGGTGCGTATTGAGCCGGTCATTAAAAAAGTTGAAGTGAGTGAGCGCCATTCCCGGGAGAGCCAGATTTCGTTATTTGATGATACTAGCGGTGTCGATACTGAACTGCCACCTCTACGTCTGTTAGATGAAGCGATTCGCTCGGGCAAGGGCTTATCAAACGATGCGCTGGAAGCGCTATCGCGACTGGTGGAAATCAAACTTAAAGATTTCAATATTGTGGTTGAAGTGGTGGCAGTTCATCCGGGGCCAGTCATCACGCGTTTTGAAATGCAACCGGCCCCCGGGGTTAAAGCCAGTAAAATCACTGCGCTGTCCAAAGACCTGGCCCGTTCACTTTCGGTGCAGTCAGTGCGTGTAGTGGAAGTGATTCCAGGTAAAACCTATGTGGGGCTGGAAATTCCAAATGAGCATAAGGAAATTGTTTCACTCAGTGAAATTTTAATGTCCAAAGCATACGATAAAGCGAGCTCTGCATTAACCGTGGCACTGGGTAAAGATATTTCCGGTCAGCCAATGGTGGCAGATATTGGCAAAATGCCGCATTTGTTAGTGGCGGGTACCACCGGCTCCGGTAAGTCCGTGGGTATTAACACCATGCTGGTGAGTCTGCTTTATAAAAGTACACCGGAAGACGTACGGCTGATTTTAATTGATCCGAAAATGTTAGAGTTGAACGTTTATGACGACATTCCCCATTTGTTAACACCGGTTGTGACTGATATGAGCGAAGCGGCTAATGCGCTACGCTGGGCAGTGGGTGAAATGGAAAATCGCTATAAATTAATGGCGGCGCTGGGGGTTAGAAACATCACCGGCTACAACCGTAAAATTAATGAAGCTATCGAAGCGGGGGAGCCGATTAAAGATCCGCTGTTTGTGAAAGACGAATTACTCGGTGGCGACCTTGAGGCACAGGACTTAAAAACCCTGCCATTTATTGTGGTGGTGGTGGATGAGTTTGCCGATTTAATTATGGTAGTCGGTAAAAAAATAGAAGAGTTGATTGCACGCCTCGCACAAAAAGCGCGCGCCTCCGGTATTCATTTAATCCTCGCAACCCAACGACCTTCGGTTGATGTTATCACAGGCTTAATAAAGTCCAATATACCCAGTCGAATTGCCTTTCAGGTTTCATCGAAGGTGGATTCAAGAACCATTTTAGACCAGATGGGTGCGGAGCAATTGCTGGGTCATGGTGACATGCTATTTATGAACGCGGGCAGCAGCATTCCCGAACGAGTCCACGGTGCCTTTGTAGATGACCACGAAGTACATGCGGTGTGCGAACATATTCGGGCACAGGCCAAACCCAATTACATCCCCAATTTAATTGATGATAATAGCGATGTCATAAAACTACCGGGTGAAGGTCCATCAACGGGGGATTCAGAAGCCGAAAGTGATGCGCTTTATGATGAAGCTGTGAAAGTGGTCACCGAGTCCGGTAAGGCTTCTATTTCCTATGTGCAGCGTCGTTTAAAAGTGGGTTACAATCGGGCGGCGCGTATGGTCGAAGATATGGAAGCGGCGGGTGTGGTAAGTGCAATGCAATCGAACGGACAACGTGAAGTGCTGGCACCACCACCACCGGAGTTTTGATAAGGTTATTTTAGTCAATTACAGGTTAATAACATAATGTTTAAAAAGTTTTTCACAGTCGGTTTATTGCTTAGTAGCTTTAACCTGCTGGCAAATGAATTGTCGACACAAGTTAGTCTTGAAAAGTTTCTCGACAACGCCTCCAGTTTATCTGCACGATTTCAGCAAAAGCTGGTCGATAAGTACGGGTTTTTATTGCAGCAATCGGCGGGCAGTTTAAGCATGCAGCGTCCGGGAAAATTTCGCTGGGATTATATTTTACCCTATCCACAAAAGATCATATCCAATGGCAGAAAAATCTGGATGTATGATTCAGAACTGGAACAGGTAAATGTGCGCCCCTATAATCAGGTGTTGGCATCATCCCCCGTTAATCTGCTGGATAAAAATCAAAAACTGGATATAGAATTTAAAGTGAGTGCAATGCCAGAAAAACATGCACAAAGTTGGATTAAACTGACGCCCAAAAATGCAGAAAGTGACTTTAAAGAAATGCAGATAGGTTTACAAAACGGTAAAATTAAAACCATGCGTTTTATTGATAATTTCGATCAGCAAACGGAAATTGAATTAGAACAGCTGGTGGTTAATCCACAGTTTAAAGAAAACTACTTTGAGTTTGTGGCACCGAAGGGTACGGATGTAGTTGGGGATTTTTGATATTTTCGAAAGTCCTGTTGTGTATAAACGTCTGTAAATCTCGAAGGTTCACACCGGGGTGAAAGTTTAAATCGTTATTACGCGATTGCAGTGTTATGCATTTGAGTATTCTTTTTTTTCAACAACATTTTAATAATGCCAGATAACCATTACCAGCCCTTAGCCGACAGAATCAGACCCGACAAACTGGATGACTATCTCGGGCAAAGCCATATCCTTGGTAAGGATAAACCCCTACGAGTCGCTATTGAAAGTGGCAAGCTGCATTCAATGATTTTCTGGGGACCACCGGGCACTGGCAAAACAACATTGGCCCGCTTAATTTCTAACTATTCCGAAGCGCAATTTTTGGCAGTATCTGCTGTTTTGTCCGGTGTAAAAGATATTCGAGGGGCCATTGATAAAGCCCATCAGTTTTACGAGGTATATCAAAAGCCGAGTATTTTATTTGTTGATGAGGTGCACCGATTTAATAAATCACAACAGGATGCATTTTTACCCTTTGTTGAAGATGGCACGGTGAGTTTCATCGGGGCGACGACCGAAAATCCGTCATTTGAATTAAATAATGCATTATTATCCCGCTGTAAAACCTATGTTCTAAAATCTATTCAAGTGGATGAAATGACGCGTTTATTAAAGCGAGCATTACTTGATAAAACATCAGGCTTAGGTGAACGTGATGTTGTGATAGATGACGATCTGCTACAGCTAATTGCCAGTCAGGCAGATGGTGATGCGCGTCGGGCTTTAAATTTTCTTGAAATTGCAGTCGATCTTGCCACTGAAGAAAATGGCAAACTTACTGTAAACGAAAATATAATTCATGAAGTGACCTCGCAAACCCTGCGTCGTTTTGATAAAGGCGGGGATTTATTTTATGAGCAAATTTCTGCGCTGCATAAATCGGTGCGCGGTAGCAATCCGGATGCGGCCCTGTACTGGATGTGTAGAATGTTAGATGGGGGTTGCGACCCAATATATCTGGCTCGAAGAATTGTGCGCATGGCCTCCGAAGATATTGGTAACGCAGATCCACGGGGGCTGGAAATTGCCTTAAATGCCTGGCACACCTATGAGCGATTAGGTAGTCCGGAAGGTGAGCTGGCGTTAGCACAGGCGGTAAGTTATCTGGCCTGTGCACCGAAATCGAATGCGGTATATATGGCGTATAAATCCGCTATGCAGCTGGCCAGAGAAAGTGGTTCTATGGATGTGCCTGAACACCTACGAAACGCGCCCACCCGCTTAATGAAAGACATGGGATATGGAAAAGACTACCGCTATGCCCATGATGAAACCGATGGTTTTGCGGCGGGGGAAACTTATTTCCCCGATGCTTTGGGTGAACAGGAAGTTTACTATCCGGTTGAACGGGGGCTGGAAATAAAAATTAAAGAGAAACTGGATTATTTACGTTCATTAAATAAAAAGTAATATTCCACTGCGGTTAATTGATGTCCAGTCATGATTTCTGTAAAAAATAATTAGAGTTTTTGCAACATGGATTTTAGTACGTCTTTTAACTGATCTAGTGATAAGGTGCCCATTAAAAATGCCATGTAGCCGGTAATGTCACTGGCGCATAATGTCAGATCAATTCGAATAAACAGAGCTGTTTCATTCTTGTTTTCATCAACCTTTAATAAGTCCAGTGGTTTGGACATTTCAAATAAAGGTAAATCGATTTTAAATTCAGTATCGATGGCTTCTGCAAATGAGCCAATACAGGCATTTAAAACTATATTTCCAATTTCAGAGAAAGCTTCCTGCTGAAGCTCTTCAATTGTTTCATCAGGTAAATCTTCACCTAGTAACTGGCGCACAATATTTAAACTGTTCTCTTCTGGAAACAGTAGCATTGACTGGGCAGAGAAGGGGCCGCTTAATCTTTGAGATACACTGCAAATAGTTGAGTCTGAACCAAGTTCATCTGCCAACTCGACCACAGATAAGAATTCAATTCTCGGAACAGATAATTTTATCTCCTGTTTTACCATAGCACTTAATGAAGAGGCAGCTTTACCCACACCTAAATTAAACATCTCCGTGAGTATGTCTAGCTCGAGTTCAGTTAGGGTGAAGATGTTACTCATAAAAAAACTCCAGCATTTCAACTATACAATTTTCACTTATGGGTTTATTAACGCATTTTGCACCAATCTGTTTGGCTTTTTCGTGGGTGGCGCCCTGAATGTTTGCGGTAAGTAATGCAAATTTTGCATCATCTCGTTTAGCTTTCATCTGAGTTATAAATGTAATGCCATCCATTACCGGCATATTATAATCGACAGAAAAAAAATCGATATCTTTGTCTTCAGCTATCGCGAGTGCCTCCTGCCCATCACCCGCTTCATAGATTGTTAACTCGGGAGATTTTTCCACAACAATAGCCTTAATCATCATTCTGGAAACTTTACTATCATCTACAATCATCAATGTTTTATTTGCGGACACGTTAATTATCTCCTTGCTGATAAGTCAATAGTGCACTTCTGGCCTGTTGATATTTTTCAATGAGTACAGCTACCTGGGTTTCAATGTCGGATTTTTGTTTTTCACTTCTGCACATCTCTTCAACAATTAATGCGATTTTAGAAAGTTTTTCAGCCCCCACATTTAGACTGCTGGATTTCATACTGTGTGCGTGACGCTCAAGTGTTTGCAAGTCATCATTTTCTAGTAGGTTGTTCATGTTATTTATCATTTGATCTGATTGTTCAATATAAGCAGGAATAAGCTCATCAAAAACGGCACCGATGGCTTCTTTCATAGTAGATAATAGTTCAAAATTAAGTATAGATTCCGAATCGCTGGTAGTTTCTGTTGCAGGCTCTTCTGAAAATGTTCCAGTTTGTGATTCTGTATGACCCAACCAATGATTTAAAACGTCCATCAGCTGTTGACGGTTAAAGGGTTTGGCCAGATAATCACTCATGCCTGCAAGTTCACATTTTTCACGGTCGCTAGATAACGCATTTGCGGTAACCGCAATTATTGGAATATCAAGGTTTGTTTCGCGAATTATTCTAGTCGCTTCATAACCATCCATCACTGGCATCTGACAATCCATTAGTATCAGGTCGTAATTGTTTTCTGAATACTGTTGTAATGCTTCCTCACCATTGTTCGCAACATCTATGTCTAAACCACAGTCGGCCATTAGACCTAGTGCAACTTTCTGGTTAATTAAAATATCTTCAACTAATAAAATTTTTCCATTGAGATGAAGCGTTTTTTTACGGTTGTCTAACTCATCTTCTAAAACACGATGACGTGTTAAAAAATTATCACTATCGTGATCTGTGTTTTTATCTTTCAGGCCTAGCACTCGACTTAAGGTCTCATAAAGCAGATCGCTTAAAATGGGTTTAGTTAAATAGGCAGAAAATCCTATTTTTTTGAATATAGCCGCATCACCCATACCGGTTGCTGAGGTGAGTAAGACTAATGGTACCTTGTTTATTTCTTCACAGGCCATTATTTCACGGCCCAGATTGGCGCCGCTAAGTACTGGCATAATATTATCTATTATGATGAGTTGATAGGGGGTTTTAGAATGTTGTGCTTTCTTAATCAGATCCACAACTTCCTGTGAATTTTCCGTGTCATCAACCCGCATGTTCACCTTGGTTAATTGCTCTCTTAATATCTGTAAATTGATGGGATTATCATCGACAATAAGCACACGTAAATCGTCGAGTTCAATTTTTTCAAGTTTCACTGGTGATTCTGTTTTTTCTAATTTTAATTCTATCCAGAATGTTGAACCTTTTCCCGGTTCACTATCAACACCCAGTGTGCCATGCATTAAATCTGCCAGGCGTTTGCAGATGCTGAGGCCTAACCCGGTGCCTCCATATTTACGACTGGTAGAGTTATCCGCCTGGGTAAATGACTGAAACAGGTGATCCTTTGCTTCATCATCAATACCAATACCTGTATCGTTCACCTCTATGCGAAAATTGGTCTGGTCGTCGTGGCTTTCCTGAAGCATAACTTCTACAACAATCTGGCCACTGTCCGTAAATTTAATGGCATTACCCACCAGGTTAAGCATAATCTGCCTAATTCTGCCCGCATCTCCAATGACATAATCCGGGCAGTCGGTATGAAAATAAAAAATAAGTTCCAGGCCTTTTTCTTCTGCTTTCACCAGTAATAACCGGGTTACATCATAAATAGTTCGTTCTAGATTAAATGAGATGAGTTCGAGTTCTATTTTTCCGGCTTCTACTTTTGAGTATTCAAGAATGTCATTAATTATTTCTAGCAGGGATGTGCCGGATTCGGAAATGGTTTTTATGATGTCCTGTTGTTGTGGGTTAAGAGGTGTGTCCTGTAAGAGTTCGATCATGCCGAGAACCCCATTCATAGGGGTTCTTATTTCGTGGCTCATGGTCGCTAGAAAGTTGCTCTTGGTTTCGGCAGCTAACTGCGCTTCATCTTTTGCGATGATTAACTCGGTTTCGTTTTTTAAACGTTCCGTGTCATCCCTGATAATACCGGAATATTTAGCTTTCCCTGCAATGGTCATTTCGCTGACTGATAAATCTATTGGAAATGTTGATCCATCTTTTCTCAGTCCTGTCACTTTTCTCACATAGCCGATGACACTTCTTTTATGTGTTTTTTTATAATTGGACAAATAGCCATCGTGCTCCTCATGATATGGGCTAGGCATAAGGAGTTTTATGTTTTTGCCTAATAATTCCAGTTTTGAGTAACCGAAAAGTTTACAGGCTGAATTGTTTATATTTTCGATAATTCCGATATCATTTATTGATATCAAACCATCAATCAGTGAGTTCATCATGGTTCTGTTGCGCACCTCACTGGCTTCTAAAGATTGCTGGGCTTTTATTCTAATTCTGGCCTGTGAATCAACGTCCTTAAATGCCTGAAAAACGCTAATGCATAATCCGACTAATATGCAAATGTAACTGATTATTTTGTACAGATGGGCTATATCAAACTGAATATCAAATAAACTATCTGAAAAAGGCATGACAACGATTTCAGCAATAATATTGACAATGATTGCGATAATAAGCCAATGTGTATAATCATCGCTTTGCCATTTTCCCTGTTTTAAAATAGCTATTAATGCCAGTGTAAATATAGCGCCGGGAATCAGCTCAGTGGGACGATTGAGAAAGGCAACTTCGATATAGCCACTGGGTAGGGGAACAAAGGTAAAAAACACAAAGCTGGCCAGGGTTGTGATAATGATGAAAGAATAAATGAGCTTAGGTGACGTTTTACGTAGCACCTTACCTTCGGCTTCCCATTTTAAAATAAAGTAAAGGGACAGAAAAATAGCCGATAAAAAAAGTCGTGATGCCAGCCAGCTCCAGGGGATGAGAGAGCTTAAATCGGATGGAAAAAAGGCCTTAAACCAGCTGGAAGTGACCACCGCATGGTAGCCATCAAGCAGCGCGACTCCAATAAATCCGGCACCTAATACAAGGAAGTGTGTTCCCCCCCGGCTATAAAAACGTACCAGCGCCAGAACACCCACAAACAGGGCTATAACCGTCGCCACGGTTTCCATCAGACTATGTAGCTGCCCAGAGCCTTGCCAGTTAGAGCCGATAAGCGATAAAGCGGTAAAAGAAAGCGCCAGCGCGACAGCCCAGTAAATTTGAATGCGTATAATTTTTAGTTTCATAAATCCGGTGTTGGGCAATTCAATTAATCCCTTATGAGCATAGGTCATAAATTCGATTATTGTGCATTCTGAATATGAGATTCTAGATCTTATTGGGGCAAGTGTGATTTATGATGTATTTGAGATTTCAGTTAACAGCTGATATCTAATGAGGGGGGGGTATGTCCCTGCATAGTGCTAATAATAGATTAAATCATACAGTTGTATTAAAGCACCTGCAGGTGAGAGGAGTGGATATCTTAGTCAACAGCCGTTTCAGGTTTTTATGGATGCGGACAGCACTGATAATAGTAAACTCATGCTGCTTGCAAGTATAAATAATACGAGCATAAGTCTTTCTATTTTTTTCAAATCAGAAGCTCTATAAAGTAAATGACTTAAGGGTAGTGATGCTATTAAAAATGTATAAACAACGACAGAGGAAACGTAGGGTAGTTTTCCCTCAGGATGTATTTTTAAGAAATATAGAGCAATTCCAGCACTTAAAAAGCAGAATATTGCGGCTAAAGCGTCAAGCATTCTAAGCCACTTCTTATTTTGAGGGATTAGGTGTTTTTCTTTCAATCCGTTGATTAAGTTTTTCTTAATGTTCATTTTTGATATTTTAGCAGAGCCCTAAAAATAATCATGTTCACTGTCCCCGTATGATTGATAGGCGTCATCAAACAAATTAACCTAAGGTTTCTTTGCCTTCTCCTCCAAAGCGCGTCGCAAAATACCCCATAATCAGTCCAATAGCAGCGCCTTCAGCGGTGAACCAGAACGGTGATGTTATTAGGCCATTCTCACCAAATACTGAAATCATCATGGCCTGCATAGTATCAAAAGCGAAAAAGGTTAAAACAAAGTTCATCCATGCACCCAGTAAAGGTGCTCGGAACCACCAGGGAAAAGGCAGTTTTAGTATAGGATGATAGGTAAAAACACCAAATACCCCAACGATGGCACCCAGTGTTGTGTACCATAGCAAAATGCCCCAGCGCAGTAACCAGTCCGTTTCTGGTAGAAAGTAGGGTAAAAATATAAAACCGACAAGCCCAAACAAAAAGCCAATTACTTTACCAATCGCTATACGTGTTATTAATGATGGGTTTTCAAACATGTGTATTTCTCCTTAGTAAGTAAACCAACGATGCCATATACAAACAGTCACGGGGTGTCACGTATTTATATATGATTTAAGTTTGTTTATATGACCCGTAAGGCCAAAATTAAAAAGGTGAAGGCTTGCGGGAGATTCATCTTTTTAAAGTTATTAACAGTATAACGATTAACCGACAGTTACTGCAAGGCTTGTGGTGCTGGCGATGCGCGGTGAACTCCTGAATCGGTAAGGCATATCATTAAAAACAAAGAACACTGGAAGTGGCAACAAAAAATTAGATTCCGTAAAATTTTATCGCTTATAAACTCACATCCATCAGCAGCGGTTTAGTTGATATCAGATGTGGTTTTTGAAATTATGCGCAAATGATTAACACGGTGTTGCTTCAGGACGCGTGAATCCAGTACGGTATAAAGTAAAAGTAGTAAGTCATGCAGTTTCTCACTGGCAGTGGCAGAAAATTTTGTTGCGCCAAATTTCTCTCTTAATGCCAGCGGCGAAGCCTCAAGTAATGAGTATAAAGAAACCTGGTCAATAGCGGATGCTGGAATAAAGGGGATAGCGCTATAGAGCAGGCGGGCTTTTGTGACAAGATTTAACGGATATTTTTTGCCGGTTTTCTGAATCGTATCAAATAGTACTTTATGATTGATCTCGGCAAGTTGCTGGATGGTTCTTAAATCAAACTCAGCAAGCATCTTTGTCCATTTTGTGTCCGCACCTTTAATGTTGCTAATTGAAAGTTCACCGAATATGTCTATTGCACTGTGCTGAATTTTTGTGGGCAGAGTAAATGGCGGTTGGTCCGCCAGTTTGATTTTTGTCGGGGCTGCACCGGGGGTCATTTCCAGTTCAAACATCCAGCCTTTTTTAGCCAGTTGATAGCTGTCTAACAGAAAAACCTGTGGTTTATCCGGTATATTATCATCGCCGTTATTATCGTTAATCTTATCAGGGTTTTCAGGAGGGATCTCGGTGCTGCTCTGGCCCAGCCGGACACGCATTGACGTAATGTGAAATTTATTACTCCATGGTATATCGGTATTGATTGCCTCAACACCGCTATCAAGTTCTGCCGCAATGATCCGGCCAAGTTCATTAAAGTCGACAGGCGTAGAATTTGACATGGCGATCAGGTAATGGTTTTAAAGGTTATTTCAACTTCACCAAAAACATTTACTTTCATATTAGGTGTTTGTGGTGCTCTTTCATCAGCCTGCCTGACAAGCAGTTTAAAATTTGAAAGCGTATTGGTTTTTTGCAGACGGGTAAAACCTTTTATGCCTCTTGCCGCGATGGGGGCGCTTTGTTTTTCTGCTGCTTGTGTTGTGTTTTCCGTAGAGACAATTTCATAGGTCAGCTTGGCATTTATTTTTCCAGCATCGGCGATAACCCTTGGAACGCCGCGGTTGATTATCTGAGAAATGGAGGTCAATTGCGATGCAGCCAGTTGATTACGGATAGTAGAATTTATTTTTGTGATAGCAGATTTTTTAAGCAGTGTTACACCACGTTTTTTGCCATAATCCGATTTTTCCAGCCTGACACCGGTTAATGTTTCAATCGGCGGAGATTCCTGATCTGATTTTGTTGCAGGTTGATACTCAGCACCGATATATATTAGTGTAGGGAGTTTGTCAGAGTTGCCAGGAAACAACCGAACAAGTTCAGCATAAACTTGCTCATCGGTTATAAAACGCTCACCAAATTTTTCCACCGGGTAGGAGGACGCCTCCATAAGTTCGGCCAGGCGAGTTTCCTGGTCGAACTGTGCGCTGGTAATTGCATCAAACATTTCGCTGATTAATTTGGAGACGAATTCGGCAAACCCCAGTTCAACGGGTTCCGGGTTATTAGCCATTGCGATCTCCTTTATGCATTAAGTGGCAAATAATCAGTCTTGAAATTAATGCGTACCATACCAAAAATCTGTACCCGGCTACCGGATGTATCGCGATGTGTTTCCTTGGTTGTGCGAACGCCGACAGATGAGCGAGATGTGCGGCTGGCATAATTTCCGAACAGAGAAATAATCGGTCCGGTGCCACCACGGCTTCTACGGGTATAGTTATTTCTTTGATAGGTTTCGGAATTACCCTGATAAAAACTGGACGCATAGGCACTGAAAGTCAGGCGGGTTTCTATCAGACCATTTTCCACAACCAGTCGCAAGATGCCCTGTTTGACCATTTCTTTTAGCAGTCCATAACGGTTAGCTGAAATTCGATTAGCCACCGCATTAAGGATGCTATCAAACTGGGCCTGGTCTATCTGTGTGGTGTTGGCGACTTCGTTGTTGTTTGCCACACCCGCTTCAGCAGGTAAACTGAGCGCGCTATTAAGCGCATCCTCTTCGTTACTGGTAAGGGTCTCACCCACACGAACTTTGGTTTGTGGATCGCTTGAGTCCGGGTCTTCAGGAATGACCATTGATAAAAACTGTAGCAATTCCTCGCCACTGATATCATCTGAGGTTTTGTTGATAAAGTCAGCCAGTGTGCTGGCAACGCTTTGTACCAGTTCAATATAGGCTTCTGTTTGACGCATGTTGGCGGATACCAGCGCATCAAAAGTATCGGTGATAAGTTTGGCGGTGAATTCGGGAAATCCAATTTCATCGATTTTTGCTGCTTCAGAAACAGGTGAGTTACTAAAGGCCATGACGCACCTCCTTGGTAATTATGAAATACACTTTCCATCTGCAAAAACGCAAACTTAGAACATGTCGTCATGGAACAGCTGATATGAGTTGAATGTCCGTTATATATTTAAGCAGCTGGAGTTTACGCACTTTATTGTTGTAATATCTAAGCTCCTTTTTAATAGAATGTACACTCAAACGCTATCATTGTAGTCTGATTGTGTCATTGAGGGAAATCAAGCATTAACTGGGTTTTTAATTTATACCATAATACATAAATTTGTGTGGAAAGTGTTTTATAAAAAAGTTGACGTATTCATAACTTATTTTTCATATGCGTTGGTAGCTTCAACCAGCTACATTTGTTCTCGTTTGAAAGCGTATATTCTGGATCAGGAATCTTTCCTATATCAAAGCACCCACCGGCGACACCTATATGCCCAGGAAAACTCGACGTTTGCCAGTACAGGGTTGTGCCACATGTTTTACAAAAATGTCTTTCCTGTTCTACTTCATTGCTGATTTTATATACGTCTGTGTTTCCATACCTGGATGTCACTTGCGTGTTTTTAAAATAGATCGATATGCCAAAAGCACTTCCGGTTCGCTTTTGACAGTTGTTGCAATGACATACAGCACTTATGACCGGCTCACCGTCTAATGTTATTCCAGTGCTTTCACAACAACAGGTTGCTTTTAAAATCATGGGGAGTTCTCACTCATTGTGGATCAAAGGAGTTGTGATAATAAATATTTTATTGCGTTATCATTTGTTAACAGCCATTATCGTTAAAAGTATATTCATTTCGAAGCAGGCTAAAGCACTTTAAATCATGGTACTCATTTTTCCAGAAGGCGGCCTGTCGGTGTATGCCTTCCTCACTAAACCCCAGTTTCAAAAGCACTTTTTCTGATGCCACATTGCCGGGTATTGTATCAGCCTGAATTCGATTTATATTATCACAACTTAGTTTTCCATCGAACGCCGCTTTAATGATATGCGTAAGGGCTTCTGTAATGTAACCATTACCCCAGTACTGCCGGTTAACATCGTAACCTATTATGGTTGAACGAAGGGCCACATTCCATGAATTAAAACCGCAGGTGCCAATGAGTTTATCCTCGCCTTTCTTTCGAATGGCCCATCTTATCCCGAGTTTATCTTTAAACCGTGATTGAACTAAGGAAATTAAATCCTCCGCCTGCTGCATATTTTCAAACGCTGCGAGATCATAATATTGAGTCACTTCTTCATTTGAAAATAATTCGAAAATCGATGCTTTGTCTTCAGCTCGAATATCATCGAGAATAAGTCTTTTTGATTTAATCGTAGGGAATATCAACTGGGTTCATCCGTAATAGGTGTTGCTTTTATTGACGCATAGCATTTTCAGACAATTCTGTTTGTCTTTGCGTATGTGCCATTGTACATGTGCCTTTTTTAATCAGGCCCTGATAATATCAAAACAGGGTACCACTAATCTACATATTTCCCATATCGTCATCAGCCATTTATAAAACGGTTTAAGGACTAGTCGTTGTAGCGGCTGATTAGTTATTATTTTACATATTGTTAAGATGGCTAAACATGTAAGCTAACAATCCTAATCTATGATCGCAGATATACAACAATGATTCTTTCGTGAATGAAGTTGCTCCGTAAGGTGTAACCTTGAAATTGTCTGGTGTTGTAACATCTCGGCTACCTTGACGATACTGGGTGTTGCAGACATCACCATCCCGTATTTACATACTAATAGGCTGAATACGCTTTTTAATTTAGACAGTTGGGTCATTTACATTTGCACTCACCGTGATTCCACCTTTTGTAATCGTAACATTGCCAAGGCTATTAATTTCCTGTTTGTGAGTGATGTAGGAAATAGTATGAACAGGTGCATTGGCTTTTATCGCGGGTATTAATCGGTATTGCCATGGGATGTACCATTCGAAAGTTCCTTTTTCGTACGGTGGATTTACATCTCCCGCGCGCACCGTATCAAAGCCCGCAATCTGGTTATTATTGGAGACGGTACCTACACCCCAAGCGCCGGTAGCGTGCACCCGTGCATCTTCATGCTTATAAGATCCGGTGCCTTTGCTTTTGAACGAGCCTTCTCTGATTTCAATATTTTCGTATGAAACGCCTGCGGGTAAAAGATTCTGATAAGCTTCAAAACCTGCGCCAGCTAGACCATTAGTATGTAAAACGCCTTGATTGGGGCCTCGAATAAATTTAATGCTAGTTGGAGCGACGATGTGAATCGTTACAGAATGGATATCTTTTTTAGTGTCGTTACGAATGACCTTAAGACTGACTGTGGCACCTAAATCACCTGCAGTGTAAGTTGCATTTCCAGCATTATCATTGCCGCTGATAGCGCCACCACCCGAGTGCACCTTCCAGGAAATTAACCCGCCAAAGTCCGCAATATTACCGCCACGTATAATACAGGAAAGATCAATAATCTCGCCGACACCAAACTTTTTTCTATTGGGTTGACCAACAACAGCAACCTGAGGTGTTAATACTGATTTTATGACAGCCATTTAAATCTCCATTTTAAATTAAGGGGGTGTGTGCTAACGCCCTGTATTTACATTATAAAGTTCAAGCAAGCGTGCTCACGTATTAAGGATTGCATTTATCTTAGACCATTTTTTATCAGGTTTCCCCCTGAATTCATTATTTATTGAGAGAGGAGAAATCACAATTAAAGTACCGTTTATGAGTCTCTCCAATAAAACAAATAAGTTTTAGTTCTTTTGATTATGCAAAATTACACTAATTTTGAGCTTTTAACTTCATAGGCGGTGAACTTTCTTTCTAGAAGTCCATGTGCTTTAGCTATTTTACGCCAGGGTTCAATATGATCTGCTTTTAGGTGTTTTTCAAGACGCTCCATGCTTGGCCAAAGTTCTGAAAATCGAAGTAGCCCAGGTTCCAATGTATCTTCAGCAACATCATATGCTAAGCAGCCATCATTTTTATATGTCGCTTCAATTAGTTGCTTTAAGTGTGGCAGTATTTTGACGATATTTTGAGGGGGAAACCTAAGTATTCCAAACACCGCGATATTAACCTTCACTTTATTATCTCCTTTTAAGTTTGCTTAAGCACTGGCAAGTGGTCAAACGGGCTGTTTAACCTGGATCAAGTGTGTAACGCTTTCACGCACACGAGTTTTAGTTTTTTGTTATGAAATGACTACTTTGTGAACAATAAGATATGTGGCGCATATCGTAAATAGATGGTCATGAATTCTAAATGAAGCAACCTCGTTAAATTTGTCGTTGGGTTTGTAACCTAGGTATTTTATAAGCTCTGGCAAAGTAACCTTTGAGTGTGTATATGCAAATGAAATTTCCAATGCAAGCGATATGGTACAAACAAACCACCATATAATTTTTCAGGTTTAATTCTTTGATAAACAAAATAGTGGCAGTCAACCACAAAATGCCCCTATGTTACTGCTTCGACGATACCTGTGGAATCATAAGCGCAATTATCGACTGTATTGCCAGCTGAATCTAAACAGGCGTAGACGCGATAAAAAGCGCCCTACGAACACGTAACCCGACACCATTGTCAATGCCCCCGAACACTAACCAAAGCTGCTCTATTGATTTTATGAGTGACAGTTTATTTTTGTGGTCGACGCTTTCGCACATTTAATATCGTTGATGACTTTAATCGGGAAGTGCTCGCGATTGAAATCGATTTGAGTTTACCTTCATTACGTGTAATCAGGGTATTGGAACGCGTAATTGCATGGCGAGGTTGTCCCAAACAACTGCGAATGGACAATGACCCTGATTTTATTTCAACGGTTCTCGCTGAGTGGGTCGAGGAACATAATATTCATCTAGAATTTATTGAGCCAGGCAAACCCACTTAGAATTCCTATGTAGAACGATTCAACCGGACTTAGCGAGATGAGGTTCTTAACATGTATGTTATTAGAACATTGAATGAAGCCAGAGAAATAATTGAAAAGTGGATGATGCAATACAATGATGAAAGACCTCATGACTCGCCGAATGGTCACACTGCGTGGGAGTATTTGGCGATTCATAATAAGCCGGAATACTCTAATTTAATATGTAACTAATATGGGGAGATTTGCACGTTTGCCTAATTATCTGTTTAAGCTTAGAATGCTGCAACTTATAAATTTTTATATATTAGTTAAGCAAGATAGGTCGCGCTTAAATGGAGATGGATGCATGTTACTTAGATCAAAATTAATATTAATTCTTTCAATGATTTTACTTATCGTGTCATGTGGTGGCGGTGGTGGAGGCACTTCCGGTGATGGTGACACGGTTATCGATTATAAACCGGTGCATACTAATTTCAGCTTTGAAGAATCTGCGCATGGTTTTTATAATGGGACCGTTTTAGAAGATGGTCGATTAATTGTTGAAGGTAGAGTTGATTCACTTAACCAGCGCAGACTAATAACTACTGGGCCAGATATCAGTAATTATACCACACTGACTCCCGATTCAATACGAGACAGTGAGTTTTCAGCATCAAGTAATCGAGCTGTTTATATTGATGAGGGGGTTTTATTTAGTAAGAGTACATCCGCTTCTGTTCAATTGTCGGGGTCAGAGATTGTTGAAAAATTCTGGTTGTCGCCGGACCAATCGAAAGTGCTTTATATCGCAAATGAGACCTACGAAAATGTGTTTGATCAGGTAAACAATAGAAGCTCATATGTTGAGCGTAATGAACTTTACATTGTCGATGTTATCGGGGGTAACCGGGTAAAATTAAGTATCGCCGATACCAATAGTAAGGTTGAATATCTTAGTCGTCCGGATCCATCTAGCCCCCATAATGTTAGCCCGCAGTTTTTGCCTGACATGTCACGAGTTATTTATGTTGTGAGCGTTGAAAATACAGGCAATAGAGAATTACACTCCGTATTGTTGAATGGATCTAACCGCGTAGTTCTAAACGGCAACATTTTAACGGGTCTTAGTGAAGACGACGCCGAGCATTTTGTCTATACCTTTACCCCAGATTCATCCCATGTAATTTATGGTGTCGTGACAGATGCTGTTATGGAATTGTATTCAACTGAGCCTAATGGAGCTAATAATATTAAAATTAGTGGTGAATTAGTATCCGGTGGCTCCGTGTATATAGGTTCTGACTTCACTGTTACCTCATCAGCAGATAGTGCTTATATTGTATTTTTAGCTGATGCGGATACGGACGGTCTAATGGAGTTATATCGTGTGGCGATTAATGGTAATAACCGAATTAAATTGAGCAACGGTACGAATGTATCCAGCCGTACGCCTGTTTTTACGGCTGATGGAAGTACGTTGGTTTATGTTTCTGATGCAATTTATGCGGCCCCAACTTCAGGAGGTGTTTCAACCAATCTTATTAGTGGTTTAGATCGAAGAATCGTGCGGAATCCAGTTTTGACAGTTGATCAAACAGCGGTAGTATATGTTGCAAATGACCGTGACCCGACAACACCAAAGAATCGTCTGTATCTTTCAAAAATCGATGGTAGTTCAACACTGGATTTATCAGGCACTATTATTGAAGCGGGAGAAGTGCATAGTGGTGGCAGGTCTTCGCCTTATATGATGCTTGACCCATCCGGAGGCAGAGTTATTTTTCGTGCCGATGCATCGGTAGAAAGTGACTATGCACTATACGCAGTTAATCTGGATGGTAGTAACCGGGTTAAGCTGACGCCCGATCGTTTGCATACCTCGTATACATCAAGCAGAATGTTTGGTTTCAAGGGTAGCCAATTTTATTTTTCCTATGATCGAGATTTTTGGACGTTTAATGAGCTCTATGTCTACGATTTTAATAATGCGTCTCTTGTGAATGTCAGTGCGAGTTGGCCAAAGTTTATTACAGAAGATGTATCGACTTATAATTATAGGCAAAGCTCAGATGGTAGGATTCAAAGTTTTGTCAGTGATATTTCTGCGTTTCGTAATAAAGCCATTGGGGTATCAAATGATACAACAAGTTGCCGTATTGAGATGCAAGCTGGCGAAAGAGCCGTTGTTGGGCCTTCTAACTTTGCTTTTGATTCAACGGGAGATACTTTATATTACACCCTACGTGATACTGTAAATTTTGGCAGTTGGAAATTTTATAAAGCGGCGACGAGCGATTGCTCTAAAACATTAATAAGTGATGGCATCGCTGAAGGGCTTGCTCGGTTTAAAATTTCACCGGATAATTCTCTGATTGCATATTCGGGAGATGATAACAGAGTGGCCGGATTGTACGTCACGGCAAATGATGGCAGTGGTGACATTGAACTCAATGCGGACAGGTTAGTGGGTGGTATTGAACGCAAAAATAATGGGGCATTTGCATTTAGTCATGATTCAAAAAGAATTGTGTACTGGGGTGATCAGGATACTGTAAATGTGACCGAGTTATATTCAGTAACTGTTGATGGATTAACAACGAATAAAATAAATGGTGAAATAGTCGTTCCTAATGGCCAGGTATTTGATGATGATTCGTCTTTTACACCACAGTTATCCCTTGATAATCAGTGGATTGTTTATAAAGCAAAGCAGGAGTCAACACTCTGGGAACTCTATAAAAGCAAACTCGACGGCACGGAAAATACTAAATTATCTGGTACCATGGTGGATGCAAATGTATTTAATGGTAATTTTAATGAAGTTTTAAAAATTACTGCAGACTCTTCAAAAGTCGTTTATATGGTTCAGGACTTATCACGCATCATTGATATTTATTCAGTTAATCTTAACGGAGAACCTGATCAGATAAAACTTAATCCAAACTTTGGTGGGGTGGGGCGTGTATATTCTTATGAAGATACACGGTTTAGGTTAACCCCTGATTCTCAGTCAGTGGTGTATATGTCGCGTGATGACGTGCTTGCCTCTGCGGAGTTATTTGTATCGTCACTTGATGGCAGCGCAAACGTTAAATTGAATGTGCCTCTGGTTGAAGAAGGTAATGTTATCAACTTTAACGTCACAGAAGATGGTAGTAAAGTGGCTTATCATGCTACTGCTGAAAATGCTCTGGTGACGGGGTTATATGTGAGTAACATTGATGGCAGCGAGAAAAAATTATTATCCACGCCGAAGGAAATTAGAAACAATAATGGTTTTGCTGGTCCACGATTAACTACTGATAACCGTGTTGTTTTTCGAGCAGAAATAAATCAGGTGGATGGTATTTACATTATGCCTTTAACCGGAGGTGCTGAAAAAATGATTTTTGAAGTACCTAAAGATCGTACTATTCAAGAAGTGTATATTTCTAATACGACTCAGATACGCGTTGTTGGTGACCTTCGATTAAAGGGTGTTAATGAAATTTTTCATTTTACTATTTAAAGCCTAAGTCATTAGTTTAAGCCCCTGAGTATTTTATTAGGGGTTTAAATTTTATGATTGAAATATGATAAAGGTAAAAATTTAACGAGCTCTATACAAATTTTTATTGCACGGTTAATTAAATTTATTAGCTACTGGGTATGACTTTTTTCAAGGAAAAGCCGTTTTATAATCCATGTATATGACACAGTAAGTCGAAATTATGGGAAGAGCACTAAGGTGATTCTCGGTAGAATTAATCAGGGTATATCAGGGTGTCTTCCGTAAGGCGCTATTTTTAGGCGTAAAAAAAGCTGCCCTGAGGCAGCTTTAAATACGTGATTGGTGGAGACGGCGGGGATCGAACCCGCGTCCGCAAGTACTCCGCCTTAGGCTCTACATGCTTAGATTTCGCCTTTTAATTTAATCGCTTAAACTCCGGCAATTCAGGATTTTAGGCAACGAGTCTGTTTAAAGTTTAATGTTCTAACCTCAGGCCGGCTAGATCACGATCTAGTATTAAGATGACTCCCGAAATCCAACGCCTACTAGCAAGCACTGGCCGGAAGGCGATCTACTGGTTATTAAGCAGCGATCGCGTAGTTGTTATCGTTAGCAACTATAATTTAGCAACTGTATTTACGAGGTAAGTGCTATCCTCGGCATGCACCATAAAGTTTTGTTACCCACGTCGAAACCAATGTCGTCCCCAATGTGGTGAATATCTTCAAGGATAAAATCCTGTCAGATGGTGTAACGTATTTCACTACTTACTTTGTGATCTACTGAGTCTCTGATCATTCAGTACACCCTGTACCTGTATATTGTGTCATATACGGATAATTAAAGGGGGCACTAAAATTATCTTAGTTTGCCCTTAAATAAGCTGGTTAAGCCTGTGCTAATTATAACGGTCAGAAGTATTTATAGATAGGGTGTTATTGACATTCATTGTGATTTCTTGTCCTGGTATTGGCGTGCGCCTTTGTACGATGGTGGGTTTCATACTGATATAAAAATCTTCCCTGCAATGACATCTAAAAAATATTCCTTTTTCGGTATAAATTTAAATATTTTTAAAATATATTCCGAATACGGTATATTAAGATATGCCTATTAAGGTATTTTATGCTATATTTTAGCCAAGATATAACGAATTCGGACTATATTTATGAGTGATGAAATAAATGCCCTGATTGAAACCATTGTTACGACGGGTAAGGAACAGGGGTTGAATAAGGGGGAAATAGCGATGCGTTCGGGTATGCAGGGCAATAAGTTTGGCCGAATTATGAATGCTGACCCGCGTCTGTCTACCTTAATTCGACTGGGTCACTCCGTGGGCCTAAAGCTAACATTTGTGGCTGAAGATGAAGATCTTAACTCTATTATTAATCGTGAGGTCTTTTAGTGATGGATCGAGAAGCTGTAATCTGGACCAGTATCGGTGACGCACCGATGAAAATGGGGCGCTTAAATGTGACCGATACAGAGTGTCGTTTTAACTATGACCCTACCTATCTTGAAACCAGTTTGCCTGGCATGGGGGTGTTGCATAACCCTGAGCTGATCGGCAGAAATCCGCTGGTGTGGAAACGCACCGAATACTTTCCGGTATTTCCCGAATTAAAATCACTGATTCCACCGGACAATGAACAGAACTTTCAGCGCAAGCTCATCCTGGCCTACCTGGCAAAAATTGATGTTGCACCGGCGCTGGGTTTTGAAACCGACTGGGAAATATTAATGGTGGCTGGGCACGGAGGCATTGGCCACAACGATGTGTTTAAAGATGATGAAACCGCTCGAAAATGGTACGACGATAATGAACCCGCGCCGTTTTACACCATGGATGAGTCCTTTGGTTTTTCGTTAAAAGAGTTTCTGTCCTGGATGGATAATGATGCGGACATGATTATTAATGCCATTGGTCCCACCCCCAGTGTCGGCGGTGCGGTGCCTAAATTATTATTGTCAATTCCCAGTGGAGGCTGGGACTGTCGTATTGCGCTACCAACCAAAAAATCAACCCATGACCGCACCGATGTGATTTTAAAGTTTGAGCAATCTAATCAGTATCCCGGCATTATTGATCTGGAAGCGCTCACACTAGATATTCATAAAGAAGCGGGTTTCGACGTACCTCGCTACTGGAAAACCAGTATCAACGGTATTAAAGCCATCGCGATCGAACGCTTTGATCGCAATGAATTTAATAAACCCGTCTTTATGGAAACAGCGTTATCCGTTATGGCCAGTGGTGACAAAACCATCACCAATAATCACAGCTCGTCTTACGACCGTATTGCGGATGCGATTGATAAAATTACGGTGCCCTTTGTGCATGACCCGGTAAAAGCGAAGGAGTACGTGTTTAAGCGTTTAATACTCAGTTTTTTAACCGGTAATGGTGACTTGCATCTGGAAAATATTTCGGTGATTGAGCTGGCAGGGGAGCGGCGTTTCTCCCCGGTGTATGACCCCACCCCCATGCGAGCCTATAAAATCCACGATATGTTAACCCCCATGCCGTTTGGAAATTATGGTGAGTACGCAACTAATGAAGAAGATGTGGTTGGCTTCGACGAGGCGATAAACCGCTTGCTGAAAAAATACAGTATCAGTAAGTTAAGGGGGCGGGCCATGATCGAGGAGTCATTAGACGTCACCAAAGATTATTTGCAACGGGTTAATGCGCTGGAAAGTGTGACCGATGAATCGAAGAAAACACTTGAGACGGCGGTTCTGTTTGTTCGTAAAAAACTCGAGAAGTTTTTGACGATGCCTTCTTCGTCGTAATGGGGTGAGTGCTTTTAAGGAGTCGTAAGTTAAGTGCTAAGCCCCCCCTTAGAAAAACGTGAGTACTGAAATAAGCGCCTATATGATTGACTGACCGCTGATGAGTGTAAGGTCACAGGCAATGACAAGCTTACAAGTTGTTTTTAATTTGTCCCAGGTTGGCATTCACTTACTATTACAGCTGGCAGTAAAACCCCCATTGCTTTAAAATTCACGCCTTAAATTGATTCGGCTTTTCAGTGAGTTTCGCGCAGATGCAAGGCCTGCCGCTGAAAGGTTTTTTACTTTGTTCATTGAGGCTATAGATGCAATATTTCCGTGGATCCCCCGCGTTATCAACTTTTCGTATTGAAAAGCTACTCTCTCAGGTTAAAGCTCGTGTTCCCGCCATTACCAACTTACAGGCAGAGTATGTGCATTTCGCGGATATTCAGGGTGATTTAAACGACGATCAGTTAGTCGTCTTAAATAAATTACTCACCTACGGTCCCGCATTCACTGCATCTGAACCGAAGGGTGAGCTGTTTTTAGTGATTCCCCGTTTCGGCACGATTTCCCCCTGGGCGTCTAAAGCCACGGATATTGCCGAGCATTGTGGCCTCAGCAACGTCAAGCGTTTAGAGCGGGGTGTTGCGTATTATATTGAAGCCAGGGCCGCATTAAGTGATGCGGATGCAGGTGCCATTAAAGCGCTTATCCATGATCGTATGACTGAAATAGTACTGGCGGATTTTGACTCAGCCGCCGCACTTTTTGACAAAGCCGAACCCACAGAAGGCAGCCACGTCGATATTTTAGGCGGTGGTCGTGATGCGCTGGTGAGCGCCAACAGCGAATTGGGGCTGGCATTATCCACAGATGAAATTGATTATCTGGTGGATTACTTCTCGTCAGTCAAACGTAATCCCGGCGATGCTGAGTTGATGATGTTTGCACAGGCCAACTCGGAGCACTGCCGCCACAAAATCTTTAATGCGGATTGGGTGATTGACGGCGAAAAACAGGATATCTCCCTGTTTGGCATGATTCGTAACACCTACAATAAATCCCCGGAAAATATTCTGAGTGCCTATCACGATAATTCATCGGTGATTGAAGGTAACACCGCGGGACGTTTTTTTGCCGATGGCCCCAAGGGTGAATACAACTGGCACCAGGAATCCATGCCGATTTTAATGAAAGTGGAAACCCATAATCACCCCACAGCCATTTCACCCTTTCCCGGCGCAGCGACGGGCTCCGGTGGTGAGATACGTGATGAGGGTGCAACCGGCCGAGGCTCCAAACCAAAGGCGGGGTTAAGTGGTTTCTCGGTGTCTAATTTACAGATTCCCGGGTTCTCCCAGCCCTGGGAAACCGACAACGGCAAGCCCGACAGAATTGTTTCCGCACTGGATATTATGGTTGAAGGGCCACTGGGCGCGGCGGCATTTAATAATGAATTTGGTCGCCCGAATATCAATGGTTATTTTAGAACCTTTGAAGAAAAAACACCGGGCATCATGGCGGATGGAAAGCAGGGTGAAGAAATCCGCGGCTATCATAAACCCATTATGCTGGCCGGTGGTTTTGGCAATATGCGCAAAGAACATATCGACATGATTGAGATGCCCGTGGGCACCCCTATTGTTTTACTGGGTGGCCCGGCAATGTTAATTGGCCTGGGGGGCGGCGCGGCATCGTCGATGGCCTCCGGTGAAAGCGCAGAAAATTTAGACTTTGCTTCGGTGCAACGGGGCAACCCTGAAATGGAGCGCCGCTGCCAGGAAGTCATTGATCGGTGCTGGGCGCAGTCGGATAATCCTATTATCTGGATTCACGATGTGGGCGCGGGGGGAATTTCCAATGCATTACCCGAGCTCGTGAATGATGGTGGCCGCGGTGCGGAATTTGAATTACGCGAGGTGCATATTGATGAACCGGGTATGTCGCCGATGGAAATCTGGAGTAATGAATCACAGGAACGCTATGTGATTGCGGTGGCTGAAGATCGCCTGGAAGAATTTAAAGCCTATTGCGAACGAGAACGCTGCCCGTTTGCGGTTTTAGGGCTAACCACCGAAGCTAAAGAATTAAAAGTTCACGATAAACATTTCGATAATTATCCGGTAGACATGCCGTTGGATGTGTTACTCGGCAAGCCACCCAAAATGACCCGCGACGTGAAACACGAAACGGTTAAACACAAAGCATTCGAAACAAAAGGTATTGATTTAAAAGAAGCCGGTAATCGGGTTTTACGTTTACCATCGGTGGCCAATAAAACATTTTTAATTAGCATTGGCGACCGTAGTGTCACCGGTCAAATTTCCCGCGACCAGATGGTTGGCCCGTGGCAGGTGCCGGTGTCGGATGTTGCGGTTACCACCACATCATTTAATGTACACAGTGGTGAGGCGATGGCAATGGGGGAGCGAACCCCCATCGCATTATTAGACGGTGCCGCTTCCGGGCGCATGGCCGTTGGGGAGGCGATTACGAATATTGCCGCCAGTGCCATTAATAAAATTGGCGACATCAAACTGTCAGCAAACTGGATGGCTCCTGCGGGTCATCCCGGGGAAGATGCCATTTTATACGACACGGTAAAAGCCGTGGGCATGGAGTTATGTCCCGAGCTGGGCATTGCCATTCCCGTGGGTAAAGATTCCATGTCTATGAAAACCGTCTGGCAACAGGACGGTGAAGAGCGTTCCGTTACCGCACCGCTTTCACTGGTGATTACCGCATTCGCACCGGTGAGCGATGTGCGCAGCACAATGACCCCTCAGTTGCAGAATAAACCCGGCACATTATTACTGTTAATTGACCTGGGTGAAGGTAAAGATCGTTTAGGCGGTTCGGCACTGGCGCAGGTTTATAAACAGGTGGGAGACACACCGGCTGATCTGGAAAAACCAGAAATGCTGAAAAACTTTTTCTCGGTGATTCAGGATTTAAATCACCAGGGTAAGTTACTGGCCTATCACGATCGATCAGATGGTGGTTTATTTACAACTCTGTGTGAAATGGCATTCGCCGGACATTGTGGTGTGAGTATCGATGTTGCGGGCATGTCTGCAGATAAAACCGCGGCCTTATTTAGTGAAGAGCTGGGGGCGGTTATTCAGATTGAAGCTAAAGACGTTGAGTTTATTATTAACGATTTAAAAGCCAATGGCCTGGGTGATCACAGTTACGTTATTGGTACTACAAATCAAAAAGATACGATTGAATTTTTTGATGACACCGCCCCCATTTTCTCTGAGTCACGCATTAATTTACAACGGGCCTGGTCTGAAACAACATATCAAATGCAAAGTCTTCGGGATAACCCGCAATGTGCAAAACAGGAATTCGATTTAGTTTTAGATGAGAAAGATCCAGGGATTTCTCCTGACTTAACATTCGATATAAATGAAAATGTTTCCGCGCCATTTATTGCCACAAACGTAAAACCCCGCATGGCCATTTTGCGCGAACAGGGTGTGAATGGTCAGATCGAAATGGCCGCCGCATTTGATCACGCAGGTTTTGAAAGTGTCGATGTACACATGAGCGATATTTTAAGCGGGCGGGTTTCACTTAATGATTTTAAAGGCCTGGTGGCCTGTGGTGGTTTCTCCTACGGGGATGTTTTAGGTGCCGGCGAAGGCTGGGCGAAAACGATTTTATTTAACCAGAAAGCCCGCGATGAATTCAGCGCATTTTTTGATCGCGATGACAGTTTTGCATTAGGTGTGTGTAATGGTTGCCAGATGATGGCAAATATAAAAGAATTAATTCCCGGTGCAGAAAACTGGCCGCATTTTGTGCGTAATTTATCCGAGCAATTTGAAGCACGCTTTAGCTCGGTAGAAATTTTAGAATCGCCTTCATTATTTTTAAATGGCATGGCGGGTTCAAAGATGCCAATTGCGGTTGCACACGGTGAAGGTCGTGCAGAGTTTAAACAGGGTGCGGATATTAACGCGAGCCATCAGGCGATGCGTTTTGTAAATCATTATGGCGAAGCAACGGAAACTTATCCGTTAAATCCAAACGGATCGCAGGACGGCTTAACCGGTTTTACAACGGATGATGGTAGAGTCACAATTATGATGCCACATCCGGAACGGGTGTTTAGAAGCGTGCAGCATTCATGGTATCCGGATGATTGGGATGAAGACAGCCCGTGGATGCGAATGTTTAGGAATGCGCGGGTTTGGGTTGGTTAAGGTCTGATTTAAATCCCCCTCTACCAGTCCGCCCAATACTATAACCTGACAGTTACTGTTTTTAAATACGTTCCCCCTTTTACTAAGGGGGGGGCAATATATTCCCCCCTTAGTAAAAGGGGGGCTAGGGGGGATTTAAATCAGGTTCCCACAAATATAAAAAGTGCAAAAAGGAAAATGATGCAAAAAGTACTCATCGCAGGCGGCGCCGGATTCATCGGTTCTCATACCGCAGACCTTTTAATGGAAAAGGGAATTAAGGTTCGCATACTGGATAATTTAAGTTCCGGTCACCGCAGTAATTTGCCCGCAGAACACCCCTTACTGGAATTTGTAGAAGGGGATATTCGAGATGCGGATACTGTAAAGGACGTCATGCGGGGTATCACACATGTTGTGCATTTAGCTGCACAGGTTTCGGTTGTCGCATCGCTGGAAGATCCGGAATTTTCCGCACAGCAAAATATCATCGGTTTTTTGAATGTCTTAGATGCGGCAAAAAATGAAGGTGTTAAGCGCATGGTTTACGCATCATCTGCGGCGATTTATGGTGAGCCACACATACTGCCATTAACCGAAGATGTGCCAATGAAACAACTCTCACCCTACGGTCTGGAAAAAAAGTTTAACGAAGATTATGCGGACCTTTATTACCGACTGTATGGTTTCACTTCCGTAGGTATGCGCTTCTTTAATGTGTACGGTCCACGGCAGGATCCAAAATCACCCTATGCGGGCGTCATTGCTTTATTTATGGATCGTATTAAAGATGAGCAGCCCTTTGTGGTAAACGGCGATGGAGAACACACCCGTGATTTTATTTATGTTAGGGATGTCGCGCGCGCCAATGTTGCTGCGCTTGAACTTACCTATCATGGAGCCGTTAATGTGGCGACCGGTAAGAAAACCTCGTTATTACAATTAATCGATGTGTTGTCTGATGTCTCTGGTAATAAGGCGATCTACACCCATGGTGAGCCCAGGGAGGGAGATATTGTGCATTCACTGGCCGATCCCTCGAGAATGAATAATGAGTTAAAAGTCACGGCTGAAACAGATCTAAAAACGGGTCTGGCCAGACTGCTCGAATCCGTTCAGTAACAGATATCTTAAGCCTCTTAAAAGTCAGGCAACCGTACAGTTAAATAAATTTATGTGCCCAATACCCCGCATTAAACAAGTATAAGCTTATGAATATTGTCAGCTTAAAGCGGGATTTTCTGCTATATAACAGAGAGAATTTTATCTGTTCACTTTTTTCAATGCGGTCAAAATTATAATTTTATGCCAGTCATCAATACAAAGCGTTTAATGATACTAGGTTATGGAGCCATTATACTGCTTATGGCTCTGGTTATTATCATCTCACTCGATCAGATGAATCTTTCTTTTTTGCGTATTCAGCAAGTGGTTAATACCAATAATTATAAAACCAGTTTAGTGAGTCGCATGCTGATATCTGCGCGTGAAAGAACCATGAGTATTCAGAAAATTGCCAGTCTGGATGATCCGTTTCAACGTGATGATGAGTTTATGCTTTTTAATCGTTATGGTGCAAAATTTATTGAATCCAGAGAGGAATTAAAACGGCTTAAGTTGAGTGATGAGGAGTTAGAACTGCTCGAAGCGCAGGGCAAAATAACCCAGGAAGTTGTTGTACCATTGCAAAGACAAATTGCTGATCTGGCCTTGACTGACAGGGTAGAAGAAGCAAGGGCGCTCTTGCAGACCGAGGCCATAGCAAGCCAGAATAAGGTTTTTGATAAATTATATTTACTGCTCAATCACGTTGAAAAATCATCTGTGCAGGCTGTACAGGATGTGTCAGATAATCAACAAAAGTCCAAGACGAAATTGATACTGATTTTATTTATCATTATTTTCTGCAGTATCATTGTGTCATGGTACGTAATTCGGAGAACCGGAATCACTGAAAAACAACTTTACAGAGAAAAAGAAAGGGCACAGGTTACATTGCAATCAATCGGTGACGGGGTTATTCGAACAAATGCTCAGGGCATGATTGAATACATGAACACGGTGGCAGAAAACTTAACCGGTTACAGTTGTGCTGAAGTCTATGGTCGAGTATTAGAAGAAATATTTCCTATTAGTTCCGATTTGCATGATGTAAAATTGTTTAATCCAGTGTTTGATGTTATCCATAAAAAAAATACCCAAATATCTGATGGCCATGCCATTTTAACGAATGCCAATAATAACGAATTTGCGATTGAATATATCGCATCCCCCATCAATGATAGTAGTAAAGAAATTATTGGTATCGTGCTGGTTTTCAGGGATGTTACATCAATGCGGGCAATGGCGAATCAATTGGGCTATCAGGCGACCCATGACGGTTTAACAGGTTTAATAAATCGTAATGAATTTGAAAATCGAATCGAACTGGCACTGCAATCTGCACGTATAGATGAAGTAGAGCACTCTATGTGTTATCTCGATTTAGATCAGTTTAAAATTGTTAACGATACCTGCGGTCACGTTGCCGGTGATGAGTTATTGCGCCAGTTATCAAAGCTGCTCAAGCAGGAAATTAGAGAAGGAGATACCCTTGCACGTTTGGGGGGAGATGAGTTTGGGGGGCTCTACCTTAATTGTGCGATACAAAAAGCACAAAGTCTGGCTGAAAATCTACAGCGCACAATTAACGACTTTAAATTTAACTGGAATAATAAATCCTTCACGGTCGGTGTAAGTATCGGTATTGTGCAAATAAACAGGCACGGCAATTTAAGTTCAATTTTAAGTGCTGCAGATAGTGCCTGCTATATTGCTAAAGATAAGGGGCGCAATCGAATACACTGTTATCATGAAAATGATAATGAATTAATTGAGCGTGAAGGGCAGATGCAGTGGGTGCATCGAATAAGCAAGGCTTTAGAAGAAAATCGTTTTGTGTTGTACTGTCAACCAATTTGTAATATAGCTCTATCTAATTGCAATCATTATGAAATACTGGTTCGACTTATAGATGAAGAAGAAAAAATAAATCCACCCATGGCATTTATCCCGGCAGCTGAGCGTTACAATATGATGAGCCTGGTCGATAGCTGGATTTTTAAAAAATCATTAAAAATAATCAGTAATTTACTGAACACTACAAGCTATGGTACCAAACCTGTGTTTGCCATTAACCTTTCAGCCCAGTCATTGTGTGATGATGAATTTTTGAATTTAGTACAACAACAGTTTACCGAAAATAATATTGACCCCGGTTATATCTGTTTTGAAATTACCGAAACCAGTGCCATTGTTAATCTTACACGGGCCCAGCATTTTATAAAAACGCTGAAAAAAATTGGGGTTAGATTTTCACTCGATGATTTTGGAAGTGGTTTAAGCTCATTTGCTTATCTTAAAAACTTACCGGTCGATTATCTGAAAATAGATGGAGCTTTTGTAAGAGATATTATTAAAGACCCCATTGATTTGGCACTGGTCGAGTCAATTAATCAGGTTGGGCATATTATGGGTATTAAAACCATTGCTGAATATGTAGAAGATAACAATATATATGAAAAGTTAAAAGGCATAGGTGTTGATTATGCACAGGGGTATTATGTTTCACAACCTGTGCCGCTTGAAGGTATTAATCTAAATGAGCCGGATTATTTAAGGGATAAAAAAAAGCCTGCACTGATTAAGTGACAGGCCTTTTTTAATACGCGAATTAGTGACTAAATTGCTGGAACAGGGGTTGACTGGGCTGGATCAAATTCTAACATCCGCGAAGCTGTGCCCGCATTGCCAGGCCTAACGTGAATTGATTTCACCAGCCCGGTACCCGCGGGACAGTACCAGTTTATTTCCTTAAAGTGAACTCCCAGAGCTGTGGCTAACCGTTCAATCATTATTTTCTGGCAGGCACTGTAGGTAACACCCTGTACCGTGATATCCTCAATGGCTAACAGGCTGCGAGTGTCTGTAGAAAAGCTAACTAAGTCCGGTGTTACTCCATCGATATAAGTCGTTGTTACCTGTGAGCCGGTGCCCCAGTTCATGCCCAGCGCCATATTGAAATTACGGGTATTGATCGGCGGGTTAATTGTCTGCTCGTTATTTAAAGTGGCAGTCACGCCATCCGCTTCAATGACGAAGTTATCTATTTGATAGAATAAAAAGTCAGTTGTGTCGAGTCTAAAATGCAGTACATGTTGTCTTATCAGGGTATCACCGGTAAAGCGTTTACGTGTCATTACTGGAAAATTAGTTACGCTGCGATCAAATGTGCGTTCTTCTCTATCAAAATTTGTAGTATCCGACTGGGTTACTACAAACACCTTTTTATTCCAGGCAGCTGAACCGTGGCCGGCCCAGGAATATGTTAATACACCGGTACCATCATTACCCGCCGGACCCTGTTCACCCGGGTCGCCCTTTAATCCCTGAATGCCCTGTATGCCGGGATCACCCTGGTTACCCTGATTACCCTGTGGACCAGCAGGACCCTGGGGGCCCGTGGCACCATCAGCGCCAGGTGTCAAACTGATGGTTTCAATGCGTGTCGCCAGCTCATTGAAGTTCGCATTAACATCATCTGCATCGGCGACTGTGCCGTTGCTAAAAGTGATCAATGGTGCCGCATGAGTTGTGCCTAAAGCCAGACTTAAACAGGCAGCAATAATCGCTGCCCCTGTTTTATTTATTTTATCGTTACTCAATTTCTTATCCCTCGATTTATCTATGTATTTTAGATATGAACTAATAATATTTAATTCTTTACAGTGTATTGCTTTTCCAGGTGCCGCTACCCCAGCTCAGGCTTTGCCAGTTAGACTGCGAAGCAAGTGTTGCTGAAAAATGGCTTTGCGCAGTGGTTGCATCAACCAGTGCGGGGGTGCCAGGCAGGGCAGCCAGTAAGCTATTCATGCCGGGGTCGGTGGCCAGTTCAGCGGCGTTAAAATCCACAGACTGGTTTGCAGCTGCGGCAATAGCGTCAGCTGAAATATTTATGCCGTTATCCGGATCACCATCATCATCCAGGGTTAATAATAAGCGCACGATATTGGTAACCACAGGATGAGTTGCATCGCTGGCCCCGGGTACAAGCGAAAGGGGTGTAATCACCGGACCTGCAACTGACGAACCTAATACGATACCACCAACGGAAAAGGTAACGCTTTCACCCGGTAGATACTCATATTCACCAGCGCTATTAGTGGTGCCAGTATAGGTGGGGGTTTCGTAATGAAGCCCCGCGACTAGGCTATCATTAAATACTCCAATGGATGGAGTGACAGATGATTGTGGCGGTCCACTATCGCCTCCACCACTACAGGCAGACAGCATGATAACTGACGTGCAAAGTGACAGTAATTTTTTATGGTTCATAAAAAAACTCCAGAATTTAAAATCATATGAATTTAAGGTTAACATCATAAAGTGTATGGAAATGTTAAACAAATAAAAAAAATGTAATCGATATGAAAAAACTCCATCTTTGGAAAATCTCATATATTTTTAAATCTTCAGATTTAAAAGCAGAGCAAGGCCTATAACTAAAACTTGGTGCGAAAAAAATCCAGAAATGCGCGCACCTTAGCGGGCAGGTGTTTGCGGTTTGAATAGAGTGCGTATATTTGTTCTACGGGTAAATTTTTAATGTTGATATTTGCATCCGGCATTACATCAACCAGCTCGCCGGTTTGTAGTAGATTTTCAATTAACAGGTCAGGTAAGACGGATACACCAATATGTTGGCGCACAGCGGAGAGCATAACGGATACGATATTAGATTTTACAGAGCCGGAAATACTAATTAACTGTTCAGACGAGTCATCTGAAAAATTAAGCTGAGTATAATTTTCATAATAAATAAAATTATGATTTTGTAAGTCAGTTGCGGTTTTAGGTTGACCGTGTCGTTTTATGTAAGCGGGGGTGGCGCATAAAACCATGCGAATTTTCGATAACGGAATAGCGATATAAGAGCTGTCTTTTAAAAAACCCACGCGGATGACCAGGTCGAGGCGGTCTTCAATAATGTCCTGTACCAGATCATTACTTTCTATTTCCAGTCTAATCTGCGGGTATTTTTCTAAAAATTCTCCCAGATAGGGAGCAAGTCGGGTTTCTGTCCAGGTGTGGGGGGCGCTTATTCTTAACAGGCCAGAGGGAGTATCTTTAAAACCGCTAATGGATTGCCCCGCCTCATATACATCACGTTGAATTTGACGCGCTTTTTCATAGTAAATCAGCCCAGCTTCGGTCAGGCTTAAACTGCGCGTGGTGCGTTGCAGCAGGCGTACTCCCAGATGTGTTTCCAGATTATTAATCTGCCGGGATACGGATGGTTGAGACAGCCCCAGGCGTCGGGCGCTTTCCGAGAAGCTGCCACTATCAGCAACGGAAACGAAAACCTGTATTGAGCCTAACAGTTGATTGTTTTGCATAGTATTGACGGTATTTTATTTATTCGTATTGTGAATAAATCCTATACTAAATTTACTGGTTATCAAAGAATGTGTTTTAAATAATAATGCAGCGACTACTTTAAAAAAGGAAAGGATATGGAACATTTCACAATACAAGATAAAGTTGCACTGGTAACCGGCTCCAATCGAGGTATAGGCGAAGCCTATGTGCAGGCGCTATTAGCGGCTGGTGCAAAGAAAATTTATGCGACGGCACGGGATCTGAGTAGCCTTGATGCATTGGTTGAGAAAAACCCGGCGGTGATTGAGCCGTTATTGTTAGATGTGACGAATGCGGAGCATATTAAATCAGTGGCCGATAAAATCGAATCGCTGGATATTCTCATTAATAATGCGGGCATTATTAATGCCTGTACCTTTACGGCGGAAAACGCACTTGAGGTTGCCCGCACTGAAATGGAAACTAACTACTTCGGCCCCCTGCAGTTAACTCGGGCTTTATTACCCCAGTTACGCCAGTCAAAACAGGCGGCGGTGGTGAATGTGTCGTCGATTGCGGGTATTAGCAACTTTCCAGCGATTGGGCCCTATTCTGCAACTAAAGCGGCCATGCACTCTTATACCCAGGGTTTGCGAGCCGAGTTGGCGCAGGAGGGGATTCAGGTTGCGGGGGTTTACCCGGGGCCAATTGATACGCGGATGGCGGACGGCTGGGAAATGGAAAAAGCCCAACCAGCACAGGTGGCACAAACAACATTAGCGGCCCTGGCTGAAGGGTCAAATGATGTTTTTCCAGATGATTTTGCAAAGCAGATGTATGCGACATTTTTAGGGCATCCGCAGGAACTGGAAAAAGTTTTCTCTGAAATGCTGTAGGGGAGACCGGGGTCTCAACTGGTCGACAAGCATCATACGATTTATGCACTAGCCCCTCACTTTGCTAAGTGGGGGGCGTTTTTTATTGCTGCCTGATTGATCGTGTCAAATAATTAAATCCCCCTTATTCCCCCTTTTTCAAAGGGGGAGATTAAACCCCAATCAGAGGGAGGATACACAAATACCCAAACAGTCGAAATTCAGGAACTGGTGATTTTTTAATCAATATAAGTTACACTCATCATTATATTATTTTATTCAAAGATAGATGTACACTGTCTCATAATGAGCCCATTGAATCTAACTGGTGAATTAAATGTTAAATAAAAAGTTATCGCCGAACGAAGCAGAAGAGCAACGTGAATGGATTTCAGCGAACCCGGGTCTTGCCAGGCTAATAGCCAAACGTAAACAGCGCTTTGAAGATGAGCTTAAAGACAGTCCCCCTGAGCCGCCCTGGCAAAAGCATCCCAGCTACTCAAGATCTGATATGTTCTGGCGGACCGGTGCTGGCAACCAGTATTTAATGGATTATATCTGGTCCTATAATCGTTACGCTACCAAAGAAGCACGCCAGCAATATCGTAAAACTTACCCTGAGCCAGAAAGCTGGGCAGGCTGGTACAGTGATTAGGGCTGGTCATTTGTCTAGTTCGTTGCACTGCGGTTTTTAGTGGTGAGTTCCTTTTAAGATACGGGCTTTATCCCGGCTCCAGTCCCGGTCTTTTTCATCTGCGCGTTTATCGTGCAATTGCTTGCCCTTGGCCAGACCAATTTCCATTTTTACATTGCCCTTGCTCCAGTACATTTTCAGGGGGACTAGTGTGTAGCCTTTTCTTTCCACCGCACCCACCAGTTTGTCTATTTCATAACGGTGCAATAATAATTTGCGCGCCCGACTGGGCTCCGGGTTAACGTGGGTTGATGCGGACAGCAGGGCAGTGATTTGTCCGCCCAGCCAGAAAATTTCATTATCCTTTACCATGACATAGGTGTCGGTCATTTGTACACGACCATCCCGTATGCTCTTCACTTCCCAGCCTTCCAGCACAATACCGGCTTCAAAGGTTTTTTCAATGGTATAGTCGTGGCGGGCCTTTTTATTGACTGCGATGCTGCTGCCAGTGTTTTTAGTGGATTTTTTATTTTTCTTTGCCATTGTTAAATTTGTGAGTTTTAGCTGCTGATTATTGAAGTAGCGTGATTATACGTTAATTACGCTTCAGATTTTGAAAACGTTTTTTAAAACATTTATTGAAAGCTAAATGTCGTTTAAACTTGGCGGCAGTGCCAGGAGTTTAAAACCAGGATTTTTCTGTGTGTGATAACGGCTGATAAATTCGATAAGCTCTAACTATTAATAATTTAAAAATCTTAATAAAAAAGATAGGTGTCGCAAGGAGTTTTAATGTCAGAAGAAAGTCGTAGCTCTATTCATGGTCAGTGGTCTAACCGCATGGTCTTCATTCTTGCGGCCACCGGCTCAGCGGTCGGGCTGGGAAATATCTGGAAATTCCCCTATATCACGGGTGAAAATGGTGGTGGTGCATTTGTGCTGGTTTACCTCGTCTGTATTGCGGCCATCGGGGTGCCAATAATGATGGCGGAAGTGATGCTGGGGCGCCGTGGTCGTCAGAGTCCGATAAACAGCATGCGCATTCTGGCGGCAGAAGAAGGGCGGCCGGCAAGCTGGAGCTGGTTAGGCTGGCTCGGGGTCATCGCAGGGTTTCTCATTTTATCCTATTACAGTGTCATTGCCGGTTGGGCGCTCTCTTATGTGTTTCGCACCGCCTCCGGGGTGTTTGAAGGGGCCACAGCCGATGGGGTGAGCAGTATCTTCACCGGCTTTGTTTCCAGCCCGGAAAGCCTGCTGGCCTGGCATACTATTTTTATGGTCATTACCATGATTGTGGTGTCCAGGGGGGTCAAGCATGGCATTGAGCGTGCGGTTAGTTATCTAATGCCGAGCCTGTTTGTGTTGTTAATTATTTTGCTGTTTTATGCCATGTCCACGGGCTACTTTATGCAGGGGCTGGAATTCATGTTTACCCCGGATTTTAGCAAGCTCACTGCACAAAGCGTGCTGGTTGCCATGGGGCATGCTTTTTTCACCCTGAGCCTGGGTATGGGGGCGATTATGGTTTATGGCTCATATTTACCCAAAGAAACCTCCATAGCAAAAGCCACAATGATGATTGCGGTGGCAGATACAACCGTTGCACTGGTGGCGGGTATGGTGATTTTTCCCATTGTCTTCGCCAATGAATTGTTGCCCGGGGAAGGGCCTGGACTGATTTTTCAAACCCTGCCCATTGCCTTTGGGCAAATGGAAGCCGGGGTTTTAATTGGCACCCTGTTTTTTATATTACTGGGATTCGCTGCACTTAGCTCCTCTATTTCCTTAATAGAGCCTGCTGTGGCCTGGTTAGTGGAAAACCGAGGTATGAGCCGGGTAGATGCCTCTGTCTGGTGTGGACTTGCAACCTGGCTGGTGGGAGTCGGCAGTGTATTGTCATTTAATTTATGGGCATCAAAAACCTGGTCCCTGAGCTTGTTTGGGGAAACCCTGTTTGAAAACAAAACCTTTTTCGATACACTCGATGGATTAACCGCAAATATTATGCTGCCTTTGGGGGGGCTGTTTATTGCCATTTTTGCTGGCTGGATGATGCGTCCCGAATCGAGTAAGAGTGAACTGAACACCGTCGAAAAAGGTTATACTCTCTGGATAAATCTGGTGCGCGTGATTGCACCGTTTGCGGTTATGGTGGTTTTTTTAAATGTCATTGGTGTGATTGATTTTAATTGATTTAACGGTGCATTATTAAACAAAAGATGCCTGATCAAATCCAACACTTAATTAACAGGTTTACGTGTGACATTAATATCCCGAAATGCACTGGTGCCCTACTCTGTAGAAGAGATGTATGCACTGGTCGATAATATTGAAGCTTATGCGGCATTTTTGCCCTGGTGCCGATCCACGGAGATTATTTCCAGAGACGAGCAGCATGTGCAAGCCAGCATCGAAATTGCCAAGGGTGCGCTGAATAAATCATTCACCACCCTGAATCGGCTACAAAAGAACAAGATGATTGAAATGCGTTTGGTGAAAGGCCCGTTTAAACATTTGCAGGGTTACTGGCGTTTTGATCCATTAAAAGATAACAGCGCCAGTAAAATTTCCCTGGATCTGGATTTCGAGTTTGAAAGCAAGTTAGTGGCACTGGCGGTGGGGCCGGTGTTTAATCAGATTGCCAATTCTATGGTGGATGCATTCTGTAAACGAGCAGCGGAGGTACACGGTGAGCGATTCTGATATGGCTGAATCTGCCGTAACAGACCAGGATATTCAATTGGATGTTGAAGTCGCCTATGCGCGTGCGGAGACGCAGCAGATTGTGAGCCTGTCGGTTAAACCGGGCACGACCTTTGAGCAGGCGATTGAACAATCTGGCATTTTACAGATGTTTCCCGAAATTGATCTGGCTGTTAATAAAGTGGGTGTATTTGGCAAGCTGTCCAAAAAAACCACGGAGCTGAAAGCCGGTGATCGGGTGGAAATTTACCGACCGTTAATTGCCGACCCAAAAGAAGTGCGCCGTAAGCGAGAAGCGGATGGCAAGAAAATGAAGAAGGGTGGGGGTGCCGCCTGATTTAATGATTCGTAATCCAGGCAGCCCCGCATTGGTATCTTTGCTCATCGATCCAGGCTTTATCTGGACTGAGCTTACCCAAACGCTTTGAGATTATTGTCTGGGTTCCGGTCTTAGTCCGGGGGGAAGATCATTGGTGTCTATATTCTCAATTTTCATTTTTTCTTCATGCACTTCAGGTGTGTAGTCGCTGTCATCTATTTTTATCAATGTATCCCCATCAAAAAATAGTGTCACCCGTGACTGCCTAACCGCTTCGTTACCGGGTTTTTTATAGTAAATATAATCCCAGCGATCCTGATTAAACGGATCCTGTAGTAATGGGGTGCCTAAAATAAACACAATCTGATCGCGGCTCATGCCAATTTTTAATTTGGCAAAGTTTTCAGGCGAGACTTTGTTTCCCTGCTGTATGTCGATGCGGTGCGGACTGCACCCGCTTAAAGCGCCGCTTAAAATCAGGGCCACAGCTAACAGGCTAATAATAATGAGATTCTTTTGCATATATTAATGATACGTATCTAGATTTGGGTATAATGAGGGTTGAGAATAATAAACTAAATCCCCCCCAAAAAACAGCAGGAGTTTGATTTGGAAACCGCTGATTTAAAAAAGGCAGGTTTGAAAGTAACCCTGCCACGAATGAAAATACTGGAATTGCTGGAGTCGGGAAGTTTACGTCACCAGAGTGCTGAAGATATCTATAAAGCACTGCTCAGCCAAAATGAGGAAATTGGACTGGCAACTGTCTACCGGGTGCTCACCCAGTTTGAAGGTGCTGGCCTGGTAACTCGCCACCATTTTGAAGGTGGGCAGGCGGTGTTTGAATTAAATCAGGGCGAGCACCACGATCATCTTGTGTGCACCAGTTGCGGTAAGGTGGTTGAATTTATGGATGATGTAATAGAGCAGCATCAAAATCAAATTGCCAAAGATAATAAATTTATTATTTCAGAACACAGTTTAATTATTTACGGACGATGTGAGGATTGCCAGTAAGTGAGTTATTAATTTTTTTATAAAGTTACTAACTGAGTTACAGGGTAAATATTCACATGTTTAATTAGCCATGCTAAACACTAGGGCCCATCCCGATATTACTCATCAATACACCATTGATGAGTACCTAAAAAAAATCACCACTTTCTGTGGAAGTGACCAGAACCTGACCCGTGCGTGTCAGTTAATCTGGGACCTGCCAGCCTCGGAACAGAATTTACCCAGTGGTCTCGAAGTGGCGTTAATACTGGCAGAATTAAGTGTTGATAAAACCACATTGCTGGTAACGCTACTCGGGGATTTTCGTCTGAATAAAACGGAGTTTATAGAAAGTATTCCCCAGACATATGGCGAAGAAGTTTATCATCTGGTTAAAAAAGTTCGCTGGTTACACGATTTTCATATTGAAAATATGAGCGACAATTCACCGCAACAAATAGAGCGTTTGCGGCGACTGCTTTTGTCGATGGTGGATGATGTACGGGTGATGTTAATTAAACTTGCCTACAGGGTGCAGCGCTTAAGGTTGCTTGCGGGAAAAGATACGCCACAACGCCAGCTTATTGCAAAAGAAACACTCGATGTATTTACACCACTGGCGAATCGATTAGGTTTAGGGCAGTTAAAATGGGAGATGGAAGATCTTTCATTTCGTTTTCTTGAACCCTTAACATATAAACGCATTGCAAAATTATTAGAAGAGCGCCGCGATGAGCGTGAAATATATATTAAGCGTGCGGTCAAAGAAATTACAGAAATGCTGGATGCAAATGGGGTAAAGGCGGAAGTGTATGGACGCCCGAAACATATTTATAGCATCTGGAAAAAAATGACCAGTAAGCAAAAAGATTTTAACGAATTGTTTGATGTGCGTGCAGTCAGAATTACTGTGGATGCGGTTGCTGATTGTTATTCGGTTCTGGGAGTCGTGCACGGGCGTTGGCGACACATCGCGCAGGAGTTTGATGACTATATTGCTAACCCGAAAGAAAATGGTTACAGGTCATTACATACGGCGGTGTTTGGTCCACAGGGTAAGCCTCTTGAAATACAGATTCGCACCCGTGAAATGCATGAGTTTGCAGAGTTTGGGGTGGCGGCTCACTGGCGATATAAAGAGGGCAGTGGTGCAGGTGATGGTCTGGAAAAAGGCATTGCTTCGCTGCGTAAATTACTCGACCCGAATGAAACAAAAGATGAAGAACTCATTGACAGTTTCCACACCGAATTATTTCCCGACCGGGTTTTTATTCTCACCCCCAAAGGTAAGGTGCTCGATTTGCCACAGGGGGCTACACCGTTAGATTTTGCCTATATCGTACATACTGAAATAGGTCATCGTTGTCGGGGAGCAAAAGTTAACGGACGCATTGTTCAGTTAACCTATGAATTAAAAAATGGTGAACAGGTTGAAGTTTTAACCAGTAACAATGCAGCCCCGAGTCGCGACTGGATGAATCCGAACCTGGGTTATTTAAAAACCAAACGCGCCCGTTCAAAAGTTAAAAGCTGGTTTAAGCATCAGGATTATGAATTAAATATACTCGATGGAAAAGCCTGCTACGAACGTGAATTAAATCGCCTCGGTCTGGCTAAAATTTCGTTACAGAAATTGCTGGATCATTACCAGCAAACCACGGCCGATGATTTATATGCGGCAATTGGTCGCGGAGACATCACCTCGGGTCAGTTAGCGAATGCTTTACACGATGTGTTTTTAGATAAGCATAAAACCATTCCGTTAATTTCAAAACCAGTTAAGTTAACCAAAAAATCACTCGGTGGCGATGAGGTACGTATCCGCGGTGTGGCCAATTTGTTAACGACTATTTCAAATTGTTGTAAGCCCGTGCCAGGTGATGAAATTATTGGCTTTATTACCCGCGGTAAAGGCGTGGCGGTACATCGAAAAGATTGTGTTAATATCATTAATCTTGATGAAGATAAACGTGATCGCTTAATAGAAGCTGACTGGGGCGAAGCACTGCAAAAAACATATACGGTATCCATTCATGTGGAAGCTTTCGACCGACAGGGTTTATTGCGTGATGTGAGTAAAGTACTAAGTGATGAAAAAGTAGATGTGGTTGGCGTGAATACGTTGTCGAATAAAGATGAGCAAACCGCGGATATGACAATCACCGCAGAGATATCAGACCTGGATCAACTGGGGCGGGTCATGGATAAAGTTAACCAGCTTTCGAATGTTATTTCGGTTAGCCGGAGTCATGAGTAGTTTAAGTCATTCGAACGCTGTAAAGTAAAAAGTTTATTGCCTTCTTATTGACCCAATGTTACAGGTGTCTTAAATCCAGGTGGCTTAATTGCGAGTACCGAACAATCAAGCTGGTCGAGAATGCTTTCTGCTGTATTTCCCATAAAAAATCCTGGCAGCCCGGTACGAGCTACTGTTCCCATTATTACGAGATCTGCTTTAATTTCTCTGGCAAATTCAGAAATATTTTCGCGTGGATTACCTTTAAGAAGTGTTGCCCGGGGATTGAGAAATTTCAGTGTTTTTTTCCCCAGTTTGTCACCTATCTCATCTAATAATGCATTTAAGTTTTCACTGTGTCTGTGTTCGACAGCATTAACATAAGCGATGACTTCCTCCTCTGGTCTTGCCATAATTCCACCCCTCATTAAATCTTCACCAAGAGCCTCCCATGCGTGAACAATATGTAGCTCTGCAGATTCTGATAATGCTAATGAACTCGACAATTCTAGAATCTGGGAATTGAGTGATTTTCTTGTGTCCAGCTCCTCATCAGGATAATAATTGTCAGCATCGACGGCTGCGACTATTCTTCGATATGTTTTTGGTGCTCCAGGTTTAATTAGCCATACAGGTGTGGGGCATTTGCGTAATAAATGCATGTCGTTGCTTCCAAAAAACGGCTTTAAAAACCCTTTGTATCCTGTCATCTTGATTACTAAATCATGATTATTTCTGAGAACCTCATGAATAATTTCTAAATAGGTTATGCCTGTTACTATCTTTAGGCTTAATTGGGTTTTCATACTCCAGGGCCTGGCTAAAGATTCTAGTTTTTCCTGATAACTAGCCATTAACTTTTCTTTGAAATCGCCAGGAAATATTTCGTTAATCTCTGAATCAGTAGGGATGTTATCAATTACGCTAATTACTGTAAGATTTGCCTGGTTACTTTCGGCTAATTTTACGGCATGTTCTAGTGAAGTATCATGTTTAAGGTCAGTATTAACAACACAAAGAATATTTTTAAATCGATTCATAACAATACCTTCTTTTGAAATTTAGCTAAGTTGAAGTGTTTATTTTAAGGTTCGTTTTTTTTTAGGTGTACAAAGTACTTTTCTAACTCAACTAAAAACAGCACTGAAGAGGCTATAAGTATAATACGTATCCATATATACAGATCAATTGACTTAGTACCAAATAAAGATTGCATGGTTTCAATATAGGTAAAACCTAACTGAAGGATAATCAATAAAGCAATGGCGATCAGCACATAACGGTTTCCGGTTAAACCATTCCAGTTAAGCACCGGTGCGCTTATATAACGAGCATTAAATAAATAAAATATCTCAAACATTACCAGTGTATTTACCGCCACTGTACGCGCATGTTCAATATCCATGCCCTGTTGAATTTCCCAGAGAAACAAACCAAATGTGCCAGCCATAAGTATTATAGACACAAATATAATGCGCCAAATTAAATAGGGGGTCAGCATCGGTTCTTTGGCGTTACGCGGTGGGCGATTCATAACCTCTTTTTCAGGTGGTTCGAATGCTAATGAAAGTGCCAATGTAACAGCCGTAACCATGTTTACCCAAAGAATTTGCACCGGGGTTAACGGTAGTTGATGAAAGCCAAATAAAATAGCAGCGAGAACAATTAATGCTTCACCACCATTTGTAGGTAGAATAAATAAAATAGCTTTCTTAAGATTGTCATACACCGTACGACCTTCTTCAACTGCATGTGCAATGGATGCAAAGTTATCATCTGCGAGCACCATTTCTGCTGCTTCCTTGGCGGCTTCTGTGCCATTATGGCCCATCGCCGTACCAACATCAGCTCGCTTTAAGGCCGGTGCATCATTTACACCATCTCCCGTCATCGCCACAATCAAATCATGCTCCTGTAATAATTTGACTAAAAGTAATTTATGTTCCGGATTTACCCGTGCATAAATATCAACATCATGCACACGCTGTCGTATTTCAGGTTCGCTCATGCTATCCAGATTTTCTCCGGTAAGTACATCACGGGTATTAATAAGTTCTAGCTGTTTTGCAATGGCTTGAGCCGTTGCCCCGTGATCACCGGTGATCATTTTTACTCGCATTCCTGCTTTATGACAGCTCTTAATCGAGTCAATGGCCTCCTTACGTGGTGGATCGATTAAACCAAACAGTCCTAATAATGTTAAACTATCTTCCACATCACTAAAGCTAAGCTCTAGCTGATCATTACGTATCGGTTTAACTGCAATGGCAAGCACACGCTGGCCAAGTTCAGCCATTTCTTCAATATCTGTTAACCAGTTAGCTATTTCTAAAGGTTGGTCACCTTCGGGTGTTCTTTGAAAAGTACACATTTGCAAAACACGCTCAGGTGCGCCTTTCAGAAAAATAAATGCATCCCCTTCATGACTATGATGAAGTGTCGCCATAAAGCGATGTTCTGATTCGAAAGGTATGAGATCGGTACGAGGATATTTCCTGGTCTCTTTCTCAATATCGAGTCCAGCCTTCAAACCGGCGACCAATAATGCACCTTCCATCGGGTCACCATGCACCAACCATTTTTCATTATCCTGTTGCAATGATGCATCATTGCAGAGAATAGCGGCACGAAGCGCTTCTGTTAAAATAAGATTTTTCTCCGCAAAAATGTCTTTTCCATTTTGTAAAATGGCACCATGGGGGTCGTAACCTGTGCCACCCAGTTCGAATTTATTATGTGTGGTTACTATACTGCGCACAGTCATTTCATTACGAGTTAATGTTCCTGTTTTGTCTGAGCATACAACCGATACCGCGCCGAGTGTTTCAACCGCTGGAAGTTTTCGAATAATGGCATTGCGTCTGGCCATGCGTTGCACACCAATCGCCAGGGTAATCGTCATAATGGCGGGTAGTCCTTCAGGAATAGCGGCAACAGCCAGACTGACTGACGCTAAAAACATTTCTGCCATGAGATAATCGCGGATTAAAATGCCGAATATAAAAGTCATCACAGCGATAAGCAGAATTGCCACTGTCAGCCAGTGACCAAACTGATTCATCTGGCGTAACAGGGGGGTGGTCACTGAATCAACCTTTGAGACCAGTGTACTAATGTGACCAATTTCTGTTTGCGCACCAGTCGTTACTACCACACCGCATCCTTGTCCGTGAGTCACTAGCGTGCCCGAGTAAGCCATGCATCTACGATCACCGATCACAGCTTCTTTTGAGACAGGCTCTGTTATTTTTTCCACGGCTATTGATTCACCCGTGAGTGCTGATTCCTGAATTTGTAATCCTTTTACGCGAAATAATCTTAAGTCCGCGGGTACCTTGTCGCCTGACTGCAGCATGACAATATCACCCGGAACCAGCTCTTGTGCCGGAATAGTGACCTGTTGAGCATCGCGCTTGACGATTGCATTCGGTGAGAGCATCCGGCGTATTGCCTGTAATGCATTTTCGGCTTTACCCTCCTGTATAAAACCAATAATCGCATTTAATAAAACTACGCCTAAAATAACACTGGCATCGACCCAATGCCCCTGCATCGATGTGATAGCGCTCGCCGCAATCAATACATAAATCAAAACATTGTGAAACTGGTAGAAAAATCGCACAATTGGGCCGCGTTTTTTTGGCTCGGGCAATCGATTGGGACCATAGTTAGCGAGTCTGTGGGTGATGTCTTTTTTGGATAAACCATCCGTTGTAGTATCCAGTAACTCAAGCACGGTGCTTGTATTTTCATTGTGCAAGTTGTTGAGTGTTGCATCTGTCGGTGCCGCATCTTCATTCTTCTGTCTCAGCTCTTTGAGCGATTTTCGGGTCACCGCAGCAACGACCATTGCCAGAACAACTAAGATGACAAGTGCTATTAGCCATTCCAGGGCAGCGATATCAAAATGCGATACAAGGTTGTCATTCATTGGTTTACTCCCTTAAGTAGATACGTGAAATTACCATTACATGAACCAGATCGTTTTCAAACCGGCCGTTAACAAACCAGCCATGCTGCCATTAGCCAGTGCAATCCAGAGTAGGGTAATATGTTCTGCATCCGCAAAATCGTTCACTGCTTAATCCCGTCTTATTAATAAAAAGATAATGTAATATGTGATCAGGCTGCTTCGTTAAATATATCTTTTGATCTGTTGATTAGAGCATGAGTAGGTTCACCAGAAAAATCATTACTTTCATCATCAACACTGCCAGTATAGCTATAAAGGATATGTGATTTTAATTGGTAGAATCAATTTAAATTTCTCTTTTCTGCCTATAAGGTAATATGATTGATCTTGCTCAATACGCGTTATTACCTTACGCCTTTTTTAGTTGTTAAGTGACAGAAAGAAATGGTGCAAGTATCGTTTGTCCGTCCTCGGCGGTCGTGCATACTTTATGGTGGCATGGATGCCAATGGGAATATCTGCGTTACCCTCAGTGGACGATGTATATATTTGATATTGGCCTAACAAACGTTAGTCTGAACAACAAAACCACAGTGGTACCCCTGGACTCACTACACAGGCGACCTTGCTGTGGCGGTCTTCAAAAGTTCCCTGACAGGATACATCACCTGTAAAGGCGTTCTTTAAAGCTTAAACGAACACAGAAAAAGAATGATCGAGATTTTTCTCAAAAACGCTGTTATAAATCGCAAATCTCAATTACTATCTACGAAACTTTTTAAGTAAAATATAAAAATAAGAATAAGTGATTAAATGAAGGGAGTGCGTCACTGTGCAAAAATGTAACTCTATTATTAGTATCTTACTGGTGTCTTTTATGAATATGGCACCATCACAGGCAACTGAAACCGCAGGACCCGCCTCAGACATTGGCATGCCTACTCCCGATGCGCTCGTTAAGGGGCACTACCCGGGCAAGGGTTATTCACCTTATGCACAACGCAATTTCCCCAGCAATGTTTATTGGGGAGATACTCATCTTCACACTGGGCTATCACTCGATGCGGGTTTATTCGGTAATATCCTTGGTCATGAAGATGCTTATCGTTTTGCCCGCGGTGAAGAAGTAACCGCATCGGGTGGCGTAAAAGCCAGATTAAGCCGGCCACTGGACTGGCTGGTGATTACGGATCATTCCGATATGATGGGTCTCGCTACGGGTATCCAGAAGGGCGCGCCCAATGTTCTGGCGGTACCGAAGGGTAAGGAGTGGCATGAAGGTTTTAAAAAGGGTGGCCAGGCTGCGGGTGAAGCGGCATTCGACTTGATCACTCATTTCGCGCAGATGAAAGTGCCTAAGAAGATAGTTGAAGACTACTCTCCTGGTTCTGAGGTCTACAATAAACTCTGGTACGATATCACCACTACTGCAGACCGTTTTAATGACCCTGGTAAGTTTACTGCGTTGATTGGTTACGAATGGACATCAGTCCCTAAAGGTTTCAACCTGCACCGCAACGTAATCCTACGGGATAACGGTGATCGCGCACGTCAGGTCATTCCATTGACGACACAACCACCTGTTGGCACAACGAATCCGCTCGATCTTTATAAATGGCTGGATGACTACGAGAAAAAAACCGGTGGTCAGGCATTTGCGATTTCCCATAATGGCAACCTTTCGAACGGCTGGATGTTTCCCACTGAAATCACCTATGCCGGCGGCAAGGTTGATAAAAACTATGTTGAATTACGCGCTAAGTGGGAGCCGCTTTATGAAATGACACAGATAAAAGGTGATGGTGAAACACACCCTGTGCTTTCACCCAATGATGAGTTTGCCGATTACGAAACCTGGGATGTAGGAAACCTTGATCTAACAGAGCTCAAAAAAGATGACATGCTGCAACGCGAATACGCACGTGAAGCTTTAAAGAATGGACTCAAGCTGGAAAAGAAACTGGGCACCAATCCTTATAAGTTTGGCATGGTGGGCGCAACCGATAGCCATACCGGCCTGGCGACAGCGGAAGAGGAAAACTTCTTTGGAAAATCCACCAGTGTGGAACCCTCGAAAACACGCGTATCGCATCCTTTTATAAAATCGAAACTGGGTGAAATTCCTGGAGATATGATAGTCGCTTCCGGTTACCAGGGGGTGTGGGCAACCGAGAACACACGTGAAGCCATCTGGGACGCCATGGCGCGCAAGGAAACCTACGCGACCACCGGGCCACGCATGACGGTTCGATTCTTTGGTGGATGGGATTATAACGATAATGATCTACGCAGCCGTGCCGCCGCATTCCGGGGATATGAAAAAGGTGTGCCCATGGGGGGGGATTTAAAGAAAGCACCCAAGGGTAAAAAAGCCCCGAAGTTTATGGTTTATGCATTGCGTGATCCGGTAGGTGCCAATCTCGACCGCATACAGATTGTCAAAGGCTGGATGGATAAAAAAGGCAGGACTCACGAAAAAGTTTATGACGTAAGCTGGTCTGGAGACCGTAAACCTGATCGCAAAGGTAAATTGCCAGCGGTGGGTAACACGGTGGATCTTGAAGCCGCCAACTGGACCAACACCATTGGCGCTTCAGAGCTTGCAACCGTCTGGACCGACCCGAATTTCAATGCCAAAGAAAATGCCTTTTACTATGCTCGGGTTATCGAAATACCCACACCCCGCTGGATTGTCTATGACAAGGTACGCCTTGGCGCCAAACTTCCAAAGAATGCGAAACTGATTCACCAGGAACGAGCTTATACTTCACCGATCTGGTACAAGGCAAACAAATAACTTTGAATAAGCGGCTATAAATTCTCGCTGATGCCAGCCTCCTGTACATTTTTTTGTAACTGGGGGTGAGTTAACAAAACTACATAAGATTAAACTAGACACGAAAAATCGGTTTAATCTATTCAATTAAATGATCACTACAGGGGATACTATCATGAGAGGTCATGGTCAGTTTTGTGTAACGATTTTCACAAGTTGCTGTATTTTTTTTGCGGGCCTCGCGAATGCTGATTATGTGGGGGGGGTACTTGGCAGTAAAGCCGACGTTAAAGCAGGGATAGATGCAAAAACTAAAAAGCCACTGAAAGGCACCGGCTATTCACCCTACGCAGTTAAAAACTATCCTACTAAAGCACTCTGGGGCGACACCCACTTACACACCAATCTTTCACTCGATGCGCGTGCATTTGGTGTTACCCTGGGTCCGGAACAGGCTTATCGTTTAGCCCGAGGTGAAGAGATTACAACCTCTCATGGTGAACGTATTAAATTATCTCGGCCGCTGGACTGGCTAGTGGTCTCAGATCACTCCGATGCCATGGGTGCGATGGATGAAGTGGTAAAAGGCAACCCGGATTTATTAACGGACGCAACAGTAAAAGACTGGCATAACCGGATAAATAAAGGTGGCGATTCGGCGCTGGCGGCAACCATGGAAGTGATTGAAACCTTTGCCGGGATTACCGGCGAGAAAATTCCTGAAATTTTAACGGATGATAAATTTGTACGTTCCGTATGGGGGCGCTACATTGATATTGCAGATCAGTATAATGAACCGGGACGCTTTAGCACGATTATCGGTTATGAATGGACATCCACTGATGGTGGTAACAATTTGCATCGCAATGTGCTGTATCGTGATAGCGGCAAACGGGCTAAACAAATTTTGCCATTCACCGCAGCAGAAAGTTTTAATCCGGAAGATCTCTGGAAATGGATGGCCATCTACGAGAAGAAGACGAATGGCCAGGTGCTGGCTCTGGCACACAATGGAAATGTGAGTAATGGCATTATGTTTCCAGAAATAAATCCAGTAACGGGCAAACCATTAACAAAAGCTTATGCCAAAAACCGTGCGCGCTGGGAACCTATTTATGAAGTCACCCAGATAAAAGGTGACGGCGAGTCCCACCCTTATCTATCACCCAATGATGAATTTGCGGGTTACGATGTGTTATGGGATAAGGGCAACCTCGGTCCTGTAGCTAAGAAAAAACAGATGTTGCAATATGAGTATGCACGTGAAGCTTTAAAGAACGGTCTTAAGTTAGAGAAAAAACTCGGCATCAATCCTTTTAAGTTTGGAATGGTTGGATCAACCGATAGTCATACCGGTTTAGCAACCGCAGCAGAAGAAAACTTCTTTGGTAAACACAGCGGTAAAGAACCTCATAAGGGTCGCTGGAAACAGATCGTTGGGAATTTCGGTGAAATAAAATACTATGGCTGGGAACAGGTATCGTCTGGTTACGCGGCCGTCTGGGCAACGGAAAACACCCGCGAAGCGATCTGGGATGCGATGAAACGCAAGGAAGTGTATGCCACCACTGGATCACGAATGACGGTGAGGTTTTTTGGTGGTTATGATTTTACCCAAAGAGATGCGCAATTACGTGATCCGGGTTTGATTGGTTATTCCAAAGGTGTACCCATGGGGGGGGATTTAAAAAAACCTTCTAAAGGTCAGTCTCCAGTTTTTTTAGTTGCAGCACTTAAAGATCCTTATAGCGGTAACCTGGATCGTGTTCAAATCATCAAAGGCTGGCTGGATAAAAAAGGCAGGACCCATGAAAAAGTTTACGATGTGGCCTGGTCAGATAATCGAAAGCCAGATAAAAAAGGCAAGCTCCCCCCAGTTGGTAATACCGTGGATGTAAAAAATGCCAGCTGGACAAATACTATTGGTGCTTCTGAATTAATCACCGTCTGGAAAGATCCGGATTTCGATTCTAAACAACGCGCTTTTTATTATGCACGGGTTATCGAAATTCCAACCCCACGGTGGACCGCCTATGATGCGGTTCGTTTCAATGAAAAAATAGATGAGAAAGTACCCATGATTACACAGGAGCGTGCCTACACTTCACCCATCTGGTACACACCTTAAATTAATCTGGAGATATATCATTGTTAAATAAATGGTTACGTGAGCCGCTACTGCATTTTTTATTAATCGGGGGCGCTCTCTTTCTCTTATATGACCTGCAAAATAAAGACTTAGTGGATAACAGTCGCATTTTTATCAGCGAAGCCGATATTGATCGTTTGATTTCGCTGTGGGAAAAAAAGCGACAGCGGTTACCGAGCCAGGTTGAACTACAGGGTTTAATTGAACAACAGGTTCGCGAAGAAGTGATGTACCGTGAAGCGATTGCAATGGGGCTTGATCAGAATGATAGTATTGTGCGCCGTCGCATGGCGCAGAAAATTGAGTTTATTTCCTCAGACCTTGCCGCACAAATCGAGCCCACGGATGCAGAACTGGCTGACTATCTGGCAGCAAACACCGACGCGTTTGAAATACCGGCTCGCATCGACTTTGTACAGGTTTATTTAAATACCCATCAAAACGAACGCTCAGCGCAGGATATTCAGCATATGCTGGATGCGTTAACGAAGGCGGGGTCGAAGGTTGATTTTAGAACCGTCGGTGACAAGCTAATGTTGAACCAGCAATACAAACAACAGACCAAACATGATGTGTCGAGATTGTTTGGCAAAGATTTCGCAAGCCAATTATTTGCTTTACCCGTTGGAAGTTGGCAAGGTGTCATCCCATCCGGTTATGGTGGGCACCTGGTTCGTATCGATAGTAAAGTAACATCACGTCTTCCCAAACTGGAAACAGTGCGCCGTAAAGTAGCAGACGAATGGCAGGCCGAACAACGGCGGTTAATGAATGAAGCGTTTTACAAGGGCATGCGTTCGCGTTATGACATCGTTATCGAAAAAACACCTTCAAAAAACACACCCGAAACAAACAGTATTACAAACGTCGAATAATATGAAAAAATTCGCGACAGGTTTTATTTTATTTTGTTTAGCAAGCATTGCATTCGCTGACGAAATTCGTCCGGGTTATCTGGAACTCAAAGAAAGCAGCCCCAATACTTTTTCAGTATTATGGAAAGTACCGGCAAAAGGTATTAGCAAATTGAGTTTACATCCTCAATTCCCTGATAATTGTGACAATCAAACGCAGCCAACATCTCGACTGGTTAATGCCGCTTTCATTCAACGCTGGATGCTCGTCTGTGAAGGCGGTTTGCAGAATAAAAAAATTTCCATCAACGGGCTGGAAACAACTAACACCGATGTGTTATTGCACCTGGAACTTAACAATGGCGTATCCCATACTGCACAACTCACGCCTTCTGATCGTGTGTATGAAATTCCGCTTGAAGCTTCCACGTTGCAGGTTATCGTCACTTATATCTGGTTGGGAATAGAGCATATATTATTGGGCTTTGATCATTTATTATTTGTCTTTGCGCTGTTACTTATTGTCAAAGATAACCGCAGACTCCTGATCACGATTACCTCGTTCACAATTGCACACAGTATTACCTTAGTCGGTGCAACCCTGGGTTATGTTCACATGCCACAACAACCTGTTGAAGCGATCATTGCCCTGAGTATTTTGTTTTTAGCGATGGAAATTGTGCACAGTAAAAAAGGCCGTCCAGGTGCAGCAGCCAAATGGCCGTGGCTAATCGCTTTTATCTTTGGACTGTTGCATGGCTTCGGATTTGCCGGTGCCCTGGCGGAAGTGGGTTTACCACAGCAGTCGATTCCACTTGCACTGATCTGTTTCAATATTGGCGTTGAACTGGGTCAGCTGCTTTTTGTGTTGGCAGTCATCGTACTCACCTGGTTGTTGCAACAACTCAACCAGCAAAAAATACTCAAGCGCGCAGAAACGGTGGTCATCTATTCTATCGGTGGACTTTCTTCGTTCTGGTTAATTGAGCGGGTGAGTTCGTTTTAAGGCGTATCAGGTCTTCATTAAAGAACCTGCAACCAGAAAATAATGCGCGTCACTTCGCCGGTATTTTCTGGTCGCCCAACAGAGCTGTTAATGTTTACGATATCGCCTGGCAGCGCCGATAAACACAGCCACTACAATCCACCAGAAACTCGCAGAACCTGCACCAGCCACCACAATGCCAGTTTCAATGGTCGGGTAAGCTATTTCTATATAGGTATCATCGTAATTGCTATCTTCAAGTGGAATGGCATTCAGGGACGGATCATCGTATGGGCCGTAATTTAATAACCATTCAAGGGTATGTGCATCATATAGCTCAATGCGGACATCGTAATAACCCGCTGGGAAGCCCTGTGCTAATTCAGTTTCTATTGTAAAACTATCCTGGTCACTGTCGAAATGGATTGGATAATCCTGGCTGCTGGCGTAGAAATTCCATGGGCCGCCTTCAAAACTCAAATAAAGTTTTGCATACACATCTGCGCTACTGTAAATACTGTCCGCATCTATGGAAATACTGAAACGGTGATGAAAACCGTCGTTATCAAAATCACTTATTAAAATCGTTGTGGCATTATAAATCCAGATTTCATTACTGTGACTGTAGCTATTATGGGTCGTTGTTTTTTCAGCTGTATTTGACTCAGTACGAAAACCATCCTTTACTAATGGCGTTAAAATGACCGCATCTGCCTGCTTAAGCAGGGCATCTTTTATGTCCTTATTTATTTCCTTATTGGCGCTGAAGCTGATGGATCTGGAAGCACGGGGGCTATCAGAGGTTTCTGCCATAAGCGTTGAAGAGAGTAATCCCAGTACTACCCAGGATACTACCCAGGTCAGCAGTTTTGTTGTTGATTTTAGTGACATTAGCATGCTCCCGAATGTTTAAAAATTAAGTTTTAAGACTCGAGATCATTTCAACATACCAGACCTGAATGGGGGCTGAACAGGGGGACTCACAGGAAATAAAGAAGGGTAATTTTTTACTCAATGGGAAGAGATTATTTTTTTGGGGGGGGGAGGTATTATTTTGGATTAAAGAATAAGGCTTATTCTGGCACCACCAGCGGCGCTTTTACTGATGTGTATTTCGCCATTATAGGCATCGACAATATTGCCTACAATCGAGAGCCCTATACCGTGGCCGGCGGTTGTCTGGTCAGCACGCACGCCACGCTTGAGCAGTTCGTTTACCTGTTCCGGGACGATGCCCGGACCATCATCGCTGATACTGATTAACAGTTTGTTGTCCTGTTTCTGTACATCGATATCGATGCATTTAGACGTCCATTTAAAGGCATTGTCCAGCAGGTTGCCCAGTAATTCCATAAGGTCTCCCTCATCACCTTTGAACAGCAAGGTCTCATCTATATTCATGTTAAGCAGGATGGGTTTGTCCCGGTAAACTTTTTGCAGGGACTCAAGCATTCTATTTACAATCCCACTTATGTTTACCGATTTACCCAGATTGCTGGAGCCTGCGGTTGCAGCCCGTTGTAGCTGGTATTCCACAATGGCGTTCATACGGTTTATCTGTTCCTGCATGTTTTCTTTTTTCTGCTCACCTGTGGCGCTTTGTAAAACCGCCAGGGGGGTTTTAAGGCTATGTGCCAGATCACCTAATGCATTTCGGTAACGGGACTTCTGCTGACGTTCCTGCAACAGCAGAGAATTAATGTTTGTTGTGAGGCGATCGATTTCCTGGGGGTAGATATCTTCAATTTTTTCCTGTTCACCGGTTTCAATCCGGTTAAGTTCGGCACCGACTCTACGTAAGGGTGACAGTCCCCAGCGCAAAATAACCGCCTGGCTAATGAGCAAAAGCAGGGCCATTGCCAGTAACCATCCCCAGAGGGTTTTGCGGTACTGGTTGATCTGTCTGTTAAACGAGGCGAGGTCGGTGGTTAAATTAAATGTGAGTGGAATACTGCCGGTGCGGGTTGGCCAGTTCACGCCATAGGCAAAGCTAAAATAGGCGTTGTTCGAGCCGTTGATTTTACGAAATTGTTTTTCGCCGGTTTTCAGGCTAACAGGTTGGGGCGGGGTTGCGCCTAATGAGGATGAGGATTTCCACAGGGTGTTATTTTCAGCGCTGGTAATAAATGCATAGACGCCGGAACTGGGTAGGCCCAGCAGGGCATCCAGTTCACTGGATGGCATCAGGATGCCTGAATCATCCACTTCAGCGGCGGCCATGAGTGAATAGAGCTGGCTGGTCAGCTTATCCCGTAAGGCGCTTTCAGTACTCTCGAAAAAAGCCCGGTCGAGGGCGGCGGCGGTCAGGGTGATAAAAATAACCAGTACCAGTGTCGCGCTGAGGATAATGCGTAGATTCAGTGACATTGCCAGATCTCTAGCAGTGATAATTTATTGGGTCGCAATTTTGTAGTTGGCATTTGAGTTACCCAGGTTAATCATTCAGGTCAATCATTCAGGGTGAAGCGGTAGCCACGGTTACGCAGTGTTTCTATTGGTTTTAAGGTTCCATCCAGGTCGAGCTTTTTACGTAAGCGGCCAATTAATACTTCAATCACATTACTGTCCCGATCATCATCGTGGGGGTAAAGGTAATCCGCCAGTCTGGCTTTTGAAATAGCTTCATTTGAGTGTCGCATCAGGTATTCCAGCAAACGATATTCAAATGCGGTGACATCCACCGGTTGTTGGTTGAGTAACACCTGTTGTGTTCCCGGATTGAGGCATAGCGGGCCACTGATTAACTCCGGGGTTGCTGAACCGGAAGCGCGTCGCAACAGGGCTTTCAAACGCGCCAAAAGCTCTTCAGTTTGAAAAGGTTTCACCATGTAATCGTCGGCACCGGCTTCCAGACCCAGCACTTTTTCCTGCCAGCGACTGCGCGCGGTGAGAATTAAAACCGGCAATGTGTGACCCTGCTGGCGAAGTCCCTGGATAATTTCAATGCCAGACATGCCTGGCAGTCCAATATCAATAATTGCCGCATCAATTGGGTATTCGGTTGCAAAGAAATAACCCTCATTACCATCGGCGCTGGTGTCGACAATATAGCCCTGAGCTTCAAGATGATTCTTAATATCGATCTGCAAATCGAGCTCATCTTCTATTACTAGAATGCGCATCGCTATTGTCCCGAAATAACCCTGCCGCTTTTGGCATCAATGATAATGATGCGCACGTCACCATTGGTGCTTAAGGTTTTTACCCGGTATGTACTGCCGTTCTTTTTTACAGCGAGCACCCGGCCAGGACTGACACCCTGGGAAATGCGAATCGCCTGTTGTTTGCTAATACCTTCTGCCAGGGTTTGTGCAGGTGCGGCGAGTAGAAGCAGGGCCGTCAGGCAAATGGATAACAGGGAATTTCTCATAGCAAAAGCCGTATTTTAAATAGATTAATTGCATAGTACCGGTTAACCGTCGTAGTGTAAAAAAGAAGCCTTGTTAACCGGTATTAAATTGATCGCAGGGGTCTGCGGTGTAGCTACTTATGTAATGAAATACCGATGTTATTCGTGCGTATGCCTAATGAAAATCGCTGGTTATGCCGGTTCCAGAGGTTTCTGTGTCCACTGATTCGTGACGTATTGCCAGTGTAGCCTTTCACCGATGAGCAATACTGGTGATTATGGCGATAGTGTCCATGATCCCCGTGATGAGCATTATGGTTTTGATGTGGGTTCCTGTGCCCATGACGGTAATGGATGTGTTTATTATGTCGACGATCATGTGAGTAATTATGACCGTTGTGGTTGTTGTGATTTCTGGACCAGTCTCCGGTCCAGTCGCTGCGCTGGTTTTTATGCTGGTTTCTGGAGTGATCACTGCGATGCTCTCGACGGTGTTGCTTTTTGTTCTGGTGTTTACCGGCACTCTGAGAGTGTGAGTTCTTAAATTTACCTCGTCCACTGTCATCAGCCATTGCAATACTCGGGGACAGAGCAAGCCCCGTTACAAGTGCGCCAATTACTAGCAGGATTTTAAGGATTGGACTTATATTCATGGTCATTCTCCAGATAGGGTTAATGGTCTCGGGTAATGCCCGATGATGCTAATGTAACTCTGGCTGGCTGAATGAAAGCTGAACGGAACTTAATGATTATTAATTTTCTTGGTTATTAAAACTTAATTAACATGTCTATGAATGATTTCAAATCAGTTAAATACAGCATAATGTGTTAAAGGATAGTGCAGATATGCACAAAAAAAAAATAAAACTAAAATTTATGATTGACGACTTCAATCAGGCCTTATACTTGCCAAGCAATATCTCAAATTCCTTCTCGGGAATCGGCCGGCTAATTAAATATCCCTGGGCAATATCACAGCCCAGGCTGTTCAGCTTGTTCAATATTTCTCGGGTTTCAACACCCTCAGCTACCACCGATAACCCCAGGTTATGCGCTAGATCTATAATAGATCTAACTATAATTTCATCATCGATATTGTCTGACATGTCATGGATAAAAGACTGATCAATTTTCAGCTCATTGACAGGTAATTTTTTCAGGCGACTGAGAGAAGAATAACCGGTACCAAAATCATCTATCGACAGGTCGATGCCCAGCGCACGTATACGGGTGAGGGAGTCGAACACGTGGTCGTAGTCAGACAGGAACAGGCTTTCGGTAATTTCAAAAACTAGTCGGCGATAAATAGAAAAATCTTTAATACGCGCCTGCACCTCGTTAACAAAATTTTTATGCATTAAGGTTTTAGTTGATATGTTTACCGCAATTTTTAAATTATGGCCGGCTCTGGTCCAGCGATTAATATTTTTGGCAACGGTTTCAATGGCCTCATAGGTGTATTGATCAATTAAATTATACTGCTCCAGGGCTTCTATAAAAATAATTGGGGAAATGAAACCGCGCTTTGGGTGGTGCCAGCGTCCGAGTGCTTCGGCAGAAATAAGTGTGTTGGTTCTAATGTCTATTTTAGGCTGATAATAAAGTTCAAATTCATGATTTTTAAAAGCATTATTGATATCAATGGCAAGACTAAGCTGGTACTCATCTGTTTCATCTTCCTGTTCTTCAAAAATATGCATTGCGGTGTTATTTTTTTTGGCGATGTTTAATGCGATATCCGCATGCCTGAGCAGCGTGCTGCGATCTTTGCCGTGTTTAGGGTACAGGCTAATACCGATGCTGGCTTTAATGCTAAATTCGTTGTTGTTAATGATATAGGTTTCTTCTAAATCTTCGAGAATTTTTTTTGCGCGTTTAACGGTTTTAGTTTGTCCGGTATTGGGTAGTATTAAAATAAACTCATCACTGCCGAGTCGGCTTAAAGTTTCATTGGTGCTAAGATCTTTTTCAATCCGTCGACAAAACTCGATTAAAATCTGGTCGCCGTTGTCATGTCCGAGAGCGTCATTTATGGATTTAAAATGGTTGATGTCAATTAAGAGGATGCTGAGTATTAGCTTCTGTTCTTTTGAAATCGATAACTGGGTGTTTAAACGATCGCGTAACAGTGAACGATTAGGCAGGCCGGTGAGTGGATCATAAAGAGATAGCTGCTCAACTTTATGACTGGACTCTGAGTACTTGCGATTTAAGCGTTCAAGCTTGAGCTGGTGATCAATTAAGTTGCTTTGTATATCTTCAAGTTCTTTTATGGCGAGTGCATTTTCGATGGCAATGGAAACAATACCGGCGAACATGATGAGTGTGTTTAAATCTCGGCGGGTAAATTCCAGTCCATCTTTTTTATTAATGGCAACAATACCGCCGAGAAATTCTTTTCGTCCCTGTAGGGGCACTAAAATTAATGTGCCGGCTTCTTTTTCCCAGAGGGTACGTTCTTCATCACTTAACTCATCGAGTACGCCGCGCCACCAGGCTTTTTTATGTTTCCACACCCAACCGCATACGCCAAATTCAACGGGCAGGGTCTCGCCAATGACTTCTCGGGTATTTTTACCGGCACCACTACGATAGGTGTAGGTGGTTTTGTCATTATCCAGAATGGGAATCAGCAAGGTTTCAGCCTGCACTAAATGCAATGCACGTTTGGCGATAGAATCAAATATTTTATTGATGTCCAGTTCACTGGCCACCAGACGAAAGGTTTGCTGAAGCATGTCAATTTCAGCTTCTCTTTCTTTTAACTCTTCTCTAAAGTTAATTGATTCGTTCGGGCTATTATCTTGTTTTGGCACCAGTAAAACTCACTACAGAGAGGGGTAGTAATGAGTGTAGACTATTAAATGCGCAGCTATGGCTTATTTAAGTAACAGATAGAGCAGGACTATATTACCGAGAAATAAAACGCCAGCAATGCTGCGCCAGAAGTTAACAGGGTCTTTTTCTACCAGTGGCAGGCTCTTTTTCATAAATGATTCATTGGGGTGCGTCAGGTCATGAAAAAATTCGGAGAAGCTGTCGTATCTCAGGCGGTGATCAATGCGTACGGCTTTTTCCAGTGCGCCATCTAACCACAGGGGAATCATCGGGTTGTGTTGAAGTGCGCTGATGTATTTAATTTTGCTGATGGTGCGCCAGTCGAGGTTTTTATCTGACTGGTCACCGAAGGGTAGTTTTCCAGTGAGCATTTCATAGGCGATAACCCCCAGTGAAAACAGATCGGATTTATTGGATCCGGCAAGCCCCATTAAGTACTCTGGTGCCGTGTAGTTTTTGGTGCCAAGTAGTTCGAGACGCTCTACCGGCGAGGCAATTTCCTGTATGCCAGCCACTTTAACGGCACCCAGATCAATGATTTTTACCGTGCCGTCTTCCTGGATCATAATGTTGTCGGGTTTTAAATCTCGGTGCAGCATTTCCAGGCGGTGCAGGCCGCGTAAACCCTGAATAATCTGGTCGATGATTTTAGTGACCTGTTGTATGTCAGGTCGCGGGTTTTCTTCAATCCATTGCGCGAGGGTAATACCTTCAATGTATTCAATTAAAAAATACTGGCAGCTGCGTTTTCGCTTTTGCTCATAGGTGACCATTACATTTGGGTGATAGACCCGTTTACCCGCCCACTCTTCCATTTGAAACCGGTCAATATAGGATGGGTCATCATTGTAATTTACCGATGGGGTTTTCATCAGCATGGTTTTAGCTGTGTCGGTATCTTCGACTAAATACAGTTGCGAGGTTGAGCTGGAGTGAAAATCTTTAATTACTTTATAGCCATCAATAAGCATTCCCGGTGATAAATCCGGCGGGAAGGGCAGGCGTACTAAATCTTTAATGACTTCGTTGGCCTGCTGGCTGGGAAGTTGTTCAATATGAATGATCTGACAGGTGACATTGTCGTGGCTGCCCTCGGCCAGTGCGGAACTGATGAGCTGATCCGCCAGCACATTTAAGTGTGCCGACTGGCTGAGTGTATCTTTAATCTGGTGGTCGGACAGGTAATCGTGAATGCCATCGGTGGTCATTACAAATACATCGTCCACTTCGAGATCAACGGTTTTATAATCCAGGTCTAAATGTAAATCGACGCCAATGGCGCGGCTTAAATAGTTTTTTTCCTGGGTGATCCAGATACGGTGATCATGGGTGAGCTGTTCGATATTGCCATCGCGCAAACGATAAATACGGCTGTCACCTACATGTAGAATATGGGCAGTGGTGGATTTTATAATGAGTGCGGAAAAAGTGGTGACATAGGCCTTTGCATGATCATCGGTACTTTTGCCATACAGCCAGCTATTGAGCGCGGTCAGCACTTTGGCGCCGGAGGTTTTGACCGTCCAGCTTTCCGGTGTACTGTAGTAATCACTAAAAAAACCCTTAACGACGTACTCAGAGGCTTCTTTGGGAAAGGCACAACTGCCCATGCCATCCGCAACGATTGCGCAGATACCCTTGTTATCCAGCAGTTGGCCCTCCGGTGTGACGATGCCATAGGAGTCTTCATTATGGTCTTTAATGCCTTCATCGGAGCTTTGTGCGACATTGATTTTTAGCTGGCTGGTCATGTTGCTATTGTTGCCCTATAAGGTGTTTATTTTTGCTTCCCCCTTAGAAAAAGGGGGATTGAGGGAGATTTAAAAACGCTCAGAACTTAATTCACTTTTGAAAGAAAGTATATGTGATTAGCCTGTGCCTTTTTAAATCTCCCTCAGCCCCTCTTTTTCTAAGAGGGGTGCATTAAACTTACGGTATACCGAGGCTTATTCAAGTCTCAATCACCTGCACCGTACCATCTGGCAGCACCTCCGTCATCTTATCCGAAGGTTCTTTTAAAAATACGACGCTTGCCAGAAAAACAAAAGCGGCGGCACCGGCAATCACTAAAAAGAAAATCTCTGCTGATACAAAGGACAGCACGGTTAGAAAGGTCACGCCACCCACATTACCATAGGCACCGGTCATGCCTGCAATTTGTCCGGTAAGTCGGCGTTTGATGAGAGGCACCACCGCAAATACCGCACCGTTCCCGGCATTAACAAAGAGAGAGCAGAAGATGGTGACCACAATGGCCATCGCTAATGACCAGCTGGCATTAATCTGGCTCATCAGGCCGTAGCCGATAATCAGGCCGAACATAATCACAACCAGGGTACGCTTGCGGCCATACTTATCTGAAAACCAGCCACCGGCTGGACGCATAATCAGGTTGAGTCCTGCAAAGACAGAGGCTACCAAACCGGCTTGCGCGGGGGAGAGTTGAAAGGTATCCATAAAATATAGTGGCAGCATGGAAATGATCGCCAGTTCAGAGCCGAAGGTCACCATGTATGAGAGGTTCAATATCGCAACCTGACTAAACTGATAGCGTTCAATTTCAGGTACCTCAGTTTTAAATACGTGGGCATTCACCTGGTACATCCGAAATGCCTGAAAGGCGTAAATTCCAGTGAGTACGGCGTAAATAATATTGGTTACCCCGGCATCTAGCATGCCGATGTTAGCGGGTCCGAGTTTCCAGGCCAGTACGCCAAGTGCGGCGTACATCGGGAGGTTCATAATCAGATATAAAATAAAATCTTTTTTACTGGAGATTTCCAGTGCACCGCTTTTTTTCGGTTTGAAGTACGTTGAACCTTTAGGGGTATCGTGGGTGCTGAAGTAATAGATAAATGAGTAAACAAACGCCAGTATACCGGTGCTGGCAATGGCGTAACGCCAGCCATCATCACCGCCAAAAAGCAATGCAATGGTGGGCAGGCTAATGGCTGCACCGGCACTACCAATGTTACCCCAGCCACCATAGATGCCCTGGGCAATACCCGCCTGGCGTGCTGGATACCATTCAGAAATCATGCGGATACCAATGACAAAACCGGCCCCGGAAAAGCCCAGTAAAAAACGCATCAGCGCAAGTTGTTCAAAATCTTTGGCTAACGCGAAACCAAAGCAGAGCAGGGCGGAGACCATTAATAAAAAGGAGTAGATACGCTTTGGCCCAAAACTGTCCACCAGCATACCAATAATAATTCGAGCGGGAATGGTCAGGGCGACATTGAGAATAAGTAAGGTTTTTATTTGCTGGTCAGTCAGCCCCATGGTTTCTCGCATGGCCGCTAATAAAGGGGCATGGTTAAACCAGATAACAAAAGTAATAAAGAAGGCAATCCATGACAGATGCAATATGCGGGTATTGCCACTGAAGGAAAATATCTTGATGCTATTTGAGGCATTCATTTGTTCGGGGTCCTATGTTTGTAATGTTTCGCTGACTTGAAGCAATATGCGTACCAAGAGAATTATTAATTAGATAATCAATAAGTTATGGTTTCATGGTCTATGTGTTTATTGGTGAAATGCACATTGCTGGTGCAAGCGCGTCGTTTGTCTGCCTTAATCTTGTTCTGTGTTCATTATAGTGTCAGTTAATGGGGTATTTAAGTGCGGGCTGCATTATAATACTGCCCCATAGTAATATATTAGTAACTAATAAAATGCTGTAAGCTGGTGCGGCGCACTTAAATGGTGCGTATAAAATTGTTTTGTGCGTGAATACAGTTGAATGAATTATTTTTAAATATATATAAATCAATATGTTATAATGTTGGAATTGTACTTGGCACACATAATGCATTGCACGTACTAATTATTGATTAATTTACAGAATTTGCCCCATCTTCGGAGTTAGAACATGAAAGAAAAACTAGTTGTTATTGGTAACGGTATGGCAGGTATGCGTACCGTCGAAGAGCTGCTGGAAATTGCACCGGACAAATACGAAATCACCGTATTTGGTGCTGAGCCCCACGGTAATTACAACCGTATTCTGTTGTCTCCCGTATTATGTGGTGAGAAAGCGGTTGATGAAATCATGCTCAATGATTTGCAGTGGTATGAAGACAATAACGTAACCCTTTATAAAGGTGTAAAGGTTACGGATGTCGATCGTAAAGCCTGCAAGGTCATTGCTGAAGATGGTACGACGGTAGATTATGATCGTCTGTTAATCGCAACGGGTTCTGATCCATTTATTATTCCAGTTCCTGGACATGATCTTCCCGGTGTTATTGGTTTCCGCGATATTAAAGATGTGGATACCATGATCGAAGCCTCGAAAACCAGGAAAACGGCAGTCGTAATCGGCGGTGGTTTATTAGGTTTAGAAGCGGCCAATGGCTTAATGAAGCAGGGTATGGATGTGACGGTTGTGCATCTGATGGACTGGTTAATGGAGCGTCAGATGGACGATGTTTCAGGTGAGATGTTAAAGCACTCCCTGGAAGAGCAGGGCATGAAGTTTAAGATGAAAGCTTCAACCGCTGAAATTAAAGGTGATGGTAAAGTTGAAAAAGTGGTCTTTGCCGATGGCTCTGAAATAGATGCGGAACTGGTGGTGATGGCGGTGGGCATTCGCCCGAACATCGAACTGGGTAAAAAAATAGGCCTGCATTGTGAGCGCGGTATTGTTGTTAACGATACTTTACAAACCTATGATCCAAAAATTTATGCAATTGGTGAATGTATAGAGCACCGTGGTTTAACTTACGGTTTAGTGGCGCCACTCTTTGAAATGGCAAAGGTCTGCGCCAATCATTTAGCTGAATTCGGTATTGGTATTTACGAAGGTTCAGTCACTTCAACCAAATTAAAAGTCACCGGTATCGATTTGTTCTCCGCGGGTGATTTCATGGGTGATGAAACCACAGAAGACATTGTTGTGCGCGATGCGCATCGCGGCGTTTATAAAAAGATTGTTATTAAAGACGAAAAGATTTTAGGTGCGGTACTTTACGGTGACACCATTGATGGTGCCTGGTACTTCCAGTTAATGCGTGAGCAAACCAATATTTCTGATATTCGTGATGCCTTAATGTTTGGGCAGGGTCACCTGGGTGATTCGGGACACGGCGGTAATGTTGTTGCAAATATGTCAGACGATGCTGAAATTTGTGGCTGTAACGGTGTGTGTAAAGGTGATGTGGTTAAAGCGATCACTGATAAAGGCCTGTTCACTTTAGACGATGTACGTGCTCATACTAAAGCCTCATCTTCCTGTGGTTCATGTACCGGTTTGGTTGAGCAATTATTAGAAGTGACACTGGGTGGTGATTATGCAGCACCGGAAGCGAAACCGATTTGTGCATGTACTACGCATACACACGATTATGTTCGTGAACAAATTCGCACACAAAAGTTAACCTCAATTAAAGATGTTTATACAAAACTTGGCTGGCTAAACGAAGATGGCTGTGCAGCCTGTCGTATGTCAGTTAACTATTATGTGATCAGTACCTGGCCGGAAGAATCGAAAGATGATTACCAGTCGCGTTTTATTAATGAGCGTGCCCACGCAAACATTCAAAAAGACGGTACCTACTCGGTGATTCCACGTATGTGGGGTGGCATGACGACGCCAAAAGAATTACGTGCGATTGCTAATGTTGCGGAAAAGTTTGACCTCGATACAGTGCATGTCACCGGCGGACAACGGATTGGTTTATACGGTGTTAAAAAAGAAGAGTTACCCTTAATCTGGAAAGATTTAAATGAAGAGGGTTTGGTTTCAGGGCACGCGTATGGAAAAGCGTTGCGTACCGTTAAAACCTGTGTTGGTAAAGAGTGGTGTCGTTTTGGAACCCAGGATTCAACCGGCATTGGTATCAAGCTTGAGCAGCTCAGCTGGGGTTCATGGATGCCGCATAAATTTAAGATGGCGGCCTCTGGTTGCCCAAGAAACTGCGCAGAAGCAACCATTAAAGACTTTGGAGTGGTGTGTGTAGATTCCGGGTATGAATTACATATCGGCGGTAACGGTGGTATTGCAGTACGTGTTACTGATCTTTTAACTAAAGTTGATACGGAAGAAGAAGTGCTGGAATATGCAGCCGCTTTCTGTCAGATCTATCGTGAAGAAGCGCGTTATATGGAGCGAACTGCACCGTGGATTGAGCGAGTTGGTTTTACTTACGTTAAAGAAAGTATTGTTGATGATGCGAAAAAACGTAAAGCGCTGGCAGAACGCTTTAAGTTCTCACAGGAGGTTACTCGTTCTCAGGAAGATCCGTGGACAGAACGTTCAACCAAGGGTGTAGATGCACATGAGTTTACACCGTTAAAAGTGATTGGTTAATTATTAAAACCTCCCCCTTAGAAAAAGGGGGACCGAGGGGGATTTAAGTCAAACATTAAAGAATTTCAGGCCCTGAAAAACGTTGATGTTTGATCTTTAAATCTCCCCCCAGCCCCTCTTTTACTAAGAGGGGAGTTAAAAGATAAGGTAAAAAATTATGTCAAACTGGATAGAAGTTGGCGCAGTAGAAGATATTCCTGTACTGGGCGCACGCGTAGTTAAAAACGGTGATTTAGAGATTGCCGTATTTCGAAATAATAATAATGAAGTTTTTGCAGTAACTGATAGTTGCCCCCATAAACAGGGCAAATTATCTCAGGGTATTGTGCACGGACAGTCTGTGACATGTCCGTTACATAACTGGAAAATTGATTTAACCAATGGTGAAGCACTGGGTCCGGATGAAGGTTGTACCGGTCACTATGCAACAAAAATTGAAAGCGGAAAAATCTTTTTAGAAATTAAATAAGAATTTTACTTCATCATACCTGCCGGTGCAGGAATGACGACAATGAAATAGTCGTAAAATTGTTTTAAATCGGGAGCCCCTCAAAAATGCTGTTTGGCCGTAACAAAAAAAATCCTATTAAGATCGCTGATAAAGGTGTTGTTGAATGGAAGTATACAACCTGTGGATATTGTTCCACCGGTTGCTCTATTGAAGTGGGAATTAATGGTGAAGGTCAGGCTGTTTCATCCAGGGGGGTTGGTGGTGCCGATGTTAACCGCGGTAAGCTTTGTATAAAAGGTATTTTTGAACACGAGCTTTTTAAAACTGAAGGGCGTGGGAAAAATCCGCTGGTGCGTAATTCAACCTTAGATAAATACAGGGAAATTGAATGGGACCCCGCACTGGATGCCATGGCGGAAAAAATTAAAGCTATTCAGGAAGAGCACGGTCGTGATGCGTTCGCAGTGGTTTCCACCGGGCAAATATTAACCGAAGAATTTTACGCGCTGGGTAAATTAACCCGTGGAGCAATCGGTACCAATAATTATGATGGCAATACCACTTTATGTATGGCCTCTGCGGTATCCGGTTATAAACGCTCCTTCGGTCAGGATGGCCCCCCCGGTTGCTATGAAGATTTTGAACAAACCGATTGCTTAATTGCTTTCGGTTCTAATCTGCCAGAACAGCACCCGATCATTTACTGGCGATTAAAAGAAGCCATGGAGAAACGTAAGTTTCCGTTAATCGTGGTTGACCCCCGAGTCACCATGCTCGCACAGTTTGCGGATATGCATTTAGCGATTAATCCCGGTACCGATGTGGTGTTACTCAACTCGCTAGCGCATGTCATTATCGATGAAAATTTAGCGGATATGGATTACATCGAAAAACGCACCAATGGTATGGAAGAATTTTCCGCGGTTGTGGAAGGTTATGACCCCCAGACCGCATCAAAAATTTGTGGCATTGATGAAGATACTATTCGCCATGTTGCGCGTTTATATGCAAAAGCCGGTAAGGCCATGTCCATCTGGACGATGGGCATTAATCAAAGTACTCATGGCTCTGACGGCGTCGTGGGGATTAATAATTTAAATTTAATTACCGGTAATATCGGTAAGCCGGGTGGAACTAGTTTATCCATCACCGGGCAGAGCAATGCGATGGGCACCCGTGAGTGGTCATCATGTTCTGGCTTACCTGGACACCGGGCGCTGGAAAATGCGGATCACCGACAGGAAATTGCAGATTACTGGGGCATTGATCCGGAGTTTTTACCTAAACAACGCGGCCTGTTTCAGACGGATATTTTTCCGGCTATTGAAACCGGGCAGATTAAAGGTATGTGGATAATTGGCACTAACCCGATGACGTCCATGCCGAACACGGCGCGTATTCGTAAAACATTAGAAAAGTTAGATTTTCTGGTGGTGCAGGATGCTTACGAAGATGTGGAAACCACGGAGTATGCGCACATGTTTTTACCCGCGGCAATCTGGGCTGAGAAAGACGGTTGTTTTACCAATACTGAACGGCGTGTTAACCGCGTTACCAATGTGGCAAAACCTTTTGGTAATTCAAAACCTGATTTATGGATTTTCAGTAATTTGTCGAAGCGTTTTGAAAACGGTTTAAAAATGAAGTTTTCTGAAAATGCCGAAGACATGTTTGAAGAGATGAAAGCCCTATCAAAAGGTGAGCATCGTAACCTTGATATCTCTGGAATGAGTTACGAAAAGATAGAAAAAAATCGAGGCTTGCAATGGCCCTGTCGTGAAGGTGATGAAAAAGGTGCGCAGCGCTTATATAGTGATGGAAAATTTCCCTATGCCGATGGCAAGGCTAAAATTATTCCCCTGCCATTTATCGATAATAATGAGCGCCCGGATGAAGATTATCCATTCTGGTTAAACTCTGGCCGGGTAGTTGAACATTTTCATACCCGTACCCGTACAGGAAAAATTGGCAATCAGAATAAATTTTCTCCAACACCGTATATGGAAATGAATCCGGATTCAGCAGCTGAATTAGGGATTAAGCATCAAACCTATGTGCGCTGTATTTCACGTCGTGGTGATGCTGTTGTGATGGTGCAGCTGACTCAAAGAATTCCCAGGGATATGGTTTTTATACCATTTCATTTTCATGATTGTGTTAATAGATTAACGCTGGGTTTGCTTGATCCGCATTCACGCCAGCCGGCATTTAAACAAAATGCGGTACGCATAGAATTGATTGACCAGAAAGAAGCCGCGCAGCGAAATAAGGAAGCACGGGAGTTTTAAAACTTTAATCACTTTATTGTTATCTCCAGCGCAGGTGCCTGGGAATGACAATGCAATTTACATGACTGAATACGAAGATAAATTATGTTCCAGGTAAGAAACGACGAACCCCAATATGCATTTTTAGAAGATGACACTGTCAAGGACACCAACTGCTATGGCAAGCCCATACAAACCGTTGCAGAGGACAGTGAGCTAGCCGGAAAAAGTCTCAACATTAATTTAGATGCTGGCATCGGTGATAATCCTAATCGTTACAAACAGCACGGTTTTCATTTTACCGCTGATAACTGCATCGGTTGTCACGCCTGTGAAGCAGCATGCAGTGAGAAAAATGATAACCCTGCGCATATTGCCTTTCGTTCTGTGGGTTATGTGGAAGGGGGGACGTACCCGGATTTTAAACGACTTAATATTTCCATGGCCTGTAATCATTGTGATGACCCGGTTTGTTTAAAAGGCTGTCCGACCCGTGCCTACACAAAATTTGCAGAATACGGTGCAGTTTTGCAGGATTCGGATATCTGTTTTGGTTGTGGTTACTGTACCTGGGTGTGTCCGTACAATGCGCCGCAACTTGATCCCGTTAAAGGGCAGGTGAGTAAATGTAATATGTGTGTTGATCGACTTGAAGTCGGTTTAAAACCCGCCTGTGTTTCCGCCTGTCTGGGTAATGCTTTAAATTTTGGTGTCATAGAAAATACACCACAGAATCGAGAGCAGGCAAAGGTAGATATTCCAGGATTTCCACGCACGGATATTACAAATCCAAATATTCGTTTTCAGCAAACCCGCACTTTACCAAATGAAATGACCCGCACCGATAGCATGGCGGTTAAGTATCATAAAGATACCGAGAGCGGTGTGTTTGAGCCGGTCGTGGATAAAAAGAATGGGATTAAACGCAGTTGGAATTTAGATAAATTGCGTTCACGTGAAGATCCGTTGGTGATTTTTACGCTGATTTCACAGGCCGTTATCGGTGCATTTTTACTCATGTTTGTGGGTAGTCTCACGGGCATAGAAGCTATGCAACAGGTGGTTAGTTCATCAGCATATCTGCCAGTTCTATTTGTTATGCTGGGTTTAGAAACGCTGGCATTATTTTTATCAACCATGCATTTAGGTAAACCGCTGCGTTTTTATCGTGCGTTTAATAATTTAAAATTCTCACCGGTGAGTCGAGAAGTTGCGGGTATAGCGGTATTTTTTAATAGTTTAGGTGCGCACTTTTTAGCGCTGCTGGTGGATACACAACTGGGTGAAAATGTACTGGCACAACAGGCGGCCACCTTCTTTGCCTACGCGGCAGCAATATCTGGGCCGATAGCGATTTATTTTATGCACAAAATTTATCGCATTGAAGCGCGTCCTTTCTGGAATCACTGGCAGGTATTAACAGCCTTTTTCGGTAATATGTTGTCCCTGGGCAGCTTGATCACGGGATTATTTTTTGTACCCGTTTTGTTATTTAATGCTCAGTCGGTTACTGGCCTATTACAGGTCATTGCTTTAGTCATGTTGGCGGGGCTGGTTATAGAAGCAATCGGGCATTATTTTCATGCCAGACATTTAAATGTAAAAGGTCGAGAGGGTGCGGTGTCCTATTACGAGCAAGTGACCACGTTTGGTAAAACAAATTTATTAAGATACACATTATTGTCAGTTAACATTATCGCTGCTGCAATTTTAATTTTTGTAACTGAAATGTCAGCTATTTCGTATATCGCCTGGGTGTTATTGAGTTTAAGTGTCGTCACCACCTCAGTAATTAGCCGAGCGATGTTTTATGTGATGGTTGTACCCACCACCATGCCGGGCGCTTTTTTCTGGAAAAATAAAGGCTTTGAAGCGCATGCTCGGGAGACCGGTCTGGCGGATGCGGTGCAAGCCGGTATTGTTTCAAGTACACATTAATTTAAGTGTTAAGACACTCTTTATAAATAGGATTTTTTTATGGCGGGAAAAATTTATTACCCAAATATGCAAACCCAAACTACCGTTGTTGATGGGATAGAAATTTTACTCGATGGTGAAGGTTATCTACTGGATCTGGAGCAGTGGTCTGAAAATTTTGTGAAAGTACGTGCGGAGCATGAAGAGCTTGAGCTTACCGATGAGCATTGGGAAATTATTAAATATATTCGTCATTATTACGAACAGAATAATGTGCAGGCCCCGGTGCGCGATATGATCAAACATTTCAAGAAATTGTGGGGCAAGGATAAGGGTAATACCCGCTATCTTCATCAAATTTTTCCTTTAGGCGGCCCGCAAAAGCAGGGTAATCGTCTTGCCGGTGTTCGTAAGCCAAAGGGTGAACACTAGATTGTCACTAAAAGAAGTGGCTTAATGCCTCTGTCTGGTTTAAAAATTATGCCGGTGTAGAGCCCGTAGTGGTTCACTGTGCCAGCTTGCATCAGTGGAAAAATATTTATAATCATTTTTTTATATACTTCATTAATTAATGCAGGAAGATTGAATGAAATCCAGACTGTTAAATATTTTTTCATATATCGAATCAGGGTTAATTGAACGCACAGTCCCTGTTCGCCTGTCTTTACTCGCGGCACTTAGCGGCGAACATATATTATTACTCGGACCGCCGGGAACCGCTAAAAGTGAAATGGCCCGAAAATTGTGTCATGTGTTTTCGCATATCAATTACTTCGAGCGCCTACTGACCCGATTTTCGGTACCCGAAGAATTATTCGGCCCCTTATCTATTAAAGCCCTGGAAGACGATCGTTATCATCGACTCACCAAAAACTATCTACCCGATGCAAGTATTGCCTTTATTGATGAGATCTTTAAAGCGAATAGTGCAATATTAAATTCATTACTTACGCTCTTAAATGAGCGTGAATTTGATAATGGCAGTGAGCGAGAAAAAGTACCCTTAATTAGTGTGGTGGCTGCAAGTAATGAGTTACCGGAAGATGAAGGGCTTGAGGCTCTATTTGACCGATTTCTGTTTCGTTATCAGGTAACATCGGTGAGTGATGCGGGATTTGACGCCTTATTAGGTCTTTCAAACGAAACAGAATCGAATGTGACTGAGCTGGAAAAGTTCAGCCTTAGCGATATAGAAAAAATAAAATCTAAAGCATTATTCGTTAAACTTAATAATGATGCCCATGAAATATTTCATGGCTTACGTGAATACCTGTCAGATAAATCAGTTTATATATCTGATCGTCGTTGGCGTAAGGCCTTAAATATTTTGCAGGTTAGTGCCAGCACCAATGATCGCAGTGAAATAAATCGATGGGACTGTATTTTGCTCACACATTTGATGTGGCAAGCACCAGAGCAGTTCGTTGATTTATCAAACTGGTTTAAAGATAAGTTGAGCCTGGATATTCAGGCATCGGTGAAAAGGATTGAAAAATTACTATTGGTCTGGGAGCAGCAGTTATCAGATGACGCTCAAAAATTCACGCAAAAGATCAATATACGGGGTGATAAATTATATTTAACCCCAGAAGGAGAAACGACGACACAATATGAGCGTGTGAGTCTGGCTGAACGAGCAGGTGAAGTACTGTTTCTTGCGCCACCGGATCAGAAGGATCGCACGAACAGTGGTGATGGTTATACTCTGGCTGAGTTAGAGAAATTATTTTTTGACGATAATTATAAACAAACTCATATAGATGGGCGCTGGATTGATATTCAGAATTATATTAATAACACACAGAATCGGCTGGTTAATCGAATTAATTTTGAACCCCTGGTGGAAGATTTTTATTTTTCAGATGAATATGTTAAAAATCAATATGCGGAACTTTCTGGTATTGTTAATGAAGTAAACACCCTGTGTGAACATTATAATCAGATTCAGGCTGAGTTGCTGGATGTTAAAAATAATCATATATGGTTGGTGGGGGGGCTGGTTGAGGCTTCATATTTGAACATAACTCAGATGTTACCAATATTGGTCGATTTCAATCAGCGTTTTGCTAAACTTATTAGTATTAATAGATCGCTTAAAATACACCAAAATAAGAATGCTGAAATCAGTCAATCATAATTCAATATCATCTAATCATGCCAAATTCTTATTCAGCATCACTCAATTATCTCGATGAAATACCAGATAATATTTATCAGCGATTAGTCACACATCAATATCGAATGGCGTCGGGTGATATAAGTTGCGATAGTCTACAGCAACGGGTGCAGGGGGTGATGGATCTGCGGATACAGTTACTAAAGGGTGAGACGCAAATATATTCGAATCTTTTGCAATGGCTGGACCCTGGGCGTGCTGAAATTCTACATGATCATTTAAAAGATCACAGCTTATTGAAAAACACGTTTGATAATGAAGCCTATACGGACGATTTTTTATTAAATTTACTTAGCTGGCTGGATCACGCAGATATTAAAACTGACTGGAGTACAGATTTTAAAGTGCTTAATTCTGATAGCGTTGATTCTAACTACAATAAAAATAATCAGACACATTTAAAACATAATACTGATAATTATTCTATTAAAAAAGATAATAATCTGCAACGTTCAATTCAGGAAATAAATAGCGGTTTTGCATTGCAACGAAGTGTCGGCTGGGATCTGATACAGGGCGTTAATTCTACTACCGATGTAAGCATGCTTGTGACTTTTCATACTGCAGTTAAAAAATCACCACAAATTCAATCTATTATTCGTATGATTGGTAGACATAAACACAAGTATATTGATCAGATTAAAGTAACAGGTCTAAATCAGACAGTTTCAGAGAAAAATAATATACCCGATAATCGAGCTGTTAATAGTGTGAGCGGTTTATGTCTAGGTGATGATGTCTCTAAAATGCTATCAATGGAATTAGCGCAGTTAGCGAGTAATAAACTTAAAATTCTCTGGCATGCTCGACGTGCTGAACGTCAGTTATTGAACTACCACTACCAGGGTTTGCTTTCGGATCATGTGCCAGATATTCAGCCATACTCATTAGATTTTAGTTCCCGAACAGAGGAAACCGTTAAAAGTACGGGGCCTATGATACTGTGTGTAGATACATCAGCCTCGATGAAGGGACGTGCAGAATTTATTTCCAAAGCCATTGCGTTTGAAGCCATGCGAATTGCACATATAGAAAAGCGTGGTTGTTATTTGTTCTGTTTTGGTGGCACGGACGAGATAGTTCAACTAGAATTGAATTTAAAGACTCAATCAAGCCTAAACGATGGCTGGAATGCAATACTTAAATTTCTTAGCTTTTCTTTCAATGGTGGCACCAACATTAATAATGTTATTTTACAGGCATTAGATATTCAAACGTTAAAGCGCTGGAACAATGCAGATCTTTTGTTGATTAGTGATGGTCTTTTTAAAGTGGATGACTTGCTGACCGATAGATTATTACTGACGGAAAAATCACTGAGAATATTTGGCATACAATTGTGCAAGTGGCGCTCAGACTCTCTTCGACAAATTTGTCATTCAGTATTTCATGTCACAGATATCTAATAATCCCCTGGTCATAAGTATATTAAACACATTAAAGGATACTGATGAGTTTATAAGTCTGTATCAGTTAATGCAAATATTAGAAAAGTCTGGTTATGACTTAACACGATGTGCTGAGGGTGAGAGCAACGAAGTAAAATTATTTAGAAAAAATTTTATAGTTATGAATGCGCTTTATGAGCTCAATTCAGATCTCTCTGGTTCAGGTTATCGCTTGTTGATCTCATCCCTGAAAATTCAGTTAGTAGTTGATGATAATAGCTTAACCGCTGAAGATCAGGCTGTAGAGGCGTCTTTAAGTAAGTATTATCTCGACTGGCATAATTTTTATGGGACAAATAAGGGCGATGTTGAGGCGTTACTGAAGAGTTTTTGGGAGAGTTATAAAAATTATAATCAACAAATGTATGGAAATGATAAACGGTTAGACTCATTGGATGTTCTCGGGTTAGAATCCTCTGCAAGCTGGAAAGATATCCAGCAAGCTTACAGGCAACTCATAAAAATTTATCATCCGGATAAGGGTGGAAATAGCCTGAAGTTCATTCAGGTCAGGAAGGCATTTCTGATTCTAAAAATCACACACGATGTAAGTTATTGATTAGCTTATCATTGTTTATTTTATTGCATGTAAAAAAATAAAGTAGAGTATTCTTAAGTATTAACATTAGCGGTATATTATTAATTAACATACATGGTGGTTGAAAATGACATTAAAAGATCGTTTTATGGAAGCAGTGGCCAGTGGAGAGCTTGGAGAGGTCGATGACTTTGGTGTAATTGTGAGTTTAAAACAATTTAAACACTATTTTAGTGATATAACATCGGACTATATAAACTCTTTTTTACCAGCAGCTGTAATAGAAACAGGGCAGTACAGTACGACACACACCAAATTTTTGTTTCGAATAAGAAAAGGTGTTTATCGGGTGCATCCTGATGCCATTGATGAATTTAACGCATCGACTTACGAAAAAGATTTATCGATTACACATCATAATAATAAAGTTGAGGAATCAATAGTTCAATATCAGGCTTACCTAATGGGTTAACTATTGCTTGCTTTTTAAAATAAAAAAATATGGCCACATCTTCGGGTGTGGCTTTTTTTTGCAGGTAAATTGTGAATTTCATCTGCCATTTTATTTCGTCATTTTAGTCAGTATTATAAACTATGGTATATTATGTGAACGCAAATAAATCCATTAAAAAGCCATAATTTTGAATAAACAATTAAGTGTAAAAATAATTTTATCAGTTATTATTCTATTAACTGTATCGATTTCACATTCTAGCTGGTTTGATACACTCGCAAAAGAGTACACAGAGCTCGGTATTAAGCGCACGCTTATTACGTATGCGGTCTCGAGAAGTTTAAATGGGGTTATATCCGTTGCCCAGGGTACTGAGGTTGCGCTTTCACCCGCTGGCGTCGGGCTTACTTTTGCGCCTGGGCAGATACTCGATCCGGTAAATGATTTAATTGAGCGATTTTCCTGGGTGGTTATGGTCAGTGGATCTTCCCTGGGGATTCAAAGATTATTTCTTGAAATTACATCTTCTGTAGCCATTGTCTGGATACTGTCTGTACTGAGTATCATCTATTTAATTTTACTCTGGATGACCCTTCAAAATGGCAAAGATGAAACTAACTATCGAAAAGGAGTATTAAAATTACTGGTATTGTTTGTATTTATTCGTTTTTCAGTACCATTGATAGCGCTGATTAATGAAGGGGTTTTTGTGAGTTATTTACAGCCTCAATATGAAGGGGCTCAACAGAAACTAGAAAATGCATCTACTCAAATCAAGTTAATTAATGATACATCCCGAAAAGCAGTCAAGCAAAATAAAGATGATGGATTATTTGGAAAGGTTGAGCAATGGCTTGATGAAACTCGACAGAGCCTTGATGTGGAGACGCAGATGAACTCATTAAAGCAGGCTGCAGCAGATGTAAGCCAGCAGGTTATTAATATGATTGTTGTGTTTGTCGTTCAAACTATCATCTTTCCACTTTTATTTTTGTGGCTCTTTTTGAAATCTGCGAAGCTAATAATTAACCGAATATCTATTTAATCTAAAAAATTTTTAGGTCATTTTCAGGATCTGGTAAGTTTAAAGTCCGCTATGTCTAATTTGTCGCTGGCTGGATTTTATCTTTTTAGAATCAGTCGTCTCAGTTGAGCGGTTTAAAAATTTTGGCTGACCTTTAATACCGGATACCTCATAATCACTTAGCAGTGCTTCACTCACTTGCTGTTTATTAAAATTAAGGGCTTTAATCATTCCAGTGTAAAGCAGTGAATAAAGTCGTTCCAGTGATATCTTATGAGTCTGCCCGGAGGTTTCAAAGATCCAGTCGCTTAAGGTTAAAAAATTGTAAAATGCATTAGTGGCGAGCAGTGTTCTTTTTGTGTTATTAAATCGACCCGAATTTATGATCAAATCCCAGTAGCGAGCAAAGCGATTCAGACGCTGCATGTTTTCAAAGTTAATCAGGTTGTTACTCAGGATATTAAAGGGTGGCATGGGGTTATATCGCATATCATATTTTTCGGTGTGACGAATTATTGGTGTACCTTTCAGGCGTTTTAAAATACCAACCTGAATTTCATGGGGGTTCATTGCATGGAGCAGATTAAGGCCTTCTGCAAAACTTTCAATAGATTCACCGGGTAAACCAATAATTAAATCCGCATGAATGTGAGCGTTGGAGTGGTTTCTAATCCAGTTTAAATTTTCGGTAACTTTTTGAGTGTTTTGCTTTCGACTGATAATGCTTTGTATTTCAGGATTAAGACTCTGAATGCCAATTTCAAATTGCAGACTACCTTCTGGAAATCGGCTAATGGTCGTTTTTAGTGTCGAGGGTAGGTGATCGGGAATGAGTTCAAAGTGCAGAAATAGATTCTGAGTATTTTCAGAATCCATTTTATCCAGGAAAAATTCCATAATCCGAATGCTGGTGGCCGCTTTTAGATTAAAGGTCCTGTCGACAAATTTAAAGTGTCGAACACCTCGCACATAAAGTTTTTCCATCTTGGCTAAAAAAATATCCAGATCAAACGGGTATACGGTTTTATCCAGCGATGATAAGCAAAATTCGCATTTAAACGGACAGCCCCTTGAGGCCTCAACATAAATAACCCGGTTCGCTACATCTTCGTCATTGTAATATTCATAGGGCAGCTGTATTTCAGACAGCTCAATGGGTAAGGGGTGGATGATTTTATTTATGGGTTTTATCTTTTTATAAAGATCATCACAAAGTTCTTTAAATGCCAGATCAGCCTGACCGGTTATAACGTAATCTGCCCAGCTGACCAATTCCTGTTCTTCATATTCATAGCTGACTTCAGGCCCACCCAGCACGATACAAATATCGGGAGAAATCGTTTTAAGTAATTTAACCAGTTGTAGTGTCTGCGTTGCATTCCAGATGTAAACACCGAGGCCTATAATTTGAGGGTTGCGCTCTAATAAGGATTCTGCAATATCCATAACCCGGGTATTAATATTATATTCGACCAGTTCAGTACGGTTTTGCAAATGTCCCATATTAGCGTATAAATATCGCAACCCCATAGAAGCGTGAATATAGCGGGCATTGAGAGTCGTGAGGATGATTTTTTGCACGGTTGAAGATGATTCCTGCTGCTGGGTCATAATTTTAGGTATAGTATAAACCATACGTGATAATATAACCCGTATTGATATTTCTAATAATGGTCGAGAGAAATTGTTTTATGAAAGGTATTACCGTCGATGGTGATTCATCTGTAGTGCAGCATAAATTTGCGGTGGTTTATGCACCCAAACGTTCCCGTGGACGCTTCGCAGAGAGCTGTGTTTTTATCTGTGAATCCGAACTGGATGCCATTGATGAGGAAAATGTAGCAAAACATTTATATGCAGCAAAAGTTATTGGGCCGTCAAAATCTTCAGAAGGGCAAAGAATCTATTATCTTGATGACTGGATTGATACATCCATTAAGTAAACCATTCGAATATCTATAACAGCGAATACCCTTCATCAATAGTTTAATTATGCAAACACCCTTTTCATCATTTCAGTTTTTTCGTCAGCAATTTAACCAGGGACTTAATCGGTTACTGGATATGCAACAACTAGGGACATTTATTCTATGTCTTGCCAATGCCACAAATGATGCGCAATTGTATAAGCAATTAAAGCCATCATTACAGGCTCAGTATAATCAGTTATTGAATCAGTACCGTGAGGCCCTGAGTTTGGGGGTGCAGGTGAATGCGGTTGAGGAAGATTTACTGGTTTTTTTTAAACTGCATTTGTTGGGTTTTGAAAATATTCAATTAACTCGGTTACGTAGTGAGTCTCACTGGCAGTGCCAGTATAACCAGCTTCGCTCATTTCGTCCCAGGCGGATGTGTGAATTTCAGCATAGCGGTGAAATGTTTACGGATTTCTCTGAAGCGCAGTTTCATTTTAATAAGCCTTTTATGTCAAAGGAATGTTTCTGGTCGGGTGATTATAATAACAAAAAACTTGATTTATTTTATAATAAATATCCTTTTGCTGATTTACATAATTTGGTTGTGCCACAACGTGAAGCCTGTTTCCCACAGTTTTTATTCAAAGACATGCATGATTATATCTGGCAATTATGCAGTGATTTAGCCGAAACGTTACCGGGAGTTGCAATGGGTTATAACAGCTATGGTGCTTATGCCTCTGTTAATCATCTTCACTTTCAAATGTTTGTTAATCAACAGGGCCTGCCTGTCAGTCATGATTGCTGGAAGCATAACGGGGGCGATATTGAATATCCTCTCAAGGTTTATGTTAGTCATACACTGCTGGAAAGCTGGCAGCTGATAGATGAGCTTCACAAAACAAAACAGGCTTATAACTTACTTTATATGCCGGGTAAAATTTTTATAATACCTCGCCAGGTGCAGGGTAGTATAGATGTGCCAACATGGAGCAGTGGTTTTACCTGGTATGAATTAAGTGGCGCGATGTTGTTGTTTAATCAAACGGATTATAACGAGATCAAAGATTTAGAAATAACACGTTTATTAAAACAGTATTCGGTTGTTTAGCTTTTCATGGCAGTTTATTTAAATCAGGATAGCAGCCAGTTGAAATATTAAACTCGCTTTTTAATGATGTCTGCCACTCGAAATGCATTGGCATAAATCGTCCAGGTGTAGGGTACACTGCCACCGGTTGGCATAAAACTGCCATCGGTAACGTATAAATTATCAACATCATGTACTTTACAGTCTGCATCTAAAACGGATGTTTTAATATCGCTTCCAAAGCGACATCCGCCGGCAACCAAATTGGCCGGTGGGGAACCGCTAACACTGGAGCGAATATTTTTAGCCCCCATCTGACGTAAAACATTTTCCGCCTTTGCTGATAAATATTCACCTACTTTTAAATCATGTTCATGGTAGCCCAACCTGACTTTTGCAACAGCCGATCCCCACTTGTCTTTTATATTTGAGTCTAAACTCACAAAGCAGTTATCCGTGGGTAGCCAGTCATTAAATACTTCAAAGCGCAAATCCTGGGATGCTGTAAATACGGTTTTTAAATCACGCTTAAGATTGTGTCCCCAGTTTAAATTACCATCATCATTCCATTTTGAATCCATGGCTTTTGAAATTGGGTTTGGGTGACGTAATAAGAAGTCGATGATGCCGCCTTTAGTCTTACCGCCAAACTCTTTGTCGTTAAAATAATACCAGTCCTGTAATCCACGGTTTACAAAGGGGCCACGGGTTTTCATGGCGCTGGCAGTTAATTTGTCCATTTCGCTGTAATGAAATTCACCAGTACCAGAACCACCGGCGGAAAATAGTAAGTTTTTTCCGAGTTGTGAATAGTTATTACCTAAGCCGTCAGGGTGTTTGGGGCCATCCGAAGCCAGTAATAATCGTGAGGTCTCGATTGCATGGCAGGCAACCACAAAAATTTTTGCTGTTACGGACTGCGCTTTATTATCTCTATCATAATAAAGTGCTTCGACAACCTGTCCTTTGCTATTACTTTTTAGTTTATATACTTTACTGTTAGGGCGAATTTCACAGTGACCCGTAGCAACCGCATCGTCGAGTAAAGCAGCACGGGCACTGCCTTTAGCGCCGGAGTGGCAACCATAGCTGCCGCAGTAACCGGAATATTCACAACTGTTACGCTTTTCTTTTGGGGTTGATAAGATGGCTCGTGGGGTGGGCAGGGATGTTAAGTTCAGTTCTGCACAGGCCCTGTCAATATTGTTAACGATGGGGTGTTCACTGGTGGGCGGGTAGGGAAAATCTTTTGTGGAACGCGGCTCCTGATGTTTATGCGCAACAATTTTACCGGAGATACCAATCTCAGTTTCAGCTTTTGTAAAGTAGGGCTCCATGTCGTCGTAGCTAATGGGCCAGTCTACGATATTGGCGCCTTTAATCGGACCAAATTCAGAAAGCAGTCGAAAGTCTTTAGGCTTGATACGATAAAAATAACCACTCATAAAATTCGAAGAGCCGCCGACCACATTTCCATTCCAGAAATCCCAACCAGATTCAGATGTTGGTTCACTTGACCAGCTACCATCATTATTTTCTTCTTCAAGAACATGCTGCTCATCTTCAAGTTTCGGTGTGTAAGTACTGCGCCGACAACAGGCCATTTCATCTTTGGTGAAATCTTCCTCGGTAAGCCAGGGGCCTTTTTCCAGTACCAGTACAGATTTTCCCTGCTTTGACAACTCGGAAATAACCGGTCCGGCACCGGCACCACTGCCAATGACACAAATGTCATAATCTCTGCTCATGACGTGGCTCTCAGGGTTTGGCTTCGGCGTTGAGAGAGATCATTGGACTGATTGCCAAGTTTAAAATAAACCTGTTCAGATGTGGGAGTGGGGAAACCGGGGATATGTTCTAACCACTGCCAGCCTTTCTGGTCTTTATTGCCACCGTAAATCGGGTCACTTAATAAGGCTTCAATCAGATAGGTCATCATCAAGTTTAACCAGCGACTACCGGCACGGCTAGTTTCAATTTTTCGAAGAACGCTTTCTTTATCTTTTGAACTTAACTTCATAAAACTTTGTTTATAATTTTTTATAGACAAATCATTTAGCCAGCCGACACCTTTAATAATAAACTCTTTTTCTTCAGATTCCGTATCCGGGGCATCCAGCATATTACGTAAGAATCGAAGGGCGTAAATATCTTTTGCACCGGGTGATGTATCATCCGCGGGGAATAAATGTTCCTGTACTTCGGCAATACTCAACCAGGGGTCTTTGAGATTTTTATAAACGAGATCAGATGATTTCCTGGGCGTCTGAAGGTGTGATGTTTTTTCTGCCTGACTGATGAGTGGCCAACTGGTACTGGCCAGAGCAATGATCTGTATAAATTGCCGACGATTAATGATTGGTTTGCTCATAATAAGTTATTTATTTTTTGTGATGTTTTTGGGTGGATTGTTTTTTATATTCCAGCGTTTAAAAAATGCCAGAAACGCTTCCCGCGTATATTTTCCGTCTTTAAGAAATTCCGCAGTATCCTGTGACCATAGTACACTACCATTGTATTCTGATACATACATATGAGGATAACCCAGGGGCTTCGGGAAAGGCTTTAAAAATTCAGCATTATCATTTTCATCGCTAACGTTGATTTTAAGCATAACAAATGTTTCATGCAGCTTTTGTTTTATATCCGGGTTGGCATCAAGGAATGCATCCATTTTTTTGCACCAGCTGCACCAGTCACCCCCCAGCTCAATTAATATTCTCCGATTCGTGCTGGTAGCTAAGCTAACCGCCGCCGCGCCATCTTTAAATGCATCCTGTTTAATATCGTAGTGGGTGCTGTATTTAGGTAGCAAATGTGTGTCTGTAAGTGCGGCAGAAGCACCAAAAGGCGTAATGAGTAAACTGACAATGGCGAAAATCAGTGGGTGAGTAAATTGAGGTCTCGTATTTTTCATGGGCTTATTGTACTATTTTTGTATTGCAAATATAGATCACTGTATTGGCGATTGGTTCATGGCCCAGAATTTTTTTTTCATAAAGCATTAATAAGGTTGTTGAGTATGGCGACAAAGCTAATGATTTTACCCAGTAAAGATAGTAATCAAATTCGATTAATTAAAATACCTGAAGATTACGAGGAGCATGAGGTATATCGTGCGGCCACCGGGGCAATAGGGCGTATTGAAGATAATCTGCCGGACTATAACTGGGATGATTTAATGGACGAACTTGAGAGTATGGGCTTTGAGGAAGTGGATTTCTTGCTGGGGCCAGAAGTTTAACTCGGGTTTTTTCAGCAATCTGCAAACGCTAGCCTACTCACATACCATAGCGGGCTGTGAATGAGGTTAGCATTTCTGAATATGAGCGTGTCTGTCTGTATTGGGGCCTATATTTTTAATCGAGTATCTCAACCTGCATCCCAAGCGACAATTCCCCCGAGCCTTCTGCTATCACGTTCTGCCCAAAGAAAATCTTGTTGTTTCGCATCCGGTAACCTGCCAGGGTTTTAACCACTTCGGCGCTTTGCTCAGCGGTATGTGGGTTAATGCTGGGAATTGAGCAGCGGCTGCAGGGCTTTACCAGCCGGAATGTTATGTCACCGATGCGTATCTTCTTCCAGTTATCCTCCGCAAAGGCATCGATACCCGTGATTACCAGATTGGGCCGAAAGCGTTGCATTTCCACCGGGGTTTGCAGGCGGCTGTTTAAATCATCCAGGGAACCCTGACCGATTAACAGGTACGGAAAGCCATCGCTAAAGGCGGTGATATCCCCCGGTTGTGCATAATCCAGGTCTACCTGACGTTTTTCATTGTCTGGAAAGTACACCAGGCGAGCCGGGGTCTGCAAAAAGCGGCTAAACCACTTGGCGGCCTGCGAGCCACAATCATAGGCCTGACAGGTGTCTTGCCAGACGGTTGCTTTTAACAGGCTTGCGGGCGTGTTTTCTGGGACGCTGATGGGTAGCGTCAATGGTGTCATACCGGGTGCACTGATGTTCAGGTTTTCGCTGTCTAAAGCACCCTGAATAAGGCACATGCGAGGGTATTTGCGTTGGGTCAGCATATAGCCCTGCTCATCAATAAGCATCCAGCGGCGGTCCATTTCCAGGCCGAAGGGGCTGATACGGGCGGTCTGCAAGCTCACTTGCGAGGTCGATTTTATTGGGTAAATGGCCAGTTCAGATAGTGTTATCATTGGGTTTGTTTGCACTGGTTTAACATGTCGTTAATTTTATCGGCACCGAGTTTTCGCGCCAGTTTAATATTGGTGTGCGGAATTTTGGCAGTGTCCGGGTGGCTTTCAATGGCTTTTTGCATGCTGTCTTCTCGAATAATGTGTAATGTAGGATAGGGCGAGCGGTTTGTGTAATTTGAGGCGTCTTCGAGTTCAACGTCAGCAAAGCGGTAATGTGGATGAAAATGCGCCAACTGATAAACTGAGCGGTAACCCAGCGTTTCAAGGAGCTGATTGGCATAGTCTATCAGGGCTAAAAATTCCTCAAACTCACCGACCGTGTGCTCAAACATAAGCAGGCTGGTCTCTGTGTCAGCATGTTTATCCAGGTATTGAAACTCTTCTGCCAGGGTCTGCAGGTTGGATTGCATATCAGTCCCATCACAAACCCGATAACGAATGCTGTTTTTCTTAAACTCCTGATTTGCAAATGGACAAAAATTTAAGCCGATAATAATGGATTTTAGCCAGCATTGGGTTTGTCGAATGATATGTTCGTTTGAGTGATTTGTGTTCAATGTATAGTATCTATTGGTACTGAAAAGCTATTAAATCAGATTGCTTATAAATAAACCAGTTTTGTTTCCCACTAGTGACATGTTGCTCAATATAATGCTTAAATACGGGTATGTGGCCGACATCAGAAAATTTAGCCTGTGAGAGTGATATTGATCGCTGGTATGAAAAATTTTCACCATTGCTTGAGCAGTTTATTGAAAATGAAAGCATTGATAGCAAATTTAAAATGTCTTTCAAAAGCGTTTATTTGCCTCTGGCAAAATGGATAGAGAGCAAACAGGCCGCCGGCCCCGTCATTATTGGTATAAATGGGGCACAGGGTTCAGGTAAATCCACGTTATCAAAATTACTGGTACAGGTACTGGAAAATATTTTTAATAAAACCGTTTTGCATCTGTCTATCGATGATTTATACCTGTCTCGAGATAAGCGTCTGACTCGTGCAAACGCTATACACCCGTTACTTAAGGTCAGGGGTGTGCCGGGTACCCATGATACGGATCTTGGAATTAAAATACTAAAAAGTATTAAAAGTGCATCGATTGATGAAATCAAATTACCGGTTTTTGATAAGGCCATAGACGATCTGTTACCCGAAAATCACTGGCAATGTATTCAGAAAAAAATAGACATCGTTTTATTTGAAGGCTGGTGTGTTGCCGCCAAACCCCAGTCACAAGCACAACTTAGTTTACCGGTTAATTTACTCGAAGAAAAAGAGGATGCGGATGGTTCGTGGCGTCACTATGTGAATAAGCAACTATCAGGTCAATATAAAGAATGGTTTTCATATATCGATTATTTAATCATGCTAAATGTGCCAGATATGGAATCTGTTTATGAATGGAGAGCGTTGCAGGAAAAGAAGTTAATACAAAGCAGCCAGCATAATAATCATTATGCAATGAGTGCTCAGGCGCTAAAAGAATTTATTATGTACTTTGAACGTATAACTCGCCAATGCCTGGGAGAAATGCCAGAACGGGCAGATGTATTACTTAATATTAACAAGGATCATCAAATTACCGCGATTAATATTAAGAAGCCCTCTGATCAAGTCTAAAAGACGCAGACTTGATGGGAGGGTTTCTGGTAAACATCCCAGTTAATGCCCTGTACACGATGGCGTTGAACCGTTTGCAAGCTGCCACCGCCAACAGGGGTATCAGCCAGGGATATCAACCAGGGATATCAACCAGGGATATCAACCAACTTTGGCGTACTCAAAATTGCGTTCAAAATTAGCCTTCCAGGCCCTTAAATCCGAGATGACGTCACCGCGTTCTCTAAGTACCAGAACAATATGAAACTGGCCGCGACTTGAAGGAAGTCTCCAGCGCACATTACCGGTTAAGCAGTAACTTTTTTCGCTACCATCCATTGATACAATAATATCCAGTACCGAATCAATCTCAATGGGGGTAGACACCTCCAGTCGGATACTGTGGGGCGACATTTCAATCGCGGTGGTTTTCATGGTTTTGCCAAGCAAAGATGGGTTTTCAGAAGAAAATAGTATTTTGACGTGGGTGCCTTCTGCGGCGACGAAGTGGTCTCTACTATGTTTGTTAAATAACCGTTGAGCAAAATTTTTCATTATGGTTCCCGCTAAATAAGTTGAGTTAATGTGGGTCTTATTAAGTGGTTTATCATTTATGCTGCTGGTGTAGATTTTTGACTGCACTAATTCAAGCACATGAAAATGGAATAACAAGCTGGATTCACCCGTATGGGTTAGGATTGTGATTTGCATCACGCAAGTTTTTATATATGGGAGGATAAAATTTACTGAATAAATAATGACATTAGATTAAAAAACGCTAGTATGTCATTGAATAAAAAAAGAATAGTTATATGTATTTAGAAAAAGTTAAATTTATCAGTTTATTGGGGTGTTTATTTAGTTTTTCCGCCTGCTCAACGGCTCCACCCAAAAATATGGATGATAGCTGTGCGATATTCGAAGAGAAAAGTGCCTGGTACGATGATGCGAGCGACAGCTTTAAACGCTGGGGGGTACCCATTCACGTGCAGTTGGCGATCATTCATCAGGAGTCGCGCTTTATCCATGATGCCCAGACTGAGATGGAGTATTTTTTATGGATAATACCCATCGGGCGTAAATCCACGGCCTATGGCTATGCGCAGGTGAAAGATGCCACCTGGGACTGGTATATCAAAGCGAGTGGCAATTCTGGGGCCGACAGGGATGACTTTACAGATGCGGTGGACTTTATTGGCTGGTATGGTAAAAGGTCCTACGATACTTTAAAAATATCCAAATGGGATGCGTACAATCAGTACCTTGCCTATCACGAAGGTCACGGAGGGTTTAAACGTAAAACCTATCAGCAAAAAGCCTGGTTAATGAAAGTGGCAACGAAGGTTAAAAAAAATGCAAGTCGTTACGCGGCACAACTTAAAACCTGTGAGGCAGAGTTAAAATCTGGCGGCTGGTTCTGGTAATAATTATAAAATGAAAATGAGTTCAGTGATTATGTTTAATGGGATTAAAATATTCTTTGTCGTTTTTATGGCATTGATGGTTTCATCTACAGCACAGGCGTACGATGAAATACTATACGAAAAAAATGTAACGACATTAACCAACAGCCTTTCAAAACTAAAAAAAAATCTATACGCAAGTGAAGATCTGGCACTCTGGACGCGGCTGGCCATTGATATTAAAAGTATGTCAGAGCTGTGTATTTCTGAGAAAGAAGGCATACTGGTCGCATTAAATGATTCGATTAAAAGCCTGGGTGACGTCTCAAGTAATGAAGATGAAAACGTATCAACGGTACGAGAACTTTTAATTAGTGATAAAAACCTGACAGAGAAAAATATAGCTGATTGCAAAGCGAATTTGTTGTCGGTGGCGGAGATTGAAATTCAGCTGGATTTGGCAAAAAGTCATGATTTTGACCGGGTATATTTAAGTCAGAAAAAAAATATGGTCACATTACTTGGTGATTTTATTAACAACCCCACAGGATTATTTAGTGATTCATCAGAATTTATTGTTGAAGGTTCCGGAATCCAGAGTATAAAAACCTTTGAGTGGGTCATTGGAGTTTTAATTGTTTCTCTGGTTTTATTCTTTTCACTTCGTATTAGAAAGGCATTACAGAATGAATCAGAAAATACCAGTTGGAATGAAGATTTAGATAAATTATTACTGCACTCCTTAATCACCGTTACCGCAAAATTTATTCCCTATATCATGGTTTCACTGGTGAGCTATCTGTTACTGTTTTATATCAATCAGGGGCTGGAGCAAATGCTATTTGTTACCCAGTTATCACTTTCTTTATTCATTTACTTTTTATTTGTATCAGTTGCACATCTATTTTTATCGCCGTTAAAACCCGCTAAGCCAATATTGACTGATATGGGTGATATACTCATCAGAATATCCCGCCGTTTAAGGGTGTTATTTCTTATTTCATTAGTCGGTTATCTTGCGTTTTATACTGTGTTTTCAGAAAGTTTGACACAGACTAATTTACACTTACTACGTTACATATTTTCATTGTTTCTGGTGATTAATCTGGTATGGACAATTCAAGTATTAATTGACCCGAAAAAACTGCCAAAAATCAGTTGGATCTCCCGTGGCGTTAATCTGGTTTTAATACTTACGCTGGTGTCCGAATGGTTAGGTTATGTCAATCTAGCGATTGCAGTGCGCGGTGCTATTTTAATCAGTTTTGTTCTGTTAATTGCATTCTATGGGGCAACTAAAATTTTACAGCTTGTATTTGATTCACTGGATAAAGGATCAAATAGCGTTTCAAGGAAAATACGAACAAAAATTGGTGTTGATGAAGCCAGTTCGGTCCCCGGAATGATCTGGATTAGACTAACGGTTTCAGTGATGCTATGGAGTGCGTTTTTTATTATTCTCGTCCGGATATGGGATTATGAAGGCGGTTTTCTCACGCAGTTAAAAAACTATCTGATTAATGGTTTTAGTATCGGTGGGTATCATTTAATTCCAGGAAAAGTTTTGTGGGCGTTAATGGTGTTTTCCGGGCTCTTAATTATAAGCGGCTGGATAAAAACTCAGCTTGATAAACACTGGCTCGCTATGTTGAGTATTGAGCCCGGTGCGCGGGATGCAATGGTCACCATTTCCGGTTATGTTATGTTTTTAATTTCGGTTTTAATTGGTTTGTCCGTTGCAGGCTTTAATTTTGGTAATATTGCAATCATCGCTGGTGCGCTTTCAGTGGGCATCGGTTTTGGGTTACAAAATATTGTAAATAATTTTGTCTCCGGTTTAATTTTATTGTTTGAACGTCCCATTCGAAAAGGTGACTGGGTTGAAGTGGGCACAACGGAAGGCTTTGTTAAAAATATTCAGATTCGTTCAACATTAATCCGAACATTTGATAATTCGGATGTTATTGTTCCAAACTCTGAGCTTATTTCAAATCAGGTCACTAACTGGATGCTGTCCAGTAAAAAGGGGCGGGCCATAGTGCCTGTTGGTGTCGCCTATGGAAGCGATATTGAACAGGTTAGAGATATTTTATTAAAAATTGCCAATGAAAATGAAAATCTGATTCACGGTGAAAACAGGTGGCAACCAAAGGTGTTATTTCGCGCCTTTGGTGCAAGCTCGCTAGATTTTGAGCTGCGGGTGTTTTTAAAGGAGATTAACGCTCGACTAACAGTTATCAGTGATTTAAATTTTGCAATCGACAGGGCCTTCAAAGAAGCCAATATTGAAATACCGTTTCCACAAAGTGATGTGTATATTAAGTCTTTGCCCAAGAATGAGGAGTAGGGCGGCTCTAATGTTTACAAAGTGCTGCTTCAACTAATTCAATCCAGTGTTTAACCGGTTTGTCAGATTCGCTGGAAAGGTGCATCTGACAACCTATATTAGCGGTTGCAATAATATCCGGGTGATTTTTTTGCAGGGCTGAAATTTTATTATTGAGTAATTTTTTAGATAATTCAGCCTGTAAAATTGAGTAGGTTCCCGCAGAGCCACAACAAAGGTGCGCATCACTTACCTGAGTTAAATGATAACCCGCATCTGTTAATATTTTTTCAACCACACCGTTAAGTTTCAAACCATGCTGCAATGTGCAGGGGCTATGAAATGCCACCGTTGTTTCTTTATTTTGAGGCGCGCAAGCCGCTAAGTTTTCAGCCGCAATAATTTCACTTATGTCTTTTGCCAGGGTACTGACTTTTTTAGCTTTAAGGGCATAATACTCATCATGCTCTAAAAGATGTGCGTAGTCTTTTACCATAACGCCGCAACCACTGGCCGTTATGACAATCGCTTCAATACCGTTATTAATATGATGCCACCAGTTATCGATATTCTGTTTAATGGTTTTAATGGCTTCGTCAGATGCACTCAGGTGCTGACTGACCGCGCCGCAGCATTTAACTTTTTTTTGCTGAATCAGTTGTATGCCTAACTTACTTAACACATTCGCTGTTGATACATTCGTTTGGGCACTGACGGTTTGCTGTACGCAGCCTTCGAGTACCAGCATTTTTCGTTTGTTTTTGGTAGTGGGCCACTGACCGGCCATATTAATTTCAGGAATTTTTTGTTTTAAAGCACCAGGTAAAAATGTTTTAAAGGTGTTGCCAAGCATTAATAAAAAACTAAATCGTTCAGGGTAGGGAATGATTTTACGAAGTGCGTAACGACGGGTTCGCTCGATTAGGCTTCGTGACGTTTGTTTCTCAATGGCCTCGCGTCCGATATCAATCAAGCGGCCATATTTAACACCGGAGGGGCAAGTGGTTTCGCAGGATCGGCAGGTTAGACAACGGTCTAAATGGGAGCGGGTTTTATCGCTAGCCGGTTCACCTTCCAGTACCTGTTTAATTAAATAAATACGTCCCCGGGGGCTGTCCAGTTCATCGCCTAAAAGTTGATACGTTGGGCAGGTTGCTGTGCAAAATCCACAGTGTACGCATGAACGCAAAATACTATCCGCTTCCTGACCCTGGGGTGTTTCTAAGATGTTTTTAAGCAAATTGGTTTGCATGATTATAAATCTTTATACAGGTGGCCAGGGTTTAAAATATTTTGCGGATCAAATGCATTTTTTAAGTGTTTTTGGATGCTTAACAAGCCACTATCCAGAGGATGAAATGGTTCCACATCGTTTCGCTGATTTTTAAACAGGGTGGCGTGGCCGCCAACCGCCTCTAATGACTGGCGAATCTTGTCTGCGGGTTCTTCGCTGCTTAACCAGCGTAATGCTCCGCTCCACTCATGCAGCGTTTCTCCAGATAAAGTTAGCTGTGGTGAGTTTGAGGCCAGGGATAAACGCCACAGGGGTTTATCAGATTTAAAAAAACTATGAGTCTGTTCTTTTATATTGCGCCAGAAAATATCGCAGTTAGCGAGTAGCTCACCGCCAATACTCTTTTTTGCAGCGCTGACGGCTGATGCGTTGCCACTTAAACGAATATATAACTGCCCATCGGTATAACAGCTTGCACTTACCGGTAACGATTGTTTAACCCACTGGTGAATCTGTTTACTCGCCAGGTGTATATCACATTGATGGACAAGGGTGATTTGAGTTTCAGGTTGGGGTAATACTTTTAAGGACACATCAAGAATAACCCCCAGCCCACCCATCGCTCCGCACATTAAACGTGATGCGTCATAACCGGCAACATTTTTCATTACCTGACCACCGAATTTTAATTTTTCAGCCTTTCCATTAATAATCTGGCTGCCTAAAACAAAATCTCTGGCGGCACCGGAGTAGGCGCGGCGAGGCCCGGATAAATTGCAGGCGATAGTACCGCCCAGGGTTGCGCTGTCTGCAAAAGCCGGTGGCTCAAATGCCAGCATTTGATTGCTTTCACTGAGGGTTTTTTCGATATCAGTGAGACGCGTGCCAGCTCTGGCGGTTATAACGAGCTCAGTAGGTTCATAACTGATAATGCCCTGATGTTTAGAAACATCGAGTGTATCTGCAGTGACAGATCGGCCATAAAATGCTTTGGAGTTTCCTGCCTGTATTTTTAATGCAGATTTGTTTTTATATGCATCTAAAACTTGAGCCTGTAACTGTTGGCTAATATCTTTTGACATATTGTCGTCTGGATTCCGGTAAAGTTTAGCGAATTGATTTTTCGTTCATTGTTGTCAGGATCAAAATCGTTCCAGTTCAGGGTGAGATAACTCACCGTGATGCACATGCATTGCACCGAACTCAGCACAGCGGTGTAATGTTGGCACAGCCTTGCCGGGATTAAGCAGGCCTTTTTTATCGAAGGCATTTTTAATGCGATGAAACTGGCTTAATTCCATTGTGCCAAACTGTACACACATCTGATTTATTTTTTCAATACCAACGCCGTGTTCCCCCGTAATGCTGCCACCCACGTCCACGCATAATTCTAAAATTTTTCCACCAAATTCTTCAGTGCGTTCCAGTTCGCCAGGTATATTCGCATCGTATAAAATCAGGGGGTGTAAATTACCGTCACCCGCATGAAAAACATTGGCAACCGGTAACTCATATTCAGCCGAAAGCTCAGCCATGGTTTGTAATACCTGCGGTAAATGTTTACGTGGAATTGTGCCGTCCATGCAATAATAATCCGGTGAAATTCTACCTACCGCAGGGAAAGCCGCTTTACGTCCTTTCCAGAACGTCACGCGCTGTGTCTCATCTTTTGCAAGGCGGACTTCAGTTGCACCACTTTGTTCTAACAGGTTTTGTACCATTGTAATGCTTTCTTCAACTTCAGCACGGCTGCCATCTAATTCACAAAGTAATATGGCCTCAGCATCCGTGGGGTAACCCGCGTGCACAAAATCTTCGGCGGCTTTTATGGCCAGCTTGTCCATCATTTCCAGGCCGGCGGGAATAATGCCCGCCGAAATGATATTGCCCACGGCTTCACCCGCTTTAATTAAATCATCAAACGCAGCAAGGAGTACCTGTGCCGATTCCGGTTTCGGTAAAAGTTTTACGCACACTTCAACAATAACGCCGAGCATGCCTTCTGACCCGGTCATTAATGCGAGTAAATCATAGCCTGGGGAATCGAGCCCGCTTCCACCAATGGTTAACAGTTCGCCTTCCATGGTAATGATTTTTAATTGTTGAATATTATGTACCGTCAGGCCATATTTTAAACAGTGAACACCGCCGGAATTTTCCGCAACATTGCCACCAATGGTGCAGGCAATTTGTGAGGAGGGGTCCGGGGCATAATATAAACCATATTGTTCAACTGCTTCAGAAATGGCCAGGTTACGCACACCGGGTTGAACTCGGGCGATGCATTGCACCGGGTCAATGTCGAGAATCGCTTTAAATTTTGCCAGGCTGAGTAAAATACCATCGGAAACGGGAAGTGCACCGCCGGATAATCCGGTACCGGCTCCTCTGGCGACCACCGGCACTTCCAGTTCGTAACAGAGTTGTAAAATCACCTGAACCTGTTCTACTTTTTCAGGTAATACCACCGCCAGGGGTAAATTTTGGTAGGCTGATAAGCCATCACATTCGTAGGGGCGTAAATCCTCCTGTTGATGTAGCACAGACTCAGCCGGCAGAATATATTGCAGTCGGCTGATTAATTGGGCTTTGTCCATGATAATAGTCATATGGGGATACAGTCATAGGGGGAGAGGCTTTATCGAATGGTTTGATTTGTGAAATTATGTCGAATTAATTTTCAAACTCAGCATTATGGTAAATATGCTGCACATCATCACAATCATTCAGTGCGGCGATAAAACCATCAAAAAACTCCACGTCTTCGCCGCTGATTTTACAGGTCGTTTGTGGCAAATAGGTGATCTCGTCCATTTCAAAATCGATATCCGGGAAGGCTTCATGCAGCGCGGTTCTGGCTTTATTAAATTCGGTATTCGGTGCCAGCACCGTAATCATGCCATCCTGACTTTCGATGTCGGCGACATCCACATCTTTTTCCATCAGCGCTTCGAGCACGGCTTCTTCATCGTCATGTTTAAATGCAAATATGGCCTGATGATCAAACATATGGCTCACCGTACCCTGGGTACCAATTTTCGCATGATTTTTTACAAAGCACTGGCGCACATCGGTAAAGGTACGGTTATTATTGTCGGTGAGGCAATCCACAATAACCATGCAACCACCGGGGCCAAAACCTTCGTACTGGGCCAGTACAAAATCTTCACCGGCGCCACCGGCGGCTTTTTTCAGGGCGTTGTCGATGACGTGCGCCGGTACCTGTTCCTTTTTGGCCTTTTCAATTAAGCGTCGCAGGCTAAGGTTGCTGTCCACATCAGCTCCGCCATTTTTGGCGCAAACATAAAGTTCTTTACCGTAGCGTGAATATAATTTGGCTTTGGCCCCCTGGGTTTTAGCCATTGAAGCTTTACGGTTTTCAAAATGTCTGCCCATTTGAATCTGTCTCTGTCGCGTAGTAATGATTGGGGTTGATTTTAACGGTATAAAGGGCGATATACTAGCCCGAATTAGTCGGCGATGAGCTTAACCGTGGTTTCGGCGCTGTGTTTGTTTATACTAAAGCGCAACTCACAGTGTTCTGCCTGTGTGTCTAGCGGGGTGGGGTCATCAGAGCAGCTGCAACCGGCAATGATGCCGGAATAGAAAATAGCCGTATAAATAGTAATGCTGAAATCATCTTCGCGGGTTCTGTTAATAACGACACTTATTTTCTCATTGCTCACATAACTGCTAAGGGACAGGCCCTGTTGTAGGGGTAACAGCTGATGATCCAGTGCACAAACTTCGCGTTTAAATATATCGCTGAAATTTTCAGTTTGCCAGGCTTTTAAGGATTCGGGTAAAGTTAGCATTGATATGTAAGACTGGATAAGAAGTAAGGATTTAAAAAAACCGTAATGATAATACAAAGTCAGTTTACACCCGCGGCGGGTTTAAGCAATAGTCATGTACAAACCCTGTTACCCACCTTTATTCGAAATCGGTTAACGTTTACGGGCGTTGAGCAAACCCTGGAATTAGATGATGGGGATTTTGTTGATTTAGTCTGGACTGAAAAACCCGAGGGTTCAAACAACCCCAAACCGATTGTCGTTATTTTTCACGGTCTTGAAGGCTCCATTGGTTCCCCTTATGTAAAAGGTATGATGCGTGCAATCACAAAGCAGGGCTGGACTGGATTATTAATGCATTTCAGGGGCTGTTCGCAAAACTTAAATCGCTTACCCCGAACTTATCACAGCGGAGAAACCGGTGATGCAAAACAGTTACTGAGCTGGTTAAAAAAAAATTATGAAGAGCATCCACTGGCTGCAGTGGGTTTTTCATTAGGGGGCAATATGTTACTTAAGCTACAGGCAGAGCTGGGTCCAGAATCCCCCTTAAAAGCTGCGGTGAGTGTTTGTGCACCGGTGTTGCTCATGCACTGTGCAAACAGATTAAATAGTGGTTTTTCAAAAATATACCAGCGTTATCTGTTAGGGCCTTTAAGAAAAAAAGTCAGGGTAAATGCACTGCGCCATGATTATGAAGCACTAATTAATCTTAAAACCAGGGACATTAATCGCTTAAAAAACTTCTGGTTATTTGATGATTTAGTGACTGCACCCTTACATGGTTTTTCAGGTGTTGATGAATACTATTCTGAAAGTAGCGCCAGACAGTATTTAAAAAATATACAGACACCGGTGTTAATTTTACAGGCACTGGATGATCCGTTTATGACGCGGGATATTATTCCCCGGGCATCGGAATTATCCGGCAGTACAAAACTGGAATTAAGTCAACATGGTGGACACGTGGGTTTTATTGGCGGCAGCTTTTTTAAACCTGAATACTGGCTGGAACATCGGGTGCCCGAGTATTTGTCAGATTATATTTAGTATTATTTTAGCGCAACTGAACGTCAATGAAATTACCGTTATATCCATAACATTCAGCAGCGCTAATTGGTTTTTTATAGAGTGAAAATCAGGCCGCCTGGTTGGAGTTACTTTTCATTAAACAATCCTGGAAAATGGCTTTGTGTACATCACCAATACTGATAATGCCGATGAGTTTATGTTCACTGTCAGTCACCGGAATACGCCGAATTTTTTTAACACACATTAACGATGCGGCCTTTAATAAAGGCATATCGGAATCAACCGAGGCAACGGTTTGTGTCATCAGGTCCTCGGCTTTTTTATCGAGTAAGGTTTTATAATCGGCTTCAATAGACTCAAAGTCCGGTTTAGCACCTTCCTGCATAAACTGTTCTACGTCCGGGAACATGGCTTTTAAAATATCTTTTTCAGATAACACGCCAATCAGTGTCTGGTCACTTGCAACGACCGGTACCCCGGATATTTTGTTAAAGCACATCATCGATGCAATATCTTTAATTAAAGTGTCTGGGTGTGCGGTTTTTACTGCGGTATTCATTATGTCACTAACAATCATAGGGTTCTCCTGCTGCCTGTGTGGGTGATGCTACTTTTTGGTAAAAAGTTACTAAAGAAGCAAGCTGAATTATTTATATCGAATAACGGCTGTAGCGACCAACAAAGATATTTAATATGCGGACTATTTTATTTTATACTTAAAAATTTGATTATCTTAAGTGGTTAATTTTAGACAATAAAAAACCCCGACTTGATTTACATCAAATCGGGGTTTTTATAAAAAAAATATTAAACTAATTGTAAACGCAAAATATCTTACATTTTTTCAGCCGTATCAAACTTGCTGGTGCGGCTGTCGCCGACCCACGTAATGGTGATGTTCATTTCTTCCTCTATTGTTTTAGAATGTTTAGGTTTTTTTAATGCGAATGATTTAATTGGCCTGATTAAATCATCTATCAGTTTAACCGGGCCGTACTGTCAAACCTGATCACGGTCACTAAACCCGCTACGTGTTCACCAGGGTAAAATGTGGCAGGGCATCTTTGCTATGCATACCTGCTTTAACGGAAATTTCACCTTTTTCAATTAAGCTGAAGTTATTCATGTATAACAGAATGTCCAGTGAGTCATTGCGATACAGTTCGTTGACTTCAGTTACCAGTACATTCTGTCGGACATTGGAGCCGGTGTCATTGTTGTAACCCACTTCGTGTCCCGCCATTTGTAGTTTGGCCTGTTCGCTAAAACCGTCGAGGCAGGTAAAGGCGGAGGTTTCTGTGGCGCAAAGAATCGCACGGGTGAGAGCAGGATTAAAAAATGTTAAGTGATAAGGAATCGCAATGATTCAGAAAGGTATCCCTGATGTGCCCCCATGTTACATCAGGGGGGAGGTAAGGGTGCAGCATCGTCCCCTATCCTGTAAGCTATGACGCTAGATCAAAGCACAAAAAGAAAATTCCAACGCATATGACGTCAGATTCAAAATTTAAATCACTCGGTTTGTCAGAGGGTATATTAAAGGCCCTGCAAGATAAGGCATATCAATCACCAACGCCAATACAGGCAAAAGCGATTCCCACAGTACTAGAGGGCAAAGATTTAATGGCGGCGGCACAAACCGGCACAGGAAAAACCGCGGGCTTTGTGCTGCCCATTTTAGAGAAACTGATCGCGGGCAAACGCGCAACGGCCAATAAAACCCGTGTGTTGATATTGGCCCCCACCCGGGAACTGGCGGCTCAAATTGGTGAAAGTATCAACAGTTACGCAAAGTACTTGCCATTGAGCTCGGCGGTGGTTTACGGGGGTGTAAAAATTAACCCGCAGATGATGAAGCTGCGCCGAGGGGTAGACATACTGGTGGCCACACCCGGGCGATTACTCGATTTATATCATCAAAACGCGGTTAAATTTGAGTCGTTAGAAATACTGGTTCTGGATGAAGCTGACCGCATGCTGGATCTGGGGTTTATTGATGACATCCGTAAAATCCTGACGGTGTTACCGAAACGGCGTCAGAATTTATTATTTTCCGCTACGTTTTCCGATGACATACGAAAACTGGCAAAGGCAATATTACATAAACCGGTTGAAGTTTCGGTAAGCCCCCGCAACACCACCGCCAACACCGTTAGCCAATGGATTTGCCCGGTGGATAAAAAGAAGAAACCCGCCTTGCTGGTTTCATTAATAAAAGACAATCACTGGCAACAGCTGCTGGTATTTTGCAAAACCAAAAACGGTGCGGATAAATTAACCCGCTTTCTCGAATCCGCCGGGGTAAAGGCCGTCGCCATTCATGGCAATAAAAGTCAGGGGGCACGAAGCCGAGCCCTGGCCGACTTTAAAGATCAGTCGATAGTGGTTTTAATTGCCACCGACATCGCGGCCCGCGGCATAGATATCGACCAGTTGCCGGTGGTGGTTAATTTCGATTTACCCACGGTGGCTGAAAATTACATCCACAGAATTGGACGTACCGGCCGGGCGGGGATGAATGGGCAGGCAGTGTCGTTGGTGAGTGCGGATGAGTTTGATCAACTAACGGATATAGAGCACTTAATAAAAAGCCTGTTAAAGCGCAAGCTGATAGACGGCTTTGAGCCATCCCATGATGTACCCGAGTCACGCCTGTGGCGTAAGCCCAAAAAGCCTAAAAAACCGAAAAAACCAAAAGTGCCCCATAAAGAGGGTATAGCGAAAAAGAAAAAAACTTCGGGTAAAACCAGATCGTTGTCAAATACGGATGGAATGAAACCGCCGAGGCGAAAATTTAAACAGAAAAAAAGATCGCCCCGTTGATTTTATTCCTTAACAATACAGTTAAAAGAGCGTATAAATTAAATGAGAAAATCGTTAAGACTTAAAATAATACAGGTTTGCGAAGCAAAAATTAAAACCAGGGGTGATAATGTTGGGTTATCATTTTATGCTTTTTTCGCAAATAAAAATGATAATCCGAAACTCTTAATGGAAGCCGCAACGTGGTGGATTTCAAGTCACCAACTGGATCACTTTGAGAAAGCCGTCAAAATAAAAAGAATGGTTGAGGCCATGGATTAATACTGCATTGACCTGAGTAGGGCATACTGGTTCGGATCGGGTAAAGGTAGTCGCTTAATTTATTTTACGGTATCAGAAACGAGAGGCCACAAAAGATGAATGAATTATATCATTACCAGGGGTTTGTAACGAAAGTATACGATGGGGATACTATTACAGTAGATATAGATTTGGGTTTTCATATCACGATGAAGAATGAAAAAATCAGGCTTTATCGAATTAATACTCCAGAAATCAGAGGTACTCAGAAAGAGCAGGGCATTATCTCCCGTGACTGGTTACGGCAACGTATTCTGGAAAAAGAAATTACACTGGTGACGGTAAAAGATAAAAAAGGCAAATATGGTCGCTGGTTGGCGGATATCTGGATTGATGAAATTTGTGTGAATGATGAACTGGTTAGAAATGGACTGGCGGAATATAAAGAATATTAATACTTCACTTTTAAGCAAGGATTTAAAATGAATGAACACGAAAAAATTAATTATGTAGAGTTCCCATCGAGCAATATTAAACTCACTAAGCAATTTTTTACGGATGTGTTTGGCTGGGAATTCACGGATTATGGTCCTGAGTATACGGCTTTTTCTAATCAGGGGTTAGATGGCGGTTTTTATCAGGCTGATCTGAAGTCATCAACCGATAAGGGTTCGGCACTGGTTGTTTTTTATAGTGATGATATTGAAACGACCCAGGGAAAAATTGAACAATCCGGCGGTGTAATTATAAAACCAGTTTTTGAATTTCCCGGTGGGCACCGTTTTCATTTTGCGGAACCCGCAGGGAATGAATTTGCGGTATGGTCGGATAAATAATCACTCGAATGGACATCAAAATTGAATTCTCAAATATATAGCATATATATATCAGATAAAGCCGGTGCGCCGATGCGCGCGCTCGAATCAGCTAGATTAATTGTGGGTAAAGGCGTAGAGGGTGATCGATATTTTAATGGTTGTGGCACTTTTTCTGAAAAGTTAAAGGATAATCCTGCGGTTGAATTATCTTTAATTGAAAAAGAAGAAATAGATACATTTAATCAGAAATATAATCAGACACTAAATTATTCGGATGCCCGTAGAAATATTGTGACCGAGGGGGTTCGTTTAAATATGCTGGTGGGACAAATCTTTACAATCGGTAATGTAACACTAAAGGGTATTCGGCTATGCGAACCCTGCGCGTACCTGGCTGAAAATGTCAATGAACTCGTGTTGCCACATCTCATTGGGCGTGGCGGTTTACGTGCGCAAATTCTGGCAGGTAATGTTGTCTCTGTGGGCGATTTAATTAAAGCCTAACATTTTCTGAATGAAGGAGTGGGTCTATTGAAGTGCAAAATACTTTGATAATGTGTCATATCCGATCTATATTCTAGATTTACAATGTATATAAAAATGAAAAAATGCAAAGGAGAGTACGATGTCAAAATTAATCCTGTCTTTAGATGGTGGTGGTATTCGGGGTGCAGCAACTGCACAGTTTTTAAGCGAAGTAGAAAAAAAATTACAGGCGGATCATAATAAATCTATTCGTGACTGTGTTGATTTCTATGCAGGCACCAGTACTGGAAGTATTATTGCCCTGGCATTGGCCACCACCAATATGACCATGACACAGATTAGTAATTTATATAATTATAAAACCGCTGGAAAGATTTTTACTGAAAATAAGGGGCTGTTTGAAATCGATGGAATTAATGCACCCAAGTATGAAGCCAGTGGTAAAACCGAGGTTTTAAAAGCCAAACTCGGCAAGGCAAAAATTTGTGATGTACCCGAAAACAAACATGTACTTGCGATTGCCTATGCCATTGAAAAACGAAAGCCCATCGTCATAAAATCATCTAAAGAATCCTGTCTGAATTTGCTGTCTTACCAGGTTGCCGATGCCTCCAGTGCAGCCCCCACTTATTTTCCAACAAAAGAAATTGAAATTCCTGAGAATGCCGATGAGTACTGGCTGATAGATGGTGGGGTCATTGCGAATAACCCGGCAATGTGTGCCGTCGCTGAGGCGCGACGTGTCTGGAAAGAAGAGTCGCTCAGTGATATTCGCCTGTTATCGATTGGTACGGGTTTTATGTCGCGAAAAATTAATGGACCCCAGTCAAGAAAATGGGGTGGGTTGCAATGGATAACCCGGGGAAAAATAATGGAAGTGGTGACGGATGAAAGTATCACCGCTTATCAGTGCATGACGATTATGGACAGTGGTAATTACATTCGGGTCAATGCAAAACTTGCACCCCAGCAGGGCTTAATACAATCCCCTGATGATGCCATGGATGATATCAGCAAAACCAATATAAAACGGCTTAAGCAGATGGGAGACTTCTGGTTTGATCGTTATGGAGAGGCAACCGTTGAGTTATTAATGAATACTTATAATGGCCCGTCACTCGATAAAATTGATCCGGTTACCGGGCAGCCAATCCAGGCATAGGGGACTCACATTTATAGGCTTTACTCAATGTTATAGATTGCAGTGTAAAAAGTTATTTCAGTAGAAAATGGTTTCTAATAGAAAAGAATTTCACAGGAGTAATAAAATGATTATAGTGATCACTAATCGAAAATTAGCATCAATTCCCGTATCTCAACCGATATTAACCGATCTTGCTTCATTAGGAGATGACCTGGGAGAACGCCAGAATAATGAAGATATTATTTATAGTGGACTTCTGTCCGATGATAATAAAGTTAATTTTTTCCCAAAAGGTTCAGAAGCTGAATTGTTTTCAACCATAAGTTCGGCTGAATTAAATAAGCCCTGGGTGTTCTTTGTGCATGGCTTTAATCAGGACCCGCAAAGTAATATTGATAAGGCCAGAGCATTGTCGGCGAATCATGGGGTTAATGTTATCGCGTTTGCCTGGCCTTCTCGTCCGGTAGATGAAACGATGGGCTGGGATGATGCGGGAAAATCCATTGTTAAAGGGGTGTTGAAAGGCCTGTCGGGGACCGCAATTTTATATGATTTGCTCCTTTTAAAAGCAAGCCGTTTTGTAAAAGACAAGTGGAAAAACTATCCTCCTGCAATTCGTAATGCAGAAGCATCGAATACGGATTTGATTGCAGCGCTGAACCTGGTAAAAGATCAACTGAATTTAACCAGGCCACTGGTGCTTTTGGTGCATAGTATGGGGAATTATTTATTACAAAAAACACTGCAGGGTGTGGATAAACTGCCCAATGAATTTGGAAATATTATATTGCATCAGGCGGATGCGACATCCCCGGGATTCGATTGGGTTAAAAAATTAAATGCAAATCTACATTTAAATTTTCAGAATCAGCCTGCGAAATTATATATCACCATTAATGCGCCGGATTTCGTGCTGGGTGCCTCAACACTACGTCGTGCTATTTTGCGTAAGGACAAGGTAGAACGCATTGGTCAGGTGCGTAATAATCATGTTAAAGGTGATATTCATTATCTGGACTTTACCGATGGAGAGTGGGTCGATAATGAGCATGAATTTTTTCATCTGGCAAAGGACAATACCAACGATTATGTTTATGATTGTCTACATAGAATCATAAATTCATTACCGGATGAGTTGCCGGTTAATAAAAGTGAATCGAAGTCGGGTTTTAGCCGAATGCCAGCAGATGTTCCACTGTATCGTCTTGAATATATTATTCATCCGGCGGATGAGGATGAGCCTATCGACGATATACTGCCCGTTAAATCGCTTGATTTATTTAATCAATAACTGATCGATAGAACCGATGATGATGACGAATAATCTTTACGAGTGAAAAATAGTGCCTGCTTTAAAGCATCAACACGGTTTTTAAATATAGCTTGCACTTTAAAGTGGCATAACATTTTTGGCTTGATCCGCACCTAATACGCTTTTTATTCGCTCCTATACGAATGACCTCATTGCACTTTGAGTGCCGATTCTACATTCACAGCCGAGTGGGCAGGCGACCCAATCACTTTTAGCGTTCATGTGAAATTATGGGGTGAAAGTATGGCGCTGTCAGATGCAGCCAGCACCGCATAAGCCAGGATAGCTCCTTTTGTAGTGAATAGGGGTGCTTCGTAAATAAGGGATGTGAGCACATCGGGCCTGTTGACCCGTAAATCTGGGGGGATATGTGTGTTTAAGAAACCCACTGAAATAGCGCCATACAGAGCGGCAATAGGGTCAACGCCCAGAACGGCTTCCAGAATAGCTACCAGGTATATATCAGTGACATACCAAGAAGAAGGGTCTCAACGGCCTTGGTAAGGCAGTCTTAAACGTTCCAGGACCAGTCTTATAGTTCAATCCGTTTAAAAGATCAGGTTGCTGAGGTGAGTGGCCCTTAAGTCGCCGGTCTTTCAGTTTGGCAATTCCAGCAGACTTCAAATGCTGGGGTGTTTTTTTCATGGCAGTGGCTGCAAATCCAGTAACCTGAGTTTCGCGCGGTATTTAAATTCTCGATGAGCTCAACGGCGCGGGAGTAGTCCGCATCCTCTTCAATCCATAATTCCAGCCAGGTATCCAGTGGCGCCAAATCACCGGCCGCGCCCCCAATAAATTCATTTTTAAGCAATGTTTTAATGCCTGCATTCTCAATAATATTTTGAATATTGCTAACAATAAAACGATTTTCATTGGAGTAAACGAGTTTCATACAAAAAGTTTTATACCAACAATTTAATTATAATCAGAGATGCCTTGATCAGGAGCCCCATATTTTTGCAACCGCTCGATCATTACCCAGGAAACCAATCAGTAAACATAAAATTCCAGCGCCCCCAAAAAACAACACGGGAATTAAATAGCCAATGTTATCTGCCTGCGTACTGACCTGAGTAATATCGGGTAAAGTATCCTGCGTCACTTTATAGCCTAGTATAAACACCAGGGAAGCCAGACCACTAAACAGTAAGCCCAGTATAATTAAAATAACGCGGTGGGATTTTTTATATACGTAGTCTGCCTGTCCCGATTCAAATAAATTTAGAAGAGGGGAGAACAGCTTCCTTAAAAATGATTTCAAAATTTTATGGCCCCGTTATTTATTAGCCTGTTAATTAATATTTAAGTGTGGGATTTTACGTTAAGTGTAGTCAAAAAAAATTAAATTGAATACAAAATTACACACTTTTCAGTTCCTGCCAGGCCACTTCACACTCTCCCAGGCTGGTTGCAATATAGGCGGAGCTATCGGTGATGGTGACTGAAAAATCCATCGTGCGTTCGGCGAGCTTCGCCAGTGCCTGAATTTCAGTCCATTCAAAGCGAAAATACTGTGCATTTATCTGATTAAACTTACCTGCATTCTGATCCCACCAGACGTCCGATTTTGTGTTAAAGCTATACACCTTAACGGTCTCTGCCAGTCGGCTGGCTTTTTTTATTCGCTCCACCGTGGGTTCACCGATATCTATCCAAAGGGATATTTTTTCATCAAGTGCAATTGCCCATATGTCAGGTTCATCAATGTCGCTCAGGCCTTTGGTAAAAGCCAGGGATTCCTGTGCATTAATGCAGTAGGCTAGCACCCGTGCCATCATGCGCTCGGTCGTTTCTGAGGGATGTTGAGCAATGGTTAAATTGAGGGTCGTGTAATAATCACGGCTCAAATCAGATAGCGATACTCTAAATTTGTAAATAGTTGGTTTAAGTGCCACGGCTAAAGAACCCATTATCTGGTATGGAGTTAATCGGTTATTGTACCTGATATGCTATTAATTTATTCGCTTTTAATATCCACGAGGTGAATGAATGAAATTTAAACTGAACAGGGGGTATTCAACCAGTAATGTGGGGTATGGGGGATCTACCAGGCTCGATTTTGTAGTGCCCCCTTTTAAGTGGTTGTCTCTTTAAGAACCTGGCCAAACAGGCACGTCTCCATTAAACAGTACGCCAAAATTAACATGCTTTAATTTCTCATATTCAAACTGTAGCTCCAGCCAGGCGTTGTTAAAGGTAATCGATTGAAAGCTGCCGTAGTCTTCCACCTGGGGTAGCTCACCCAGTATTTGCGTTAGGTGGGTAATGATATCCACCTGTGACATATCCCAGGGTGAAAACTCTGGAAATTGTGCTCGGGTATTATTGGTCTCTATCCAGCCGAGTTTATAATCTTTATCTTTTTCAAATTTTAATGTTATTTCAAGTGAATTATAAAGTATAAAAATATCTTCATATTCATCCTGATATTTCTTGTCGGGTTTTCCCTGAATGGATATGGCTTCATCTTCAGTGATGCCAAAAGTGAAAGGGGCAATACCATTGCCTATTAAAATTTTCATAGTGTCCTTTTTGTGTTGTTATTGATAATTTAATAATGGATCAGAAAACACGTTTAATAGGTATCTGATTTAGGTTGCTCAAACCGGCAGCATTTATTTAACAGGCGTTCGGCAAACCTGGGATGAATGCTGTTTAATTTCGTTCTTTTTCTGTTTTTGTTTTTTCCTTCGGACAGGCTATGCACATGGGATAGACCGGACAATTCAATAAAGTAGGTTTTATTTTCGGAGAGGGTTAACTGAATGTCGGCATCCTGTTGTCCTGACATGCCTGGCCATACAACGGACAGTTGTCTGGTGCCGGGTTTAGCATACACCCAGGTGAAACCCTGCTGGTTTAAAACACTCACTTCTTTATCATCAATAAACAGTGTTGCACCCCATCCAGCGGGTTCAGCGTATTTTCTGAATACATACAGTGTTGCATGCCCCGGTTTTTTCTGGGTGGCTTTTGAATCGGAAAAAGCAGGTCCTTTTGCTACGTTGGTACAGGCGGATAAAATTAGTAGCGAAAAAAACAAGCTAAAGCGTATTATGTTTTTCATGCAATTACCGGTTAATTAAGAGTGTTATCGTTTTTTATTTTAGTCATGCTTCTCATTCTATCACTATATATTCTAAAATGCTGGGCTTATAAATACTGACAGTAACCGTCCAGAAACAAGTTCGAATATTTCTAAACATATTCATTAAAAAGCCGAACATAAATAGATTAATGACGGTGCTAACCATTAGGAATATATTCTCTCTTATTGTTCTTCAGGTAGGGCCATAAAAATTCCAGCGATTTTATGGTTAATATTTTTTAATTTTCAAACCGGCTGTTTCCTCACTGAACCAAAAAAAACGGTATCCTAAAGGGGTGTTCGTTTTTAGTTAATGCCTGAACAGAGTGCCTGCCTATTCAATGATGTTTGACTGTAAACTTTGCAGGTAATTAACGAGTGCGTCCATGTCCTCGTCAGGCAGCTTACGGTAAGTTTGTTTAGCCAGGAAGGTGTGCGTTGATAGCAGGTCTTCAAGTTCATCAGCTGCCAGTATCCATTGCCGTATTGCTTTTGCTGTTAGATGTTTTCCCACTTCGTCCAATGGATTACGGGGGTTTCCCTTACCCGCGATGGAGTGGCAACGCATACAGCCCTGTGTCTCAAAGACCAGGCGTCCGGCAGTGGTCAATAGCGTTTTTTCCGTGTCTGACTCGGATAAAGTGTTTGCAGGGTTGAAACTTTTTTCAGTTTCAATGCGCGAGGTGTGGGGGGCGGTATTTTGCTGGATCGCAAATATAACGGACAGCAAAATAACCAGTACGGCTGTGAGTAGGGTAATGATTTTTGCCCAGCGTTTACGCATGCTCTTTGCTCCTTTCACACCAGGTCGAAGAGTTCGAAGTGTATCTGGTTTAATGGCACATGCAGCGTTTTCAGCCCCTTGTGTACCGCATTGCTCATGGGGTTCGGACCACATAGGAAATACTCATATTGCTGTGCATTCGCAGGCAGGGTGTTCTGTAACAGCTGTGGCGTAATGAGGCCAGATTCCCCCTGCCAGTCGGTTGGCGGCTCTTTCAGCACATGCACCAGTGTAAGCTGCAATTGTGTCTTTAATGTTTGCAGCTCCTCTCGAAAAATCACATTCTGCCAACCACGGTTTCCATAAATAAACCATATGGGGCGGGGGTCACGTCGGTCGGCCAGGGTACGTAACATGCTCATAATGGGGGCGGCGCCCACACCCCCAGCGATAAACACGAAGCCCGCTGCGTTTGGATGCAGGTCGGTACTAAATATGCCGTATGGTCCGTCTAGATAAGCACGCTCACCAGGCTGAATGTCTTTGATTGTACGAGTAAAATCCCCCAGCGCCTTGATGGTGAATTCCAGCCTGTCCTGACGGGCCGCACTGGATGAGAAAGAAAAGGGGTGTTCCGTGATTTGCCAGGGGGAAGCACGTAACACCAACCAGGCAAACTGGCCTGGAATGAAAGTCATTCCCCCATGCTGCTCCGGTTCCAGCGCCAGTGTCCAGCTATTACCGTGCTCCTGGCGCAGCTCTATCACACGGTAGGGCTTGCGGTGCATTTTCCAGGGCTTGAGCACCCTTATGTATAAAATGATAGACACCCATATCAGGCTATAACCACTCCATAGCCAGTGTTTGGCTGGGGCTTCGATATAATAATTGATACCCTGGATGTGCCCCATTGCCAACAGGAAGGCCGTGACCGCCAACCCAATATGCAGCATGCGCCATTGATCATAATGAATCCGTAGTGGTTTGCGCCACAATGAGGTGATGATCAGGATCGTGAGCAACATCAGGGCGATGCGGCCAGCCGTCATGTGCCAGGGGGCTTCCAGGGGGTTAAAGGTACCCAGAGCCGTGACGTTGTCGATGCGAATAATGAGGTAATGTGTAAAGATCATGAGTACTGCTAAAATCGCCAGATAGCGATGGAAGTAGTAAATGATATCAATTCCAAAAGGTGCACTCGCACGTTGAAAGCGCGCGGTGAGCAGAAACAGGACACTCATGGTTGCCATGCCAGAAAACCCCAGGGCCATGGAAAAATCCCACCAGAATCCAGCGCCCGGGGGAACCTCCCCAAGAATCAGAATTAACAATGGTGCAAGTACCAGAAGCAGGTAGAGGACGATCCAGAATGTCGCTGACAGAATAGTTTTCATGTTACCTGTTTCGATTGTTGTTTTCAGATTCAACACCTCAGGCTTTCCACGATGAGTCCTTATAGAACCATCGGCGAATTGCCTTATGAAGCTCCATCACAATCAGTACACTCTGTGCGACAGCTAGCAACTCTAACCACAGTTGAGGGGGCACCAGCTTATTGGCGCTTTGCGCCATGTCCAGTTCCTGAGCAATTAGTGATTCTCCCGTCAACAGCGATTCATCAACCTCCAGATCGTGTGACATCAGCAGTCTTAAATCCGCAGGAACCCTGTCACCAGACTCAAGCAAAACAATATCACCCGGAACTAACTCAGTGGCGTTAATTTCATACGTTTCACCCCCCCTTAAAACCCGACTGGCAAACTGGCGAATAAACAGCGAAGCAATACCCGGCGGTTTGGCCTGGGGCAGGGTGTTATATCCGTGTTGTTCAAGCCGGGCGATGGCCTCAGACTGAGCCAGGCCATGAATCGAGCTGTGTAGCGGCGCAATAATAGCATCACCGGAGAGAGTAAAAGCAGAAGAGAGTGGGGCAGTTGTTTGCGGGGTTGTCATATTTGTACGAGTCATCGAGAAAGTGTTGTCGTTTTTTAGTTTTATTGGATTTTATTTTACACCCTGTGTGTGGTTATTTACATGTTACAGATAAATTAGCGGAAGTTTGAAATCCATTATTGTCAGAAATTATAGGCTAAGCAGAGTAAGGAATATTTTTTTAACGACAATTAGGAAAGCCATTAGCGAGTTTTATTGCACAAAATCAATGCCAGATCTATTTAGTATATCCTGTGCCTGTAACCTTTTCTGACCTGCAGCAACCGCCATTACTTTCGCAATCACTTCAGATATTTCACCCTGGGTAATGTCTGCTTTTTTAGCCATCTCTAAATAGTAGTGCGTGCAGGGTTCACAGTTCATCGCTAGCGTGGCAGAAAGGCCAACTAATAATTCTGTTTTAGTATTGAGATGCTGGTTATTGTGTGTTGATTCATAAAATGAATTATATAAATTATTTTGATTTTCAGTGAGGATTTCCATGGTTTTATAGGTGTCCTGGTTTGCGTTTTTAGGTAGATTCTCCGATATTAAACCCGGCTTTCGACAATATAAGCTACATAACTCTAAAATAAAAAAATTAACTTATTTTTAAATAGCGTGGTTTCTAGTGCGAATGCCCCATATATTGCCATAATTTTGTATGAGCAATGTTCATTTCTTTATACATTTGCTGATATAACGGCTCTCTTGTTTCTGTGCAACAAGTGGCATACAAAAAACCAATCATACTCCCAATACGACCAATCTCGTCTATTGAAATGTGAATATTATCAGTCTTAATATTTGATAATTCCAGATTTTCTATGAGATTATCGATTTTACTAAAAACAGCTGTCATCTTAGGGCTTCTTTCGGGCATACAGCAGCTTGTTGATATTTCTTTTAATATTTCGCTACACTGAATGATAGCCATTTTTGATTCATCGAGTAAAACAGTATTTCCTTTTGACATTGCCTTTACCTTCGTTTTGATGGATAAAAATAATATTTTACATCTAAAAGGAAAAAATCATGTTATACAATTATTTACGAAATTTATAAAATTTATGCGTAATGAGCGTTATTGTTCTGTTTCAATACTTGCTTTAACTTCACTGGCTTTGATAAAGCATTTATCAGCAATTAACCCAAAATACACTTCATAATGTTTATGCGCTGCGGGTGTAAAAGAAACGCTATTGCTGCATGTATTTGCTTCATTGGTTTTTTCAAAATTCACTCTGGATGGCGTATTAATGTTTGAGTAGGTGGTTGTTATATTTGTTCTCTCTCGCAGTAGCCAGTTGTATTCATATTTAAAAGTCACTTCGCTACCGGAGGGTATACTGGTTTTATGCTTTGCCTTATCCTGTGGTTTTTTATTCTCTATTAATTTGTTATTGATTAGGGATGTTTTATCTTTGGTAATAATGTATATATCAGCAAGTTCACCCGACAGGTTTGAAAAAGAAACCGTTGCTACGGAAGTATGGTTCGGTTGGGTGTAATATGAATTTGTACAGGATGATACAGTAATCAATATAAGTAGGAGTGACAATTTGTAAATCATATTTAGTGTGTCTCTCTTGATTTCTTAATAATACGGTTTAAAAGTCCAGATATAAAAATTAAACCTGAAAATAGATGGTTGTTTTAAGCTGAGTTTTTAGAGGTGGCGATTTTAAAGTTTTTATTTCGCATGCATGAAGTGAATTTTTTAACGACTGGTTCCATGTTGATGTAAATAAAACTGGCAGCATTACCTTGCTGGTATTCTTCATTGCTCTTTCTGTAACAGGCCTGCGCAAAAGGCAAAATATCAATGATTTGCAAGCCTTTTGAAAGGATGCGAATACTTCCGCCCGCTTCTACACTTTCACCATGAGAACGGTATTGCTTTCCCAGAAGCACCACGACTTCTACCGGGTTGTGCGCTCGACTTTTTTCTAGTTTATAACCCTCTTTAGCGATACAGCTTGCAATATGCTTATAGGCGAGTTCGGGTTGCGGGGCAGGTGTCAGTTGGGTGAGATCTTTTGGGTAAAATGCGTGTGTACTCCTGGAACATTTTTTAGTGGTATTTTTAAATTTTTCTGCGTTGTATTCTTCCCGGTTTGGCTCAGACCAGGAAGTGACGTACTGGTTACCATCTGAGTTCACAAAAGAAAAAACATACTCTTTGTTATACTTCATATATTTTTCATCCTGCGGTTCAGGATGCATGGGGTAAATTTGAGCTATTACCACTTCACTCTCTGATTTTGGGGTAGTTGAGCAGGATGCTACCCAAATTATCGATAGGAAACATAATATTTTTTTCACATTAAAATTCTTTTTTAAATCAAACGATGATAAATGCACGTATATCATTCTGTTTATTAGAGGATGCCTTATGCATTGGCTAAACGCACCGAAGCTACATTAGCTTTGTATAACACATGTCATAATATTTCAGCGGTAACCGGCTGAAAATTAATGATGGAGGCTTATAGCTCTATTTTGTTTCATGTTTGATTTTTACTGAACTGTTAAGGCGTATCAGCGTATGGCTGAACTAAACACAAAGCGGCAGGCGTACAATCATTCCATCATTTAATTTTTAATTATTCGGACTATTTTTTATGGCAGAAACTTTAAGGTATCGACTAATTGGTTGTTGAACGAATACTAATTAAAATAATATCCACCCGTTTGTAGTCAGTCATCATACCCCATCATTCGTCGGCGCTCTTCCATCGCCTTTCTTGTCGCTGTTTGAATACCCGATGGCCGCACAATCTTGACCAAAGCATTCACGTTCGCGCGCCCCAGACTTTTTTGCCACTGATTGTAAGCATGGCGTACACAACTAAAGTGTCTTTCATGTATGCGGCCCTTTTTCGTGGTGTCATTCATCAAACTATCAGTGGTAAAAGCAGTCCTGTTAAAGATGTCCTGGGAAAAATTAAAACCCAGGTTGTCACTTATGGCGGTAACGGTATATTCGTCAGGGCATCCGATCATATGGCCAAATTCATGAATAATGGCCTGGCGATCAGACCAGGCCCACTCGCCAACATTGATGGTGTTTGCTTTTTTCAATTCAGCGACCTTATCTCGTGAAATATTCGCTGGAATGGGTGGCGGGTTAGCGATATTTATTTCATAACCGGCACCGTTCTCTACCCACTCAAGCGTAAACAGAAGGTCATACTGGGCACCCTTGTCGTAAATAGTGGCTATGTTGAAGGCACTTTGAATATGTGTTTTAAATGCTATTTTCATAGCATCAGTAATGACTACACCCGTTTTAGGTTTAAGCTTGGCTCTAACGATGCATTCAATGACGGTTCCCCGTTTAATCAACCCGAAGCTCACGTTTAGTGGGTAATCAATCGCCGTCGGTGCGGTGGCCTGTTGTAGTTCCCATTGCCATACACCGTTATTTTGTACTTGCACGTTACGCCAGGAGCCGATGGGATAAGTGATTGTCTGACTACCGACAATGTTTACAGCATATTCCTGGTCTTGCTGGGATTTTAATTTTAAAGCTGCCACGGTAGCAGCCTGCTGAAAAGGGTTACCGACGGCCCCTTTGGGTTTAACTGATGCCGGCTTTTGTTTTGGTAGCCCGGGTGCCGTAGGGATCTTTTGTTGTGCGATGAACTGATCCAGCTTAACAATGGCTCCCCTGGCATTTCGACAGCTGTTCTGCCAGTTTCCCTTCCAGGACTTCCAGCTATTTAACGCTTTTTCGATTGCGGCAAGCGTGGATTTGCTTGGGCAGGTGTCATAGCGACTAAATGCATTATCGACCGCCGTCAACATGCCACTCCTACGCTTTAAAGCGCCCGCGCTCGTTTGTTCTAACCATTCACCGTAATTCATTTTGTCCCTGCATTTATTGTTATGTCATTCAATACTGGAAATAATATAAGGCAGTGATGATTAACAATCAATTAAAAATGTTAAAGTGGGTTTACTTTATTAAAGGCATTTCAAGCTGTGAATTTATCCGCCCAAATGACAGTTGCTTGATTCGGGTTTTTAAAACGGCGCACGGCTATTGTTCAGGCAGAGTTCAACCAGATCGTTAAGGCGCGCGGTACCGGCACACATGACGGTGTCTGCGCCACCCCAGTAAATGATGACACCTCCCTCGCCATTCTCTACCGCACCGCAGGTAAAAACCACATTGTGAACGTAACCGGTTAACTCCCAGGGGTCCTGTGGGGACAGCACCCACTCATCTGACACACCGAGAATTTTTGCCGGGTTGGTGAGGTCATGCAGCACAACGCCGAGCCGATATACTGCGCCGTCCATGGTTTCGAATACGCCGTGATAAATACAAAGCCAGCCCCGTTCTGTGCGAATGGGTGTGGCGCCTGGGCCAATTTTGCTTTCATCCCAGTGATAGGGGACGGGTTTCATGACCACTTCTGAATCACCCCAGTGAATAAGATCGGGTGACCATGATAACCACACGGACCAGGGGCTAATTTCTGAATGTGGTCGATCCAGGCGTGCATACCGGCCATTAAAGCGTTCTGGAAAAATAACTACATTGCGCATATCGGCCTGGGTAATCAGCGAAACCCGCTCGACGCTTTTAAAGTCTCGGGTTCTGGCCAGGGCGATACGCACACCATGAGCCGAGTAGGCGCTGTAAGTGATGAGGTAATCGCCATCGATGCAGCAAATTCTGGGGTCTTCAACACCATAGGCTTCGTACTCGGCAAAGCTGCCCTCGGTTGAAGGTACCATAAAAGGTTCGGGGCCCACTGTGAAATTAAATCCATCCTCACTTGTGGCAATGCCAATAATGGAGCGACCATTGCGCAGGTGAGATCGAAACAGCATGACAACACGCCCTTCATAACGGCTAATGCCCGCATTGTGTACGGTTTCAACCGGGTAGGGAATATCGGCTTTTGTGAGGATCGGGTTGCCCTTGTAACGGTCGATGACGGGCTGTTCATTTGACCCGGTCATAGTCATCCTGCAGACGAATAATATCGTCTTCTCCAAAATAATCCCCCATCTGTACTTCGACTATCACCAGCCGGGACTGGCCCGGATTTAGAATTCTGTGCACCGCACCTTTTGGAATGTCTACAGACTGCCCAGGCTTAAGCAGGATTTCTTCTTTACCTACAGTCACCAGTGCTTCACCTTCAACGACGGTCCAGTGCTCGGCTCGACGCTGGTGCTTTTGTAAACTCAGGCGCTCCCCAGGGTTAACAACGAGCTCCTTGATCTTGTGATTTTCCCGTTCAAGTAAATTTTCATAGTGTCCCCATGGGCGATAGTTCTCCCGGTTTTCTAAAATCTGGTGGTAAGCCTCAACGTAGTCATGGGCCATTCGACGACAGGTGAAACGTTTCTCTACATTATGTCGACAGTCAGCTCGTTTTAATGTCTGTATTTTACCGACGGCCTGCACCGCAGCTTCTAAATCCTGCACAATATAACCAGTAGTTTCGTGTTGAATGAGTTCACCCATCGCGCCTCGCCTGTAGGCAATTACCGGTGTACCACAGGCCATGGATTCAACAACGCTCAGGCCAAAGGGTTCATCAAAATGGATCAGGTGTAACATGGCCAGAGCACCGCCCATGATTTGTTGTCTTTTTTCGGGCCCAACTGAGCCAATATACTCAACGTCTGTTCCATCGATGCAGGGTTTAATACGTTCTTTAAAGTAAATTTCGTCTTGAACGATACCGGCAATAATAAGTTTCTTATTGGTTTTGCGGGCAACTTCAATGGCATCATGAACACCTTTGTCCGGATGAATGCGCCCAAGAAATAAAAGGTAATCGCCACTGTCCGGGTGATAGGCGAACTGACCAAGGTCGATGCCATGGTGAATAGTGGCAAGGTAATCAAGTTCAGCCGATTTATCCGACTCGCTGATGGCAATATAATCGGTGCTGTCATTGTATTTTTTATAAACCGGCAATATGGCATCTGAAGAGAAGCCGTGTATGGTGGTAACAACCGGTGTGTGGGTGTAACCACTGTAACTCAGGGGTAAAAAATCGTAATGGTTATGAATTAAATCAAATTCGTCTGCACGCTTAAATAGCTCAGAGATATGCAGACATTCCCAGACCTTGGGGTCAATTGTCGGGTCTTCAGAGTAGGGGTGTTCACAAATCCAGGCTAACTCACCCTTTGTTTGTGAGTCGCCGCTGGCAAATAAAGTGACTTCTATCCCCATTGACACCAGTTGTTCGGTGAGGAGACTGACAATATTCTCCCAGGGGCCATAGTGGCGTGGAGGTGTACGCCAGGAGATTGGACTTAACATCGCAATTTTCATGAAGGACCTGCCTACATGGCATTACCGCGCTTTGCCATTAAATTGAGTGGAAAAGAAATTCTTTACTACAGCAACCTGTTTATTATAACTAAAATTAAAACTAAATAGTAAAAACACACCATCGAATAATGTTTTTATTTTATCGCGGTGCGTAGCTTTAAGCAAAAAATGAGGTAAAGCTGAGCTATATTAAGAAACATTCGTGCATTCTTGTGAAGAAAAGAGTATATCTTAAGTGTGAATCAGCTATTGTTTGTATAGGTAAGTATTTTGTTGTCAGTAACAGTGTTGAGCAGATTATAAAATGACAAAAAAAAGTTCAGTTCCTCCCATACCGCAGGCCCGTCGTAAGCCTATTGTAATAAATTCAAATATTGGTCGTGTCATTACTCGCCCATACATTCCGCCTACGGATGAGCGCATTAGCAATGTGATTAATCGCGTGCTATCTCTGGATGAAGATTCGGTCTGTCAATTGCTGGATAACGTCATGCACGATTTCTCGCATCGACATCGTTATTTCCGGGAAACCCTGTTGCGAAATTACAACAAAATGGCCAGTCATGTGCCGGATACTGATGCGTTATCAGAGGAGCGCCAACTGCTCATTGGCTCCTATTTTACCGCCGAATATTCCGTTGAAGCTGCAGCCCTGTTTAACCCTTCAATAGTTGAGATAGCCAGCCTGGAAAGTGACCCTGAAGGTTCCTGTCGTTTTATTATGAGCTTTCGTTCGGTGGGTGAAGGTCACCTTTCTTCAATTGAATTTCGAAGTGGAATAATTGATAACAATAATGATATTTACTTTGACCCTTTAAGCAACTACGTACGCACCCCTAAAATTCATACCAGCTCGGGTTTTGATCGAGAGTTGTTCTGGTCAAAACTAAAGAGCATGGGGGCAAGCGATATTGGGGCGAAATGGTTGTTATGTGATTTGCCAGAGAAATTTTCTTTTAAAGATTTGCAGAAGACCATTGCTGATCATAATAATGGCGGGCATATTCGTGAGCAGGATAAAAAGCAAGCCACCGATATGGCAATGTGGCTGGCTCGATCTAATTATGAAATCTTATTTCGACCGGATCATCAGGTCTCAGAGCGGGTAATCTTTCCCGTATCGGAGCCAGAAAGCCGGGGTATAGAGGATGCTCGTTTTGTGCGCTTTGTAGAAGACGATGGTTCGATAACCTATTACGCAACCTATACCGCCTATAATGGCCAGACGATTTTGCCGCAACTGATTAAAACCCGTGATTTCCTTCTGTTCAAAATTGATACGCTGTATGGCAAGCTGGTTCTTGGTAAAGGTATGGCTTTGTTTCCAAGAAAAATCGATGGAAAATATGTAATGCTGTCGCGCCAGGATGGGGAGAATAATTTTATTATGTTCTCCGATGATGTGCACTTCTGGGATAATGCGAAGTTATTACAGATACCGACGCTGCCCTATGAGTTTTTCCAGATTGGAAATGCGGGCTCACCCATCGAGACCCCCGAAGGCTGGCTGGTTATTACCCATGGTGTGGGTCCGATGCGCACCTACAGTCTGGGCATTGAGCTGCTGGATCTGGATGATCCAACAAAAATCATCAGTCGCCTTGAAGAACCTATTCTCGTACCCAATGAGCACGATCGTGATGGCTACGTGCCGAATGTGGTGTACAGTTGTGGTGCAATGATTTTTCAGAATGAGTTGATCATTCCTTATGCCTCGGCTGATGAACGTTGCGGAATTGCGACCCTGAACCTGTCAGAGCTGATGGCCAGGTTGGAGTATTCCAAATTTGCAAATGGTAAAGTCGGGCACTGATAAAAGCTGTTGAAGATTAAAAGCTTTTGTTTTTAAAGGTTTTATAGCATTTTTTGCTATTCTGTTTGTTTGCCCTGGCCTCGGTGTTTGTAAATAGCAAGTAATGCCATTAACCAGCACAGGGTCGATTCTGCGCCCTGGTTTTCATTGGCACTATCAACCTGCAAACCATCTCGGCAACCTCCGGTGGCATGATCATAAAGCGAAATATGTAATTCATTTTCACCCTGATACCAGTTAAGGCAGCGATAGGCGTAGGTGATCCACTCCTTTTCCTCGGTTATATTATAAGCTTCAATACAGGCATCAACCATTGCAGCGGCTTCTATGGGTTGCTGATCAAATTGCGCTTTTTCACCTCCACGGGTAAACCAGCCATGGTTACCGATGGCGGCGAAGTAATTAGCTGATTTATCGAGTTGAATTTTTTTCAGCCAACCGAGTGCTTGCAAGCCGGTTTGCAACATCTCCTCATCATCAAGGCTTTGTCCTGATAAGAGCAGGGCCTGTGGTAGACGTGCATTGTCATAGGTTAATGTCACTTCGCACCAGGGCCAGTCTTCACTAACATTATTACTAAACCACTGCATTAGCCTTGCAGAAAGTAATCTGATCATGTTTTCATTCTGGCTGATCTCGGGCTTATTTGTACGCAGGGCATGTAAACCAATGAGTGTGAAAGCCACCGCACGTGGAGAAGTAAAGTGTTCAGTAGCCGGCAGGGCGCGTTGAAATAAATCCCTGGCATGTTTTACCTGGCCTTCGCAACGACCCAGTGCAGCCTCCACCCCTAAGCCCCACAAGGCACGGCCATGGGAATCTTCCGAGCCCTTTTCTTCCATCCAGCAGCGATCAAACGACATAAAGTTGCGAAACAGCCCAGTGTCAGGATTGAAGGCGTGTTCGATAAAACTCAGGTAAATGGAGGTTAGGTCATTTAAGGTGGGTTCACGGGGCAGGAAATCCTGCGCGTTAACAGCCACGATTAAAGCGCGCGCATTATCATCAACGCAATAACCATGATCCCGATTGGGTACCGTAAATTTGGCATGCTGTAACATGCCCACGCCATCGGTCATTCGGATTAAATGGTCAAATTTTATTTCCGGTATTAGTTGTTGGCGTAACCCCAGTGGCCCCTGATTATTTTCGGATACGCAACTGCGTAAACGATGTCGACGCGCCTGCTCGAAGGTTTCGATATAAAGACTGGCCACATGATGCCAGGTCATCTGACGGCCATAATCATATGCCTTGTGCTGAATGTTATGCAACTTGTCCGGATGGTCTAGCAGATCGATCACCTCATGGGCAAGTTGCGCATGATCTCGAAAGGGGAATAATCGGCCTCGCCCATTTGCGAGTAATTCCTGTGCATGCCAATAAGGTGTTGAGATGACGGCTTTTCCCATGCCCAGGGTATAAGCAAGTGTTCCGGAAATGATTTGCGCTTCGTTCAGGTACGGTGTGATATAAATATCGGCTGCACCGATAAACTCGAGTAAATCTTCATCCGCGACAAAGTGATCATGAAAAACCACATGCTCACCAACCCCCAGTTCTTTTGCCCGCAGGTGGAGTCCAATGCGGTAATTCTCACCCTGTTCAGCCTTAAGGTGTGGGTGCGTGGCACCGACTACCATATAGACAACATTGGGGTGTTTTTTAACGATATGAGGTAGAGCTTCTATTACCGTCTCAATACCTTTGCCCGGTGATAACAGGCCAAAGGTGAGCAGAACCTGGTTTTCAGTTACGCCAAATTTACGCTTGAAGCTTGAAGAATCAAGAAACGGCACATCCGGAATACCATGGTGAATCATTTCAATTTTATCTTCCTGAACGTGGTAAATATCACGCAGAAAATCCACTGAGCGTTGACTCATGACGACCAGTCGATCAGATAGTGCTGCGAGTTGGGTAATGATATGTCTTTCTCGATCGGTGGGGGCTTTCAAAATGGTATGTAATGTTGTGACAACGGGCATTTTGAGATCTCTCAAAAAATCAAGAATATAACTGCCTCGCTGACCACCAAATATGCCGTATTCATGCTGAATACAAACCACATCAACCTCATTCAGGTTAAGTAGATTTGCAGCCTGTGCGTACTCGTCAGGCTGATCCTGGTTTATTTCGTGGCGTACCTGTGCGGGGTAGTGGTAGTGATCAAGTTGATCGTTCATCGCCACTGCCCAGCAGTCTACGTCGGGAACATTCTGTGCGATGGATTCGAGAAGGTGTGTTGTGAAGGTTGCTATACCACAAAGTCTGGGCAGGTGATTGCCGACCAGTACAATCGATTTGAGTGCGTTACATTCATCCTGCGCAGCTGGTTTGAGATGCTCATCCATAGTATTACTTTTATTTGATGTACATAAGATCACACATTAAGTAAAAACAATACCTATAGTGTACTCCAATTTTGGTCGAAATAGTTTAAAAGTTTTGTTGTTTTTTCGGTCGTTTGATCAAGGTCATTGCTGGATTGCCTTTGTAACCATCCCTCAAGATAGAGACATGTTCATTTAGAGCCCTCACGTGTGAATTGTATACAGGAGAACAATAATAAAAATCTTCTTATTCAGAAACACTGTTTGTGAGGATTTTAAAAGAAGTCAAATCATGCCGCTTTAAATACCAGGGTGATTTGATCAAATGATTTACGAAGTGATTGATAATCTTCAACTAGAAAATCAAAACTAGAAAACACTACAGAGATGAATCGATCTTTTTTAGCTTGTTAATATTTATTATAAAAAATTAATCACGTTAAAAATATTTTTTTCAACTGTGTACTTCGTAATGTTATTTATATGTCAGTTACCTGGTGCCTGTTTGTGGCAGTCCGTCTGGTCAATATCTGTACATGGCACTTTATCAAGAGATGCACACAAACTGTTATAGCACATATTTTGAAAACTGTATCTGTCGTATGGCTGGAAATTCTAGTATCTTGCGAATGACTTTCACAGTTTTATTACTTTTTAGTTTGTTACTGTTTTGGCGATAAAATGGATGATATACATGTATCGAATAGTAAAGGAAAAACATGCAAGTCTTACCTTCTTTAGAGTCTCTTTTGTCTCGCAGAAGCAAATATTATTCAGGTACTTGCGGGAAACAAAAACAGTATCTACATCAATCTGTGTGATTTAAAATGAGAGCACCAGAGAATATGCCAGGGAATATATATCTTGCTGGTTTAGGGATGATCACCGCCGTGGGGGGGAATGCGGTGATGAATGCAGCATCGGTAAATGCTCGTATTAGCGGTCTTTGTGAGACTGACTATTATAATACCGAGCTAGAACCGATGACCATGGGGCTCGTGCCGACTGGTGCGTTGCCGCCACTTAATGACCTCTTGCAGGTTCAGAGCACTTATACTCCATGGGAACAACGTCTATTACGCCTTGGACATGCTGCGATCAGCGAAGCTATGCAGGGCTATGCCGATAAAGAACCCTTGCCCCTTTTTCTCGCTTGTCCTGAGTTTTATCCACAGTGTCCTCACAGCTTACCCGATGACTTTATACAAAGCCTTATAAAACAAAGCGGCGCACATATTAATACACACTTAAGTCGTACCTTGCACACTGGCCGCACAGGCGTGCTCGATGCCATAGATCTTGCAAAACGCTTTTTTGTTGATTCGGATACTGAGAGTGTACTGGTGGGTGGTATCGACAGTTTCCAACGACAGGATTTATTAGAGATACTTGATAAAGAAAACCGTGTCTTAGCCGCTGATGTCGTTGATGGTTTTGCTCCGGGAGAAGGTGCCGGTTTTTTACGTATTACTAAAAACGAGGCGAAGGCATTAACCAATGGCCAGCATCGAATTGCTTTGGCCGAGTCTGTTACAGGTCAGGAACAGAAACACTTTTATAGTGACGAGCCCTGCTTGTTCGATGGTTTAACCCACGTTATGTCTGAAACACTGACCGAGTATTCAGGGCTGAAAATTAATCGCATTTATAGCAGTCAAAATGGTGAGGTTTTTTGGGCAAAGGAGCTGAGTGTTGCTATGTTGCGTAATAAATCGCACTTTCACGAGAGCTGTCTGATAGAACATCCGGCAGACTGTTACGGTGATTTAGGTGCCGCCACGGGGGCAGTGTTAATTGGTTTGGCTGCTCAGCAGCTATTAAAGCAAAATCAGTCGATAGCGCATCTTGTCTGCTGTTCTTCTGACCATAGCTTTCGCGCCACGATGCTGGTGGACTCTGCTTAAGTCGTCATGTCCAAAAATAGCTACGTTAAGTCATTACGTTAAATAACAGTTCATCATCAGGTTTTTATTCAACAAAATAAGGGAAATAAAAATGGCAGCAACAATGAATGTTAATGATCAGACGGTTGTCCATAAAACCAGCGAAGGTGTAACCACCACCTTCCCCGATGCCTGTAAAACAAAAGTGGGCAAGCCGATAGTACCGGTTCCATATACTAACGCTTCATTTTCTACCAGCACATCGAAAGGCAGTAAAACTGTTTTTGTGGATAGTAATGCCATTATGCTGAAGGGCTCGCAATTTTCTACCAGTACCGGTGATGAAGCTGGTTCATACGGCGGAGTCGCTTCTGGGTGTAATAAAGGTAAAGCCGAATTTATTAATTATTCATTTAATGTTTTTGTTGAATCTAAAAATGTTCCGCGTCGCATGGATTTAATGTTGCAAAATAAAGGCTCAGCATTCAATACACCCCCAGCGCCGTTAATTCAGCCGGGGTTTACAATTGAACCCTTTATCGAAGAAGTGCCGAGCATCTGTTATCAGTGTTTATTGAGTGCTCTGCAAGCTGGCACGCCATTCGCCAAGTTATCGGTATAGTGTTAGAGGCACCGTTATGGACTATGCACAGAACCTGTATCAGACAGAAATTAAAAAATATATTTTAGATTTACTGTTGCTCTATTCAGCCCCTGAACAATCGGCGCAATCAGCACAATCGGAACAAGAGCACCTGAGCCTGTGGTTTCTGCTTGATGGCGTGATGCTAAAATCCGGTGATTTAGGCGTGCTCGCCAGTAGCGCCAGGCAAAGCAGGGCGATATTAAGTAAAACCCAATATACAATCGATGATGATGATTTTGGGCCCTGGCTAATGCAAGCGCCTGACGAACAAAGCGCGCAGGAACAATGGCTAGAAAAATTAATTGAGTCATGCACGGGGCTGCCAGCCTTGAATATTATCGTGACCGAGCATACGGCCGATGAAATCGAGAATACCCTGGCGACTTTAATTACTGTTAGCACAACGGATAAACAAAGTTTTTACTGTCGTTTTGCAGATACCCGTATTATTCCGGTGTTAATACAGGCACTCAGTGTACAGCAAAAGGAGGCTGCATTTGCCACGATAAAACACTGGTACTTTGTCAATCGCAGCGGGTACATGGAACAGGCATTCAGTAGAGAAGACAAGCAGTACGCAAGTGTGTTTTATACCCCGTTGCGACTCATGCTGAATGAACCACAATTTGTCTTTATGCTCGAAGCCTCGGAGCCGGATAATATATTTAGTCTGCTATGTGAGTTGAGCCCTGAACTGGTGCCGGAGAAAAAGCGTGGTGATTTTCACGTAAAACTGAAACGTATTTTAGCCATGGCACAGACTAAACAAATTATCGATATCCAGGATCAATTGCAGTTCACTATGCTCGCATTGAGCTTTGGCGAGGGGTTTCATCAGCATGAAATATTGCAGGACACCTGGGAAAAGCTTAACGCTCAAACTGATAAGTTGGGAAATTTGATCGCTGGCTGGCCGGATGATATTTGGCAAGCACTGGAAGTAATACAGCAGCCAGGAGGAGCAAAATCGGCATGAGACTAATTGGTGTAAACCAGTACAAATTTTACCGACTTATTATCTCGCTTGCCCTGCTGATATTCACCGCGTGTGAAGATAAGGCAATACCAGACGATAAGAATTCGCTTAAATCGGCTAACGAGAATCACATTGCATCGATTATCGCATACAACCACACCAGTGATTACATTCATGAATTTTATGTGAACGGTGCCATGGGACCAAATGTTAGAGCACATGGTGGCGGCGGCGCGACGACCTGCTGTATTGAGTTACCACAACAATGGCGCAGTGGGCTGCAGGCCATCATTGAATGGACAACATCACAAAATGAAGAAACTGTCTGGCACAAAAAGTCAGTGCCATTACCCGATTACGGTACCGAGGAGGGGATGATGCAGGTTCATTTTATGCCCGAGCTTCAGGTCATGATCGTCGTCTCAAACTTGTTTGCAGAGCATCCGGATTATCCCGGGCCGAATTTAAATAACAAAAATTAAATAACGAAATATCAGGTAGAAATAAAATCAGGAAAACTAAACATGACCTCACCAGAACACGTAAAAAAAGTTAAAACCACACTCAACCCGGCCCAACAACGCAGTGCCCGCCTCAAGAATAATTGCGGCGTAACGGCTAATACCCCAGCTGCTATTGCGGCGTGTAAGCAAATTATCCATATTGGTATTTTCTTTGATGGTACTGATAACCATATGGAGCGAGATTCGAAAAATGGTAAAAAAGCCTATACGAATGTGGTCAGCTTATTCAAAGCTTATAAAGAAGACACTAACAAAGGCTATTATAAGTTTTATGTACAGGGCGTGGGCACTCCATTTTCCGATATAGGTGAACACACGGAAGACCCAGATGGAAAATCAAGTGGCTGGGGCGGCGGCAGACGAATTTACTTTGCCATCTTTCAAATACTAAATATCATTAATCAAAAAGTGAATGGTTCAACGCTGTTTCCGAAATCAACTATAAGGCGTGCAGTATCACATCCGGATATTAAAAATGGTTCTAGATTTGAACTTGCTACGGGTGCTTTATATGCCTTGACCAGTATAGCGCTTTTTGGGAAAAGTAAAATAATAAGACCACCGATAAAGCTTCAGCTCACTCCTAAAGAAATAATGGCACCTTATATTACTAAGCTGAATAATAAAATAACGGGGAGTAATAAACCGGTCATAGAAGAAATCAATATTTCGATATTTGGATTTTCGCGCGGTGCTGCACAGGCGCGTGCTTTTGTTAATGTGTTTCATCAGGTCGTAGGTGAATCGGGTAAAATAGGCAATATAAAAACAACCTTTAATTTTTTGGGTCTGTTCGACACTGTCGCATCGGTGCTACTCCCTTACTCATCTCCAGGTGCGGGTGGTAAGTTAGGAGCCGAAGGCTTATTAAGTTGGGCAGACGAAACAATGAAAATTCACCCTAATGTAAAACGCTGCGTTCACTTTGTGGCAGGGCATGAGTTTCGTACTTCCTTTCCACTCTCATCCATAATGTACGATGATGCTTATAAGGAAAATTACAAGGAAGTTGTCTATCCTGGAGTGCATTGTGATGTGGGCGGGGGTTATGCACCCGGTGATCAGGGAAAATCTATAAATATCGGCAAAATCACGAGAGCGAAAAAAAGAGCTAAAATTGAGAAAGATTATGACGTCTTAATGATAAAGATGAAGAAAGCAGCTGAAGACTCCACTAAACGCTTTAAAAAAATGCGTAAAATGTATTCTGATATATACGAAAAAGCCATTGAAAAACATGGATATCATGTTGGGCCATTAGAATACCCAAAAAAATACAATCATGTAGCAGAAGCGAAGGAACAAATAACGCTTAAAGATTTATATCATAAAACCTGGGATGAAAAGCTGGATGCCCTGAAAAAATTTGATAAAGAATATCGTATACCAAACTATAATGAGGGCCGGGAATACCTTCTTTCACAAATCCCTTTACGCCATATGTTTGAAGAGGCATATGATCACGTGCTCCCATTAATGTCATATGATGAAATGAAAAACAAGGACCTATTGGTACATGATGATTTTTTGGTTAGCCCAACGGTGGAAACATTGCTTAATAATTATATTTCAATATTTGAAAAAAAAATCCACAATAATAGCACGCACAAAAAACCCAATCTCAATACATTACAAAATTTATTTTATCGTTCCCAGGAACTTTATTTAAGTTGGCGTTGGTCTATTCTAAAGCCCATGGGTATTCTGAGTACTAAGGATCTGCAAAGCCTGCCTTTTTATTTAGACGTCGCTGAAGGAGCGGACGAAGACCTATGGCGTAAAAAGTATAAAGACGCCGTAATGAAACTGAAATCGTACGCACTCGCCAATGCACAGGAAAAATGGGATAAAGTTGAGGCCAATAAAGATTATTTAATTGATATGTGGGAAGTAGTTAAAAACAACCAACCCAAGCCTAGTCCTTCATCTTCTACATCTGTGGCACAACATTCACAGGCTTTACGACCCTATTTTTGTCGAAAATCATATCTCGGAATGACCGAAGTAATTGATAACATTGCACATGACGTACTCGAAATTCAGGGGTCGAAAGGCGAGATTGATCAACAGCTGCATCAATTGTTTGACGAGTATATGCATGATTCGCATGCGGGGTTTTATATAGCTGGACCGCGTAGTGACTATGAAAGGGAAGAGTTCTATAAAAAAGCGATCAAAAAAAGCGAACCCAGCAAATTTGACAAAGAACTTATAAAAAATGGTTGGAAAAATTTTCCGTTAATGACTGATAAAAAGGTCTCTGACTTGTACTTGGGAGGCATTAAAACGCTTTTTCAACAATCGATGGGAAGAACAACCTGCCGACCAAATACACGCCGAGAAGCAGGGGGGCATGTCAAAGCAAGACGGCTAATGGATAGCAACAGGGGGTAACTGTGTACTACTCATGTTTTCTAGCTTTCGCCCACTAATTTAATTCTCAGTCGTTATACTTTGTGAACATATTAATAAAGTAAAAATTAAGTAATAGATATGAATGGCACTTACTTAAGTAAAATATAGCGTTTAAAAAATCAAAAGACTAACGCTAAAAACGCAAATAGCCGCAAATGAACGCAATTTTAATAGCCAAGCCAAGGAGCTACATGGCTTGTGCTGCATACCAATTCATATGTAATCCAGAATTAGTTAATATTAATGCCAGTTTTTTTCGCGTTTATTTGCGGTTATTCGCGTTTTCTTTTAAAAATATAAGTAACATCTATGATTTTCAAAAACTTAGTATAAAGACTCGCTTTAGCGCTTGGACTTAAGTAAGTGCCATTCGTAATAGATATGAATAATTAGATTACCTTTTGCAGGTGAGAGCAAACAGCTATTTTCTCATTACTCACTCAAATGATTCACGAAATGATTGATAATCTGCAACGAGAGTCTCAAAATCAGTTGTCACCACAGGCATCAATAATTTTCTTAACCTGTTAAGGTTTATTATAAAAAATTAATCAAGTTAAAAATGCGTTTCAACTGCGTGTTTTGTAATGATATTGATATGTCCGTTACTTTTTAGGCGGTTAAATGATGATAAAAATCTATGGCTTTTTTCGTATTTGTGACAATCGAATTGCAGCGTATTTGGTTGACCACTGCAAGCTGAGTGCTGACCATGACGAGCACTGAGCAGCACCGTTATGAGGTGATCGCGCGCGAGCTGGCGAGTGCGGTGCACAACGGAACCTATCCATCTGGGGTTCGCATGCCCTCGTTACGCCAGCTTTGCAGAGACTTCCAGGTTAGTGTGGGCACGGCTGCACAGGCTTATCAGGTGCTGGAAGACCAGGGTTTGATTGTCTCGCGTGAACGCTCTGGTTATTTTGTGCAAAGCTGTCCGGTTCCGCGCTCAACTGAGTTACAACTCAACACTCCCCCTGAGCAGCCCATTGCAGTCAGCGGTGGCCTGGCAGCACTGAAACATATTGCGACTCTGGGGCAGCCGGGGTTGTTGAGCCTGGGGGGGTGGGCAACACCTGTACATGAGGTATTACCGGTAAAAGTGCTGGCACGAAGCCTGGGCACTGCTGCGCGAGAATCTCCTGAGGCCGTCGTTCATTATGCTCACCCAATCGGTGTTCTGGAATTGCGCACTCGCCTGGCTCAACGTATGGTCTCCATAGGCTGCGCCTGTTCGCCCAATGAAATTCTGGTAACCAACGGCTGTCAGGAAGCCATGATGCTAGCGTTGCGAGCGGTGACCCAGCTGGGCGATGTTATTGCCCTGGAGTCGCCAACCTACTTCGGAAATATTCATCTGGTGGAAGCGCTCGGTTTGAAGGTGCTGGAAGTGCCGACGCACCCGCAAACAGGGGTGGACCTTGAAGCGCTGTCGATTTTTCTCGAGCGTTATTCTATTCGTGCCTGCATATTCAGTCCCGGTTGCCATAACCCACTCGGTGCCGCAATGCCTGATAAAAACAAACAGCGCTTACTTGAATTGCTTAACAAAGCGGGAACGGTGCTGATTGAGAACGATGCCATGGGTGATCTGGCTTTCAGCCAGCCGCGATCAAGACCAGTGAAAGCCTGGGACGAAGATGCTAATGTCATTTACTGCGGCACATTTTCAAAAACACTGGGGCCCGGTCATCGTATTGGCTGGATGGTGCCTGGTCGTTATCTGGAAAAAGTCACCTACATTAAGGCGCTAAGTAACATCACGACATCTACCTGGCCACAGCTTGGCGTGGCAGAGTACCTGGGGGGACTTCGCTACACACGGGTACTGAACCAGGCAGCACAAACCTATCAGCAACAACTGAGATTATTGCGGCAACTGGTGTGGGAGCATTTTCCACAGGGCACTCTTATCAGTAATCCACAGGGCGGTTTTTTCTTATGGGTAGAGTTACCCGCACAGATCAATAGTTTGGAACTCTACCAGCGAGCCTTTGAGCAGGGGATTGCGATTATGCCTGGCTTACTGGTTTCGGCCAATGCACAATACACCCATCACGTTCGTTTGGGAGTTGGTAGTAAAGCAGGTGGAATTTTGCTCACCGAGGATGAGACTCGGCGAGTCGTTATAACGCTTGGACAGCTTGCTAGTGAGTTGTTAGAACACGCAGTAAAATGACCTCTGGCAGCAAAGGCGCCATCGTTATTTTCCATTCAGTGATTCATCGTTTATCATTTCATTCCCCAAGCTTTTCTTATGAAAATAACACGTAAATAATTACTCTTGCCTATTGGTTGGCACCAATCTTTGGGTGTTACGATACCTTCCTTCATTAGACTCGCTTTACACATCCCTGATGTTGTCTTTAATCATAAAAATTCAATGTAACTGTATTAGCCTCAAATGTATACATCCACAAAAATAATATAAATTATGAATTTCAAAATCGTTATGTAAGTATCCATATCTTATAAAACATAGGGTATAAAAATATACAATGAGTCCGAACTATTTAGCATGTGTGCATACATGAACAGGAGGATTTTACAATGAATACTCTTACCAAGACACAGTCAAAGGGTTTAAACAAACAATACAAGGTCGCTATTAATACAGTGGCGTTACCTGAAAATCCACAAGCGCGTATTCAGCTTGTGGTTGGTCAGATTAAGCCGGTAATTAATCAAATTGTGACAGATGCCATGACGGTTGCTATTGGTACCTGGCCTACACCGGAGAAACCACGAAAAAAATAATATCAGCATAGTATCGGGGGCAGGATACTGTTATCTCAGATGGGCATAGTGGAAGTAACTTGAAAAGACCTGACTCTGTAGTTTCAAAAACTGGTGAGTTTAAATTTATCAAGTACAAATTGAAACCTAAACTGCGCGGCTTACAAGCTTTGTTTAAGCCAGCCCTTATTATCACTGTATTGTAGGAAGCAGGGTTAAAAGTATCTAAGTCCAGTGATGTCTTAATTCGACAGGGCCTTTATGTAAATGGCTTTATATGTGCCATCTTTTTTCATTTCGATCACGGTCTGGTTGATGTCGTGTACCAGGTTTTTATGTCGTTTGTGTACGTATATGTAGTTTAGTTTTTCTAGAAGGGGCGGCTCGATAGTTATAAAATTCAGTCCGAGTTGCTTGAGCTCCCAGTTTCCCATCACGCGATCAAGTATGGCGATATCGACTCGACCTAAATCAAGCAGAGTAAACAGCTGGTCTAAATAATTCGCCTTGGTGACTGACTTAGCCCCGGAAACATTTTTCTCGATGATTTTCCAGCCATTGATAATACCTACGGTATAAGGTTTTAAACTACTCCAGTCTTTTATTTTAATTGAGGGGTCTTTAGTATAAGCCATGTATTCAAAATTGAAGATGTCTTGCGGAATCCGAATGATGTTGTGTTGATTTTTTTCTATTGCAGCTGCACGCGGAGTTGTGCCATCAACGCTACCATTGTTGGTGGAGATGATCGCACGTTGAGCCGGCTGATGAATCAGGACATAGTCAATATTTAAGCGTCTGAAGATTTCGGCGACCAGTAAGTTGAACAAGCCTGATCCGTCCTCGATGTAAAGTGGCGCACCGACCGAGGTAGACATGACGAATGGTTTTTCTTGCGCCATTACACTCCACGATGTGAGCACACCTGTCAGAAATATCAGGCTTAACAGGTATCTTATTTCATTCCAGAATCTGTGTGTTTTATTGCGGGTGATCAAAATATCGCGCTCCCGTATATGTCTTAAAGAATATAGTTCTGGGCAGGAAAAATGCAAGCTCACCTCCTGTGTAACGGGGACGTGTAATGGGAACGGATTTATATATTATAATATCAGGCCTGACGAGATGAGATCACTTGGCTATATTTACGAGGCGTAATTTTGGCAATCTGTTTAAATTCTCTAGTCATGTGTGATTGATCAGAAAATCCTTGATCAAGGGCTAGTTCAACCAGGTTGCTATCTGGATTATTTTTTAACGTATGGATGGATTTTTGTACACGTAGTATCCGTTGAACCTGTTTTATGGTCATGCCCATCCTGTCCTGGAATTTGCGCTCAAGTTGACGTTGACTGAGCGGGGTATCAGCACTGAACAGGTCACGTAGTCTGGCTTTTGGCATAGTGTTCAGCATTTGCATAAAAGTCGTCGGTATATTATCAGGAAAATCGATTACCCTGTTCAACCATTTGTACAGGGCAGTCATTCGTGCGTAATGGCCGGGTGTGTGAATAAGGTGTTGTGTCATTGCCTGAACTTCTGATAACTGCATGTCATCTTTTACCGCCACAGGCCTGTCATAACATGTTCCAAAAACACTCGAGGTGATGCCGGGATGAAGTCGAATCCCTGTCACCTGAGCACCCGGGGGTAAAGTGATTGATTGTGCCTGTTTGCTGACAGGAAGCAGGACAGCGCAACCTGAGTACGGTGTCTTATCCAGGTAAACTGGGCCACCTAAATTAAACATAATGCCACTACAGGCATCACCCTGAAGCCATCGCTTAATACTGCTTGAGCTATCTTGATTGACAGAGGCCGACCACACGGCCTGAACACAGGCGGATAATTTTCCTTTGGGCTGATACATCCTAAAGATAAAAGACTTATCCGACGTTGACAAAAAGTGCTTAGCTTGGTTGATAGCTGCCTACCTCAGGTTTAAATGCTTTTGAAATACGATTCCAGCTGTTGATGGCATTAATTGCGATGGTTAAATCTACCAGACCTTGCTCACCAAAGCTATTTAATGCGTGCTGATATTGCTCATCGGATACTGTTTGATCAGATATGATAAGTTCTGCCCATGTCAGCGCACTACGCTCAAGAGCTGTGTAAAGCGGCATATCTGGCCAGGCACTTAAACTATATATTCGTTCTGGGCTTTCTCCTAATTTGAGGGCATCTTTACTATGCATGTCAATGCAGTAAGCGCACTGGTTAATTTGTGAAACCCGTAACTTTACCAGCTCCCATGTGCTTAGCGGTACAGACTGACTGTTGCTGAACTGTTGATGAAGGTTACTTTCCTGTTTAAATATAATTTCCATTGTTTGTGGTGAGGCTGATATAAAATCTAAACGCTTAGTCATAAAATTACTCCTGATTAAAATTAGAGAATAATCTTTGCTTGACCGTATTTATTGAATATTTTCGACATCTGATCTTTTGATTTTTCAGTGAATGAAAATAACTACTGTCATAAGTGTTTTGTCGTGTATTTTGTAGGCTGAATTTTACAGGTAATTTTATAACGGGACAGATTTATTTGTCATATGTAAATCTTGACTTGAAATACAGTCCATAAAAAATATATTCGTACCATTTGTTTTTAATTTTTAAGAGTGTGTGATTAGAGTATTGAAGAGAGTGATTGCACTGAGAGGTTGCTTCAAACAGAGGTTTTAAACCTGTAGTTTTCAAAACACCAAATGAATTTCGCGAAATAATTGAAACAGAATAATACAATATCACAATAAAAGGCCGCATAACTTACTGAACGATCTCACACCGTGGAAATATTTAGTGCTTAATGATAAACCGGAATACTCTGAATTTAATGTGTGACTAAAATGTGAGATATAAAGTGATATAAAAAGGTTGTGTCTTCAAATCTTATAATTTGGCGGGGCTCGGGTGATTTAAAAACGAAGAATTCAGGGCCAATGGTTTTCAGTTATATGAATGTATTTTCTGTAAAGCGCTGTAAGCCAAATATCAACCTTATCTTTTATTTTATCAGGCAAGCTGGTTTAAGTATTGATTTCTTTTATCCGTCAAAAACTGATATTTATAAATTTCCGGTTTTGCAATAGCTAAAAAAATGTTATCTTATTTCACGATATAATAAATGGCAGTGATAATTGCCATAATTTAAAGATGTTGTGGGGCAAAAAATGGTTTGTGTGTGTAGTGGGTTTTACGAAAAGTTAAGTGTTTGGGCAAGGGCATTATTAACAGGGGTTTTAATTTCAGGTCTCGTATCCTGCGGGGGAGGGGGCGGATCAGGTGGTAACGGTTCTGCTACCTTGCCGACTCCACACAGCTATTTTCCCAATAATGCGGGCTTACAATGGAAATATAGTAATTCAGATTCGAATGTAACGTTAGGTAGTAAAATAACACTTAACAATACCGCACTTGCACCACTTCAATACCCAACAGGTGGTAAAGAATACTTTTCTTCCAGTACAAGCTCAATCAGCCTGCATGGTTTTTACTCACCATATGTTTATGTCAGCGGAGCCGGTGCTTTTAAGGCCGATGTTCGACTTAGCCAACCTTTAACTATTTATCAGACTGGCATGATCGCTGGTACAACTACATCCATAAGTGGTGGTGGAACTGTAGATATTAGCCCCACTTATGGCAGAAGAAGCATCAGTTTTACCGGTAGTACTCGATATATTGGAGAAGAGTCTATTAGTGTTCCTTATGGTACCTACACAGCTAAGCATATAAGCGTATCTCTTACATCATCTGTCACTATCCAGGGGCAGACACTCAGCATACCTTCCAATTATGAATTATGGCTTGCAGAAGGTGTTGGCATTATCCGTCGATATGAAGCCGGCCAGACCTTATCTCTTACTGATTTTATCGGTGGTGATCGAGACGCAGATGGCATCGTTGACAATGATGATAATTGTCCTGCAATACCAAACCCGGATCAAAATGATCTGGATAACGACACTATCGGTGATGTCTGCGATGATGATGCAAATGGTGACGGTATCACCGATGCCGAAATTACTACTCCATCAACAACGTTAGATTTTTCCAGTTTTGATATCGCAAATGGCAGCATTGATTTGAGTTTCACCCAGGAGGATAGCTCGAATACACCCTGGACGATTACACTAGAGGACAATACGCTGGGTAATAACCTTGTTGTTAGCCAGACATCCGGAGATCAGTGGCCGATCGATGTAACGCTAAATGTAAATAGTGGTTTATCACCGGGTAATTACTCTGCAACCCTGGTTGTAAGCTCAGGAACACAATCTACCCGAGTAAGTATTGATTATATAGAATCTGATATTGTGCTGGCTGATGCCGGTAATGATATAACGATTGATGAAAGGCTGACGGCATCACTAACCGGTGCCTATGATCTTCTAGAAGGGGAGCTGCTTAGCGTCGCGTGGTCACAGGTAAGTGGGCCTGATATTGTTTTAACATCAAACTCAACATTGTCTACAGAATTTACTGCACCTGAAGTTTTGACGGAAGAAACTGTACGCTTGGGGCTAACGATTGAGAACACTTTAGGTGACACACATACGGATTATATTGATGTCACCATTAACCCTGTTGTGGATCCGGGCGTGGTGAATCTCAGCGTTATAAGTAATGGATCGGTAAGCACTTCCAGTGCAAGCCTTAATAACTGTAATACGCAATGTAGCGACTCTTTTTCAAACGTTACACCATCAACAATTAATTTAACGGCCACGCCTGCACAGAATTATGAATTTGTTGGTTGGCAGGGCGCATGCACTGGCACAGGCGTCTGTAGCCTGACAGTTGGTGCCGAGCTGGACATACAGAATGTAACTGCTGAATTTAGAGAGACTCCCTTTGCAGCGCTGAATATTTCCATTATTGGCGGCGGCAGTGTTGTTGAATCAAATGGTTATACCCAATGTGGTGACCCTGACTGTGCAAGTAAACAATATGGTTCAGAATCCTACGAGCTTTTAGCGGCGTCCAGATCCGGATATAAATTTACTGGCTGGAGTGGAGACTGTACTGGAACCGGCAGTTGCCTGTTACCAATGACTTTAAATCAAACCTATTCAGTGACGGCTACCTTTGCTGCTGATGCCGCTACATTTTCTGTATGTCCGGGTAACCCTTCAGACGCATTTAGCGCAACGGGCACGGATACCTACGGCAATGGTGTCTCATCTTTTATTCCCCTGTGTAATGGCTGGGTACTGATAGGTGATTACAATAATAATCAGATCATTTTAAGGGATGTTATAAACGGTATAACAGAGCGAACTTATCAGTTAACAACGGCTCCAGTTCACATGGCCTTAGATAAGGCTAACACCATGCTTTATGTTACCCATGGGATAACCAATTTTATTACCCGCATCAATCTGGCAACTGGTGAAATGCTGCCCTTACTAGCACCCGGAGCAGAGAGTGTCGCTGTCAGCCAACCGGGTGAACTCTTTGTGCAGTCATCTGCTGGTGTACTAATTTATGATAGTAATTCGAGTTTGTTACAGACAACACTCACAGGTATTATCGGTAACCAAATTCAATATAATGATGCGACTGACCGGCTTATAACTTCATTTAATAATTATTTTTATGACCGTACAAACCTGAGCTTAACGCTTCAAGGCCCTTCATCCGGAGGCGGTTCTGGCTCAGACTGTAATTACGTAAGGGTTTCACCTGATGGCATACATGCGGTTAAACCCTGTGGCGCTGGAAATGGTGCAGGCTATACGGTGTATGATTTTGATTCCCATGACCCGACCAATGTATTAGGTGAATGGAATACTGGAGCATACCCCAGTGGTGTAGCCTTCGCCCCGTCAAATTTATATGTACTCCTCACAGATCGAACAAATCTGCAATTATTCAATGTTACTACACATGCCTTGGTCGATAGTGTACCCGGGGCGAGCTGTACTTATAGTGACCTGAGAAAACTGGGTGTTTCAAGTGATGGCAAACTTCTATATGGCATTACAAATTGTGGAGGCTCGGCAATACTTAAATGGTGGGCATATGATACAAACCAGTGATTGCATGAAGACAAAAAAAATCTATTCGAAACTCTCGCCGACGGGAGTTATTACCGGTTTTGCGTCAGTGCTAATTGTGTTCTAAAGCGTATAGATTTAAATGGTTCGTGCTTGTTCCAATCTTTAAAGGCCGGTGACAATTAATAATCATTAGCATTATTATTTGCCACCGGGCATTATAAGATAACCTTAAATAATTGATCGATACTTTTACAAACAACTATTTGCGTTTATATCAAACCATTTACTAGCACAGGAATTATCGGATACTGTTAAATGAGGATGATTATCATCGGTTGCAGTGATGATGGCGGTATCTGATCCAGTAACCGTATTTATAGCTGGCGGTGTTGCAGCTGTTTCCCATTGGTAAGGCGCTTTAACTATACCTCCATTATTGCTGATGCGAGTCCTGTTGCCCCCTTCACCTGTTTGCATAACGTACGATGATGAGTTGGCATGAATGCTACCATTGGTTGCCGCAGCCAAAGCTGTAATATTATTGCTGTCAGTGCCGATAACATCTATACCGGTGCCATGAATATGGACTTCAGAACCATTTGTCGCTGTAACGGCAACAGCAGAGGCGTTACCCGTTGGTAAGGCGCGAATAACGGAACCATATACATGAACTTCACCACCGGTTGCAAATATTGGCGTTATAGTACCCGAAGAGCCACGTGAAATAATCTCTGATCCATAAAACCAGGATTCATCACAGGCCGTATAATAGGCACGGGCTGAACCTGCTGCAGGCGTTGCAATTATGGTGCTGTTAAACCAGTAGTGTGTTCCATTAGTATTACATGGGTTTGGACTGTCAAACCAGGCATAGCCCTTTCCCTCAATCCGAATATTATTCCAGACAGTTGTACCACCTAAATTTTTGACACCAAATAAGTTAACTGTATTTTTAAGTGTCATGTCACTAAAAACCATATTGTTACATTTGGATGTAGAAATGGGTCCCGAACTATTTTGTAAAACGGTGTTATGTATACCGGAGCCCTGGATGGTTACAGAGCCAAAATCTTCACCTAATTCGGGTGCACTAGTGCATGAAAAGGTACCATTAAATGTGCCAGGACCAACTTCAATTTTTAATGGGCTGCCTGGAGAAGGGGAAGGAATGCGCGTATTCCATGTCCAGGTATTTAATGCATTAAGGTCTGTAAAGCAATTATTTATTACATTCGAATTTTCTGTACAGTTAGTTTGTAGGCTAATAGTTGAAGCACTAACATCAATTGCAGCGTGTGTTGATGTATTAAATGCAAGTGCGACGATGAACAATGAACCACGGGATAATACTGAATTAATTTTCATTTTATTTTCCTTGTGAATGTTTTCATTATTTAATATGTATGAGAATGCATACATAAGGTGATTTTTTAACATGATTGTTATACATAAAACAACAATATTATAAATTAGAGATTATCTTAATAAAGCATCTGCTATATGCTTCAAATTTTTGAGATGAGTATGAATAAAATTTTGATAAGTCTTTCACATAATGTTTTATTAAAGGTTTATTTATAAATAACTTCTATTGAAGACATAAATAACATGTGAAATATGAAAAAATATCAGGATTATTGATGGTAATAAAAAATGCCATTTAGAATAATTAAACTTAAAATAGTAAGAATTTACCATCATACTCAAACCCAGTATCCAGATTATGGGTGTGTACGCGGGCGCAGAAAATCCTAAAACGCTGGTGCTCCACGCTGAATAGGGGAAAATAATAATCGCTAACCAGGATGAAAAATAGATTAAAATTCCTGATAAATAAGTAATGAGTCCTTTGTTCTCAAAAGATATTTTGATGTTTATTTTAAAAAATAAAGGAAAAATAAATATAACAGTTCTAAATAAATTCTCTCCTACTATAATCCAGAGCGGAATATTATAGTTAAAGATTTCCGACTGATAAGGCGTAGGCAGAGATGAAAGAAAAGAGATATTCCAGATTATAACTGGAATAATAAGTATGTATCCATTTGTGATTATTGTTTTTAATAGATGCATTTTAATAATTGTTTTTATTTAAAATGTGCTTAATCTTAACAGGGTTATCCGAATTAATGGTGTTAGTACTACAAAGTAACTATTTTTTTAACAAAACTTTGGTATATATTATTCCCAGTTTAAGGTTTTGTCCTACTGAGCCGAACCAGGTTAAGCCTTTAAAATACATGAAAAAAACCCAAATAAACAGGTATTTTATTTGCTTAGTTGTGTTGAATATTAATTTTTTTGGGGGGAGTCTATTCAGGTTGATATTTGTAGCTATTTAGTTAATGAGCTTGGCGTTTTTAAATCCCCCTCAATCCCCCTTTTTCTAAGGGGGAGGCTAGCTGATTTTTGAAGAGTAGTTTTTTATTTGCGTCCATTTGGGTTATTAGCGGAAAGCAGTTTTTGACTTTTAACCAAACTGATGTTTTTAGATTGCTTTAATAAGGGCAAATATGAAACAGAATAAGAGGTTACTTAAAAATCGGTTTATTGAGGCAATCGTTTCCAGCGAGTTGAGCACTATAGAAGGCCGGGGCATAGTATTTGCTTTGAAAGAATTTAAAGCGGTATTCTCAGATATTAAAACCGACTATACTAATTCATTTTTACCCGCTGCTACCATCGAGCCGGGGTGAAAAATCTTGAGCCATACAAAGTTTTTTTTCGGATGCGAAAGAACGTTTGTCTGGTTCACACTGATGCGCTTAAATAACAGACTTTAAAAATTTATAATTGAAAAATATCAGGGTTATGCGCAGTAAGTTCATTGATTTTTTCATAATGCTCTGGGTATTCGTAACAGAGTCGGTTATGCAGGCGATTCATTAATGCCTGGTTGCGTTTTGCGCCCCCTATCAGGTGTGTAAAACCGGCTGCTTTGCTCTTTGTAGGATCAAATGCCGCATCGGTCGAGTTAAAAAGATAGGCGGGTTTGCATTGCCTGTTATAATTGATATGTGTCGCTAACAGGTATTGTTCAATCAACAGGTTGTCCGCATAGAGTGGCTGATATGGTTTTTTAGTTAGGGAGTAATTAATAAGTTTAATTGCCTGTTTGGCGTAATGTTTTATAAAATTTAAATCACTGCCACCCATAATTCCACAGCAAACGGCCATCTGTGTTTTTAGTTTTTGCTCTCGATACTGTATTATTTCATCGGGTAGCCAGTGTTGCGATTTTATAATCGGATCAAACTTTTCGGGTTGATACCAGGATGATCCTGTTTGAAAATATTCCGGATTCTGCCCAATGATATCTGCCCGCATAAAACGCTCCGGTAGGGCTTTCCACAAATATACATCATTGTCTATATGAACAAATGGGCTGCTTTGTTTTGAGTAGGTGTGTAATTTACCCAGTGTCCACCAGGCACAATCGTAATGACTAATATCATTCAGTGACGTAACGACTTTTGAAAAAGGCAGCTTGAGTTTATTGATGAGCAGTTCCGCACCCGCATCATCCGTATACAGTTCTGTTTTTTTGAAATGCCGGCGTGCACACTCTAGCGATAATGCACATGAATAAAGATGGTCGGTAGGAGATAGCCAGGTCGAACCTTGCTGGGCTAAATACGGTTTACTCCAGAATGACCAAATGGCTCGCACTACAGTAGCTCTCCGCCTATACCCATGTTATCAAACATCTCGTATTTGATAACAGATGAATTATCATTAACTGATAGTGTGTTCTTTATGCTATCCGCTTGAGCATGTGGTTGATCAGACAATTTTTCAGGCTCAAGATTATTTGCTAATGGTGGTTTATCCATTAGCGTCTGAGTATTGTTTTCATGGTTGTTTTTAATTTTATTTGCCACTGTTTTAACTTTCACCAAAATTTAACGCTGGCTACAATTAATACAGACAGTAACAGCACAACAAAATGTAAAATTTGTAAAATAGTAATCTGAGTGGGTGGAATCCATTCTCCAGAGTAACCAAAGAAGGGTTGGTCATTAAGATAGCTGCCTGCCTCACAAAGCCTCAGGCCGGCCTCGCATCTCACTATTGCCGCACCAATACCATGATGTGCATTACGTGCCGCACAAAAAAACAGCTGGGCGACAATCCCGAATAAGGTCATACCGATAACAATAAATATTAAACCATTCTCCGGGATATTATTTTTTTCCATTAAAACATAGGACATAGCCGTTACAAGTAGTCCGATGGACCACATGGCGGCTTTGTAAGAACGGTCAATCCATGAAATATGGTCAGCGCGTAATTCATTCATAATTGAAATTAAAAGTTCTACCTTTTTATCATTACTAATAGTTAATGCACTAATTGGCACATTATCACTCACAAAATAGCTAATTTCGCTTTGACAAAACTTTGGCATAAATCACTCCCTGTTTAAGGTTTAATTAACTTATAGCTATAGATAAATTATGTTTCAGAATCATTAAGCTTTAATTCAAAGTATGGACAACGTTTAATCGATGGGTCATAAGAGACCAGTAAAAAAGCCTGGCTGATGTTTTTAGTCACATTAAAAATATGATTATCGAGAAACTGTTGAATCTTGTGTCGATTGAGATCGGGTTCATCAGTAAAAATTATTAATACATAGCCGCCGGGATAGGGCGGCTCTATTAACTTATGATACTTTGGATCTTTACGAGATAATAGTGATTCAATAGATGAGATAAATTTTGATTTATTCCAGTTCGCCCAGTTATATTTAATGCCGGCTTTATAGGCTTTAATGGTGTCTTCATCGACCAACTCGGTTACTTCAATTGCAACTCGCTTCCCTGACTCATTCTTTGCTTCACAGTCAGGCGGATCATTGTGCCTTCCTCGGCTTTTTATTTCTGTTAAATAATTTTTGTTATCCAGTTCCAACGATTTAACCAGGTGATTTACAACGCTCAGCTCCCCATCATCACGATTCAGGGGCCAGCCAAAGTAATTTGTATACCTGGGCGTTTTATTTTTAGCGGTACCAATTCTATTTAAAAACTCTTTGTCTTCTTTTTTTGTCATGTATTAGGCGTAAATTAAATGGGTTAGGGATAAGCTGTTTATTTATAGTAACAAAATAGCTTAATTTGGACATCAATAATTAATGGTTAGTACCGTCTAAGTTGTTGTTTTTACATGTGTTTCGAGTTTTTGATTGAATTCACAGAATATAATTAAGTCTCGCTATATACTTAGCGTATGATTAAAATGTATTAACAGGTAGCAAATGATGTTTAATTCCTCAACAAACAGACTTCTCCCAATTATCTCTCTTTCTATGTTATTAACCGCATGTGGAAGCGATTCTAGCTCAACCGGCACCGGTACCCTAAACCTCAATATCACCGATGCGCCCGTTGATAGCGCCGCTAAAGTAGTGGTAACCTTCAGTGGCGTAACCATCAAGCCCGAAGAGGGTTCTGCTTTTGACATTGATTTTGTTGATGACAATGGTGAGCCAGTAGTAAAAAGCATTGATTTACTGACCCAGCAGGGGCCAAACAGCGAACCACTACTGATTGATCAGGCCCTGGATGCGGGTCACTATAACTGGATGCGACTGAAAGTGACTTCGGGTGATACTTCAATGGATTCATATATCGAGCTGGATGATGGTTCACAGCATCCCCTGTATGTGCCCAGTGGTAATCAAACCGGCCTGAAACTTAATCAGGGTTTTGATATTGCTGATGGTGGAGCCATTAGCTTTACGATTGATTTTGATTTACGCAGATCAGTACTGTCCCCCAATAAAAATTCAGAAGCTTACAAACTCAAACCAACCCTACGTATTATCAATAACGAAAATGTTGGGCATATCATGGGTATGGTTGGAAATGAGTCACTGACAGATGAAACCTGCGTAAAAACGGATTATGCGGTATATGTTTTTGAGGGTGAAAATATCATTCCCGATGATATCGATGGCGTGGATGCCGAACCCCTAACAACGGCATTATTATCGGATGCTTTCAAGTACTCGGTAGGTTTTCTTGAGGCGGGTACATATACCTTAGCCTTCACCTGTCAGGCAAAAGATGATTTGACTGACACCGATGAGGTGATTGATTTCATTGGCACGGATAATGTCACGGTAACGGCGGGTGCAACGACAACACATGATTTTAATTAGTTTTTAATTTTCAGGAATATTTACTTGCAGGCTCTGTCGATATTTCAGAACAAGCGAGTAAATTTTCAAAATAAAAAAGGCCACCTGTTTCAGGTGGCCTTTTTATTTGCAATCGTCATTAGGTAGCTGTTGCACAATACATTCCTTTAATAGGAATGTATTCTTCTATCATGGAAGATAGAATACCTTCATCTTTAAAGTGGTTAGTTAACAAACGCTCAAGAATACATGGTGAAATATTAAAAGCTGAGAATGAGGCTAAAAAATGGTTAGAACAGCACGAACGTGGCATAAATAAATTACAAAATGATTTACAAGCAATTGATCATACCTTAGGCCTGCATGAAATATTTATAAACCCAGATGATATTCAGCCAATTCGTTCACATAGAAATAAGAGAAAATTAAAGTATGGCACTGTCACAAAATTGATTTATGAATATCTTGGAAATGCCTCTAATCACAAGCCTACGACAACAGAAATTACTATATTTATCGCAAATGAATCAAATTTAGAGTTATCAGATCACTCAGATTTTTTGGATTTTAGGCATGTTGTACGAAAACGACTTAAAGCACTGCGCCAAAAAGGTAAAATCAATTCTGCAGAATTTAAACACAATAATGATGAGAGAAAATGGTATCTTTTATAGTTTCATTTTATAGTACTAATAGTTCTGCTTCACGTTTATACCCCTGATGGTACCCTCGCCACCACATGGACAGGCCCGTTGAGAATAGCTTGTCTAATAAATCCAGCATTTTTGTCTTTTCAGTTTTTCGACGGAAATCCTCCCTCCAGGCCATCTCATTCGCGTAATCCATCAAATATTGAGGAGATACCCTATGTATTGTCCCATACTCAAATCGTCTTAGTCGGCTAAAGTAAGATTCGGCCTGATTGCTATTGATACCTTCAGCTGTAGCGTATTCTTTAGAGTGTTCAACCGTATCATGACCATACCAGGCAGATAATCGATTATATGCGGGGTTTTCATCAGTTGTTATCAGTGTTCCAGGCTCAACATATCGTTTTGCCAGATCAATAGAATCATTTTCATTCTCACTCATTGCTACCGATACAATGGTTCTAACAGCGCCAATTTTAGGGGTTGAGCTGACTTCCCTGAGTACCATAACAATACGCCTGTTTTTTTTACGTTTAAGCCAGTTTCTGATGTCATTAGGGCTTTTGGTCTTACTTTTATTACGGCCAGATTTTATTTTTTCAGATATCGCTTTTACGTTCTTCTTTTTTCGAGTTCGGGCTTTTCTGGGCTTGCCGCCAAAATGCCCACCATCTATATGTACGAGATTAGATAATTTGGCAGTATCCCTCATTCTCAACAATGGCTCTCGTAATTTATGCATGAATAACCATGCAGTTTTAACCTGTACACCTAAAAGCCTGGATAGATGTACAGCAGATATCCCTTTTGCCCCGGATACAAACAAATAGATACCGATGAATATTTGGCGAAAACTAAGTTTTCGGTCTGCTAGTGGTGTGCCAGATGTAAGGCTAAATGTATGATCGCAATGTTTACATCGCCACTGCTTTCTTTGGCGTCTAAAATAATGGCGGTCAATTACACCGCATTTGGGGCAAACCTGTTTTGTTTTACTTCCCCAGCGAAACTCGGTTAGTGTCCAAAAAGCCTCTTCTTCTGAAAGGCTTTGAATGTCCAACAAAGAAAAATCACGCACTTCACTGGATAGCAAATAATGTTGTGCCATACCTGGTCCTGGTGAAAAAGTGAGGACGAGCACCGGCCTACAAAAAAAACAGCATAAATTTCAAAGCCTTAGGAAGCCGATATATGAGTCAACCGCAATCAATTGACTAGAGAGGTGATCAAATACTGGGCGCAAGAAGAACCACGGAGCTACTTGACAGTCCGATAAGATCGGCACAGAATAGGTCTCACAAGTGACTGAAAAGCTTGTAATCTATTCAGAGGCTAAATGCTTTCCAGAGCATTTAGCCTTTGTGCTTTTTACCTCCAGGTAAAAAAGTGTTAAGTAATCATCTGAATATCTCCTTTGTTTGAATTTATATAATTGTTTACTTATATTTCAATGAGCATTCAATCGGATACAGCGCCGTCTCTCTGCTCTGCCAGCCATGTCGCAACATCTTTAACCAGAGCATACTTCCCTCTACGATGCTTTGGTGTAAATACAGGCACAGGGACAGTTCCACGTACCAATGCTTGTCGAAAAGCATTCATAGATGGATACCCCAGTGCTTGACTAAGACGCTCGCCAGACAACAGCGGACCAAACTGCTCGATTAAGCCTTTTTCGAGAGTTTCTATCATTTTTTCCCGGCTTTTTTCGTCAGAGTGTGCGCTTTTAAGTTGCTTTTTTTTATTAGTCATACTCTGTCACATAATATTCCGCATGTGATATGCTGGCCAGAGTGGCTTAATAACATATTAACGGGACACCACTAGACTTAAATAACTCACTGTATTGTATAGAGATATTTGATAGGAATTAAATTTCTACATTGATCAGCGAAAATAAAAAAGGACGGCCTAAAAAAGATATAGTGGATAAATTCCGAACTATGGTTTGGTATGCTGCTGTTAAACAACGAAGTGGATTTGAAACAGCGTATATGCTTGGTAAGCATTTCTCACCTGAACAATTCCGCCGTGGCCCAGATGGTGAGTCAATTTATCCATCAAAATGGAATAAATACAAGCGTGGCGATACAGTGCCAAGCAATACATTAGTTAAACACGTCGAGAGTGAATTTAAAGGTACTGCACGCTGGCTTGAGTTAACTTTATGGGATGTGATTAGAAAAAAACCACCTTCAATTATTAAAATAAAAGCAATTGTAAGTACAGTGAGGCCGGGATTAGCAAAGCATATATCTGGTTTGAAATCTAATATTCCGAAACAAGATTCGCGAAGACTGTATTCTACGACAAGTATTGATTCATTATGGAGGCAGGGAGATTTAGACTCACTAGCAGCATTATTTGCATTAATTAGAGATGCTGAACTTAAGAATAATAATTTTCAATATATTGAAGCATCTGTAGCCAGCATGTATGTAATTTTACGCCAACTTATCAAAGAGCCTTTGTATACTGTAAGGCATGACTTATTTCAGTACGTACAAACTAGTTATTTTAATTTTACACCTGATAAAAAAGTTAGTCTTTTCCCTATAGATATAGAAGCAGAAGAAGCAATAGAACAGTTAAAAAACGCTATTAATATTGCCCAACAACATAATATTATAGGCAATACAGACAATGAAATTAGCAGACTATCATATTGGATGTGGCGAGAAGGCGTTATCAATTGTGGTATTTGTGAACCAGAAACCATCAATAAGAATAATATTAGCCAAATTTTAAAAAAACGAATGCAGACCAATGAAAAAAATAACCCAAACAGGTGGCCCGGTATTTTACAAAAAACAATTTTAGAGTCTTATCATTCATAAAAGTCAATATATTTTACAAATAGCATTTTAAGCAACGTGATTTCTTATTACGTTTTTCCAAATTGTAAATGGAACAAAATAAGGTTTATGCGTACCTCTTCGCCATTCCTGTAATGTTCTATAGCTTGGAGTGTTTCCATTAAATTTAGACAAAAGTATACCTCTTATCTCAAGAAGTGATAATCCGTGAGAATCCGTGAACTTAAAGAATTCTAAACATTCTTTGTCATTAGTCCTAATGGGACCCAGCGGCCTGCCTCGGCTGCGTTTTTTAATAGCGTTTTTCAATTTTCTAGGGTATATTATATACAGAGTCTGTATATAATAACATTAGTAAATAGCTGGTTGTAAAGAAGAAAATTCTTTAATCAATAACTATTATTTATCTATAATAAGCAGGGGGGCCCTATTCAGGGTAAGGGACTATATAAGTGATTAATTATAACGAGTTAAGCTCAGATCAATTTGATGCAGTAAAAGTAGATCCGTATTGGAATGTGGGAGACAAGAAGGAAGATAAAATGCACAGGATACATGCGTACCCTGCTAAATTCCCTGCATTCATCACCAATAAAGTAATTGATCTTGCCAAACGCAAAGGAAAGAAAATAAACTGCGTTGCAGATGTGTTCTGCGGATGTGGTACAGCTGCATATGAATCCTATAGAAGTGAAATCGATTTCTGGGGTTGTGATATAAATCCCGTTGCAACTTTAATAGCTAAAGTTAAGAGTAGGAAATATCAACCCAAACGATTGGAATCTTATCTCCGGTCTATTTTATCCTCATATAAGAAATCGAAAATTCAAAATATGCATGGACTGGCTAATGAAAGGTTAAAATATTGGTATACAAGAAAGCAATATAATGAATTATATCAATTAAAAAAATCCATTGAGCGCATGACACCAGCGAATAGTAATTATAGATTATTCTTTATATGTGCTTTTTCAAATATTCTAAAACCAACATCAAAATGGTTAACTAAATCTATAAAACCACAAGTTGATCCTGAAAAGAAGGCTGCTAATGTTCTTCAGTGCTTTATTGACCAGTGTGATTTTATGATATCAGCAAATAATCAAAACTCACATACATGTAATGCGGATGTTGATATTGTTACAAACAATATACTAGATAAATCTGTAGTGAAACCGTTGGTAGACTTAATAGTAACAAGCCCCCCATATGTAACATCATATGAATATGCTGATTTACATCAATTATCATCTTTATGGCTAGGTTACACCGATGACTACACAAAACTTCGTGAAGGTACTATCGGTAGTATCCATCATATGTATAATTTTGACAAAGAGTTGAAAAGACTTAATGAAACAGGGAGCAAAATTGTCTATCAATTAATTGATCAGCATCACCGAAAAGCTAAGTCTGTAGCTAAATATTTTCATGATATGCAAAAAACTGCCATAGTATGTCATAGTATGTTAAAAAAGAACGGGATTGCAGCGTTTGTTATTGGAAATACTGAATATAAAAGTGTTAAAATACGAAACGCAGAGCATTTAGCTGAGTCGTTAAAAAACGCAGGCTTCAAGCAGATTGAAGTAACCAAAAGAAAAATCTCAAATAAAATTCTCACTCCTTATAGAGACAAAAACGGTCGTTTTACCTCGGATGGATCAGGTCGTAAAATATATAGTGATGAATTTATTATAATTGGATATAAATAATGGCAAAACGAATGCCTAAAAACGAACAAACACCAACAAATATAAAAATTCAACCGTTTGCTCGACTACTAACAATGTTGGGCGAGCAGTTAATAAAAAATGAACGTGTTGCACTAATGGAGCTCATTAAAAACTCATATGATGCCGATGCCTTATGGGTAAAAATAAAATTTGATAACTTCGAAAATAATTTTGATAAAACCCCTAAATCAAATCTTGTAATAATGGATAATGGTCATGGAATAACAAAAGACATTATCATAAACCACCTTGCACATCCTGCAACTCCAGAAAAAAAATTAAGAAAAGAAACCTATCCTAAAACTGATTTTGGCAGAATTATTCAAGGTGAAAAAGGCATTGGACGATTTTCGATGTTAAAATTAGGACGAAAAATTAAGATCATTACACGAACTAAAAACGATAAAATTGAACGAGTAATTGATTATGATTTCACAATGTATGATGATGATTTTTTGACTATAAATGGTAAGAGCGAAAAACTTTTTATAGATAATTTATTTATTGCTGTTACAGAAAGAAAACCCGAAATATTTGTTGAAGATAACAAAAAGAACCTAGAATCACTGCATGGAACTCGTATTGAAATAAGTTTTTTAAAGGGTGAATGGTCTGATTCAAAAATTGAAAAAGTATATAATGATGTAGCTAGACTACAATCAATATTTTCTGATTTATTATCCAATAAAGCACGAAAACCAAAGAAAGACATATTCGATATTTACATTTACAAGGATGACACTTCCCTATCGTACGTAAAATCTGATTATCAAGAAAAATTATTAACTTTAATGACTGATAAGTCAGTTTTGAGGGTCGAAAATGGATTCTATGATGAAAAAAATAAAGAATTTCGATTCGAACTAAATGAACACAAAAAAGCAATCAGCTTATTTGACGCAGAGATAACAGGGGTTAAATCATTTAAAGACAGATTTGGTGAAGGCGGTAAGAGCCTTAAAGACAAAAATACTCAATGTGGCTCATTTCAATTTGGATTTTACATATTTGATTTTAGAGCCGAGTCAATGGTTAATGCCAAATATTATTTAGACCCAAGTGACAAAAAAATTCTTAAAGAACATCGCATATATCTATATCGTGACGGGATTCGTGTTTTCCCATATGGTGAGCCAAATGATGATTGGCTGGGCATTGATGTAGCGAGAGGTACTATATCGGCTTCAGCCTTTTTAAGTAACAACCAAGTTGTTGGTTTTGTTCAAATATCACAAAAGAACAACCCACTTTTGGCAGATAAAACCAATAGAGAAGGACTAATTGAACATGAAGGTGTAACGGATGATTTTATAACTCTCTTACAAGGCTTTTTAGGTTACCTAAATAAACAAGAATTTAAAGCGTACAAAAAAATAAGTTCTGAAAAAGACGTACAGAATATTATTAAAGAAAAAAAAGTTGAAAAAGAATTTGAAGAATTAAAGCAAGCCGTTAGAGATAATAAAAAACTCACCGAGAAGGTTAAAAAAGCTGAAAGCAATTATCTGGTTGAAAAAAAATATTTAGTTCAAAGAGCAGAAACAACAGAGGAACTTGCAGGTGTTGGCCTATCAGTTGAGACAGCTTCACATGATATAATGGCTATTATGTCTCGAGCCATGATGAACTTAGATGGTCTTATACAAGATGTTATAAAAATAAATGTTAGTAAGGACCGCCTTATTACTGAGTTACAATCAATTAGAGGTGGATTATCATTTGTTGAATCACAAATAAAAGACATTCAACTTTTATTTAAATCATCTCAACAGCGACGAAAGTCAAAAAGAGTTGAGGAAATTGTAGAAAAAGTAGAGCATATCTATAGGTCATTACTTAAGAAGAACTCAATAGAGCTGAAGATAATAAAAACAAAGTCCCCGCTAATTGCAAAAACAACTGATGCTGTGCTTTTACAGTTGTTAATAAACTTATTTGACAATTCGATTTATTGGTTAAATCAAATAGATTCTAAAAGCAAAATAATTGAAATTCATTTAAACGGAAATGACGGGGTCATGATATTTTCAGATAATGGCCCTGGCATTCCAGATGATGATGTAGAGTATCTTTTTGATCCATTTTTCACGGGTAAAGGCCAAGACGGTAGAGGGCTTGGTTTATTTATTGCAAAACAATTATTAGAAAAACATGATTATACAATTGAACTGGCAGATTTAAAGTCGGATAAAAAGTTGTGTGGTGCAAATTTTGTCGTAAGTTTCGTGTCTTAGGAGAATACATGGAAGCTCAAGATATACAAGGTATCGCAATTATCATTGATGATCAAATTAATGATAAAAATGCTAATATAAATAAAATAGTAGACCAGCTAAATACTAGCAATGTACCTTTTATTAAGTTTACTGCTATCCCTAGCGATGAAATAGTCAAACATTTTCATGGCATTTCATTTGTAATACTTGATTGGGATTTAAAAGGAGATCTTTTAGATGAAGAGACTTTATATAGCGGCGTCAAACTACCCGAATCAGTATCAAAAGACAGTCAGGAAAAAACAATTAATTTTATAAGGCTTATAAAAAATAAATGTTTTTCACCTGTCTTTATATTAACAAATCATTCACCCGAGGACATAAAAAAAGCACTTAATGACAATGACGTCTTATTAGATGGTAAACCAAATTTTGTTTTTGTTAAATCTAAAAGCGATGTTACTGAAGGCAAGTTGTTTAGTGAGATTTTAGCATGGATAAAAAACAGTCCTTCTATATATGTTTTAAACGAGTGGGAAAGAGAATACTTCAAAGCTAAGAATAAATTATTTAGTGACTTTTATGATATGAGTCCTGCTTGGCCAAAAGTGCTTTGGAAAACTTCAAGTAATGACGGCATTAATGCATCATTAAACTTAGGAAATATTATAAGCAGAAATTTACACACAAGAATGTCCCCTTTTGAGTTTGATGAAAGTATAATTTATGAATGCAACTATAATGCAGATATCGATGAAACAAGAGCTGTTATACAAGGCGAACGATTTATTGATAAAGATGGTTTACATGATGATTCGATTTCAACAGGTGATATGTATTGCATAAGTCAAAAACTCTACATTAATATACGTCCAGAATGTGACTGTGTTATTAATAGAAATCAAGGACAAGATGGAGCTGATGCTGACGTTGAATTGTATTTATTAAGAGTAAATACTATGAATAAAAAGAAAGAAACAGAAGAATTTAATTCAAAATATGGCTCATTGAATGAGCCTGAAGTTGGCGCAGTTGTGTTTTGCATGTATAAAAATAAATCTATACGTTTATCATTTAAGGATATTAAAATTAAAAAGTGGTCTGAAATAAAAGACAAAAGAGTTGGTCGTCTGTTACCACCATATATAACTCGAATTCAACAAAGGTATAGTCATTATCTACAAAGACAAGGCCAACCGAGAATACCAGATATAGCAATTGCGCCGGAAGGTGAAGAAGAGTCTAATTAGGTTTAGTTAATTTAAACTATTCTTACGAGTTGATTTACTAATGTATTTACACTTAATTTGAAGAGCTTTCACTGTTTATACCGGCCTCTAAGTCATAAAAGATGAGAGATATCAAATTGAAAAGAGGTTAGTAATTTATAATGACAGCAAAATATGAACAGTAGCAGTAAGTCATAGGGGTATTACTAAGTTGTCAATAGCCAAAAAGAGGCATCAAAGAACATTACAACTGAACATGACTTAAGCAAGCTCACGAAAATGTTATCAAAAATCACCATAGCAATGGTTCGACCCGAAAAACCATCCAGATAGATGATGGCCAGTTCGGAATTGGTACAGCTAGAAATTGATGGCATCGATTGCACCTTCATCATCAACATCCCACACGTCACTCATAAGATCTAGAGCAAAATCTGGCTCGTTATGGTCTAATAGTCTTTTGGAAAAATCCTTTATTTATTCAATATCAATTTTCATTCGTAATCCCCTTTAATTATTTTTAAAATGGTAATTACCGATTTTAGAGTGATATGAATAATTGCAGAAAATAACGTAGCGAAAAACAAAAAGCCCCATAAATGGGGCTTTGACGGGTCACTTGATTATTCCTAGGCCCGCTAGGAACCTGATAGATCAGGCGGAGCAACCGCACCAAATATTATGGTTCCGCTCATACGGCTGTATGGGTATTGTACATCTATGAAACTCATGTGTCATTAGCTGATTATGAGCCCGAAAAATGTGTAGAATTTATAATTAATTAGGCACTTAAAATCTAATAACAACCAAAATTTATGATCAATATATAACTATAAACTATTGATTTCATTTAATTTGTGCAACAGCTACCTAATGACGTTTGCAATCAAAATAATGCGCCAGTGAACAATATTTTTAAATTAACATCACAATCATTATGAGCTATTAACTTTTACGCAGTTTCTACCTGCGGCTTTAGCTTCATAAAGTGCAATATCCGTACGTGAAAGCAGGCTACTTACGGTATCATCTTTTATAAAATGAGATATGCCAAAACTACAGGTCATGGACCCAACCTTAGCGATTTGTCTGCTTTGTATTAAGGCTCTTAACTTTTCGGCAAAAACCAGTGTTTTGTCTAAATCTTTTTCCAGACTAATAATCAAAAACTCTTCACCGCCCCACCTGCCAACAAAGTCTGATTTTCTTACATGTGTAGAAAACAGTTTAGCAATAGTTTGCAATACCTCATCACCCACCTGATGACCATAAGTGTCATTTACCTTTTTAAAGTAATCAATATCGATAAGAATAAGACTAAATGAATGGTTGTAACGTTGTGCCTGTTCTACTTCCTGCAAAAGTATCGTATCTATTTTTCTGCGGTTGTAAAGCCCCGTTAATTGATCTGTTACAGATAGCTTTTCCAGTTCGTGTGTTCTATCCTTAACTAACTGCTGGAGCTCTTCCTCATTGCGTGTTGATACTCTTATAGATGGTATAACAATCACAAGCGCTTCTACGATCAGGGTCAATAATGTTCCCACTAATATAAAATATTCACGCTCCATCAATGTGTTTGTTTTATGGTTACTCTCAGCCTCAAACGTAGATACTGCAGTATTTATTTTTGGTAGCAGTTTAAATGAGGCCAGATCAAGTTCTCTTAAGACAGTAGCATCCGGTTTTTTTATAAAATTAGATACTAAGGATAAATAATGCTCTGTATTTTTATTGAGTTTCTCGGGTGGTTGGTAATATATAGTCTTAATCTCGTTTGAGATAACATGCGTGCTTATAATTTCATGATGATCTTGCTCCATCTGGTTATGTAATTCTCTGAGATGTTTTAGTAAATCCTGATCTTTTGATTCATAAAAACGTTTTGCCATAAGCGCTGTTTTTTGAGAAAGCATCCGCTGCTTACCACTTATATTAATAATGTGTGCATAGGTTTTCTGGCTTTGTATGATTTCGGTTGTTGTTAAATACGCATATATCGCCCAACTTGATAGGCTAATAAATATTATGCTGTAGGTATATTTAATGTTAATCATAAATGCGTATTTTTTCCTGGTGAATATTATAGGTTTGGGATTTAAAGTTAGATGGTTTCAATGGTGCTAGTCAGGGGTTGCAGCTGTTAATATTTTATTTTCCTTTGATGTGCTTGAGCTCCGGGGGTTAGTTTTTTTCTAACTTCCGTGTTCACGTCTCCCTGTTGCGTATTGTTGCGCTTTCTTTGAAGCGCTATCGGGTCATTTTATTTTCCGGCTACCAGTTGTTGTATCTGATGCTTAAACTGTTGCATATTGCATTCGCTGCGAAGTTTGCGCATGCAGTTTGCACATAGGCAGTCGTCGTACTTTTTGTAGATGTAGTCGCGGTGCTGCTGGGTGAGCTTTACTGTTTCGCACTGACAATTGAGAATGTCACCGGTTTTGCACTCGAAAGGGTGATTGCAGTTTGGGCAGGTTTTTATTTCGTGTTTTGGCATTTTTTATTTAGTTTTTGCTCAAAATTTAAGTTACTGTATTTTAAAGTGCATCTTTGTACTTTGCCCTTTGGGCTAGACAATGCATGTTAAAATTTAATCCAGTCAAATTTATTCTGCTCGCGGCGGATTGATGGTTCTTCTTATTTTTAAATTAAACTGTTATTTACTGTTTCATAATTAAGCCGCTGGATCCCCGATAGAAGCATTCGGGGATGGCGGGTTTTGATTGTTTTAAATTTTAACCTGTATATTTAATTGTTTTAATTCTTTATAAATCAAAAAAGCCGGTTATAAACCGGCTTTTTTAGTTTATCCGCACTTACTGTCACCACAGTTCAAACAGGTCATGCAGCCATCCATCATGATGGTGGCTTTGGTGTGGCATTTTTTGCATAGTTGCGCACCTTCCGGGAAGCTGGTGGCGCTGTCATCATCACAACTTTGTTCTGCACTGCTGTGTTTTTGTTCGTACTCAGCGCGTTTGGCATCCATGAGTTTTCTCTGGTGATCATCCGGGCCGTCGTCTTTAATGAGGCCAATCATTTTCATGTGGGATTCTATGGACTCACCAATTTCTGCGACCAGTGACGGCATAAACTTTCCGCCTTTTTTAAAGTAGCCGCCCTGGGGGTCGAATACCGCTTTTAGTTCTTCTACTAAAAAGCAAACGTCGCCGCCTTTTCTAAATACGGCTGAGATAACCCGTGTGAGTGCAACCACCCACTGAAACTGATCCATACTTTTTGAGTTGATGAAAATCTCGTAGGGCTGTCTGGCTTCGTGGTCCGTATCCTGATTTAATATTACATCATTAATGGTGACGTAAAGTGCATGTTCTGAAAGTGGGGTTTTTATTTTATAGGTTGAACCCAGTAGCATATCCGGGCGCTCTACATTTTCATGCATAATTTCCCGTTCGGGAATCGCCGGTGTTTCATCTACGACGACTTCTTCTTCATCTTTGACAACTTTGAATGCGACGATTTTTTTGTCGATTTTTGTGGCCATGGGCTTGTCCTGTTTTGCAGTGTTCATCGGTTATTCTTTATTTCGCAGTTTTATTTTTATAAACAAAACCTACGCCTGATAAATTTAATAATTTAAAATGACGCGAAAACGTAATGTAAAGATGGGGAGGTCAGCCTACCAAACTGACACGCAAGTATAATAATCGGTCTGCGTTTTTACGTCTCCGCGTCAAACTCTTTTGTGGTTATTGGACCAAATGGCCGGCCTGTTAAAACTTGCCGTAATAACCCTCTTTTAAGGCATCAAATAAATTCGCGGCACTGTGTATCTCGCCATCGTAATCAATTTCTTCATTGCCTTTTAATTCTACGACTGAGCCATCTTCCAGGGTAAACTGGTAGGTGGTGTTTTCTAAATCAGATTCTTTAACCAATACGCCCTGGAAAACTTCCGGGTTAAAGCGGAAAGTGGTGCAGCCTTTTAAGCTTTTGTCGTAGGCGTATTCGTAAATATCTTTAAAGTCTTCAAACGGGTATTCTGTTGGCACATTGGCGGTTTTTGAAATAGAGGAATCTATCCATAACTGCGCGGCGGCCTGAATATCAACATGTTGTTTCGGCGTGACTTCTTCAGATGAAATAAAGTAATCTGGCAGCTGCTCGTCCGGGTTTTCGCTGTAGGGCATGGCGTTTGGGTTTACCATCGCGCGGTAGGCTAATAACTCGAATGAGAAAACATCGATTTTCTCTTTGGTTTTTTTACCTTCACGAATCACGTTTCGAGAATAGTGGTGTGCAAAACTGGGCTCAATACCGTTGCTGGCATTGTTGGCCAGTGACAGTGAAATAGTGCCGGTGGGTGCAATCGAGCTATGGTGTGTAAAGCGGCAACCGTGCTCTGCCATTTCTTCAATGAGCTGTGGGTTTTCTTTACCCACGCGTTGCATGTAACGGCTGTATTTTGCATGCAGTACTTTGCCCTTAATTGTATCGCCGGCCTTGTAACCGTCATCAATCATTTCTGGGCGTTTGTAAAGCATCGCCGCGGTTACATCAAAGTCTTTCTCCATGATCGGCGCTGCGCCTTTTTCTTTGGCGAGGTCGAGGCCGGTTTGCCAGCCCTGCATGGCCATTTCTTTTGTGACTTTTTCGGTGAATTCTAATGAGGCATCCGAGCCGTATTTCACGCCCAGCATTGTCAGGGTTGAACCCAGGCCTAAATAGCCCATGCCGTGGCGACGCTTGCTGAGGATTTCATCCCGTTGCTGGGGCAGAGGCAGGCCGTTGATTTCTACAACATTGTCTAACATACGCGTAAAAATGCTGACGGTTTCGTTATAAGTCTTCCAGTCGAATTCGGCTTTTTTGGTGAATGGGTCTTTTACAAAACGGGTTAAGTTAACCGAACCCAGCAGGCAGCTGCCGTAGGGGGGTAAGGGTTGCTCACCACAGGGGTTGGTGGCGCGAATGTTTTCGCAGTACCAGTTGTTGTTCATTTCGTTTACTTTATCAATGAGGATAAAGCCTGGCTCAGCGTAGTCATAAGTCGACGCCATAATGCTGTCCCACAAACGGCGGGCGGGCACACTACGGGTAATTTTGCAGGCGGTGAGACCTGTGTCATTGGTGACGTAATCACCCTTAACCGGCCATTCGCGCCAGATGTATTTACTGGCGTCCGTCAGATCCATGCCATCCTGTGCACACTCATTGGCGGTAACGGGGAAAGCCAGCGGCCACTCCGTGTCATTTTTTACTGCTTCTACGAAATCGACCGTGATGAGCAATGATAAGTTGAACTGGCGTAAACGACCATCTTCACGCTTGGCTTTGATAAAGTCGAATACATCCGGATGTCCCACATCGAAGGTGGCCATCTGTGCACCACGTCGGCCACCGGCAGAGGACACGGTGAAACACATTTTGTCATAGATATCCATAAAGGATAAAGGGCCGGAGGTATAAGCGCCGGCACCAGAAACATAGCCGCCCTTGGGGCGCAGGGTAGAGAATTCGTAGCCAATGCCGCAACCGGCTTTGAGGGTTAAACCGGCTTCGTGCACTTTTTCGAGTATGCCATCCATTGAGTCTTCAATAATGCCGGAGACTGTGCAGTTAATGGTGGAGGTGGCGGGCTTGTGTTCCTGTGCGCCCGCATTGGAAATGATGCGTCCTGCTGGGATGGCACCATGGCGTAGTGCCCACAGAAATTTCTCGTGCCATTCTTTCTTTAGTTTAGCAGTGGTTTCAACATCTGAAAGTGCTCTTGCAACCCGCTCGAAGCTGGCATCCACGTCACTGTCAACCGCGTCACCTGTTTTTGTTTTGAGTCTATATTTTGTATCCCAGATATCCAGAGATGCTTCCTGGTAAGGGACTTCATTTATATTATTTGGAACAGCCTGCAGTTGCGGTGCGCTCATTCATTTTATCCTTATTATTGGGTCTTAAATTGTTGCAATTACGTTTCCGGGAGGGGGTGCCGATATAAAAATGACAGCTGTTTATCGGTTAAAATCCCGTAAATAAGCCTGTTTTCTATTGGTGAAACATTATGCTTATGTTGTGGTATTTGTATAAAATAACACAAGATGTAGTGGTTTCAAGTTTTGATTTACGAATATAGTGGGGATAAGTTGTGGGTAATTTTGTATAAAGTCGGGCAGAGCTTGATACATCAGGCTTTGTAGGGAATCTTAAGTGACCGGAAAATTTTTTCTCGTTCTGATGAACGGTAGGGGTTTGTGGTTTGCTATTACCCAATACACAAGATGTAGTGGTTAAAAGTTGATCATAGGATGAAATTTCATAGTTACATTAAAGTAATGGGGTGATTGTTGGAGGTCGCAAAATAAATCTCCCCTTTCTAGGTTATGGATTGCTATGAACCTGATATTTTATGCATTTTATTTATTCCCTCTTTTTCTAAGAGGGGAGGCAAGAGTTAAATCTCCCCCGGCCCCTCTTTTTCTAAGAGGGGGGCAAATGCTAAGTCTCCCCCTTTGAAAAAGGGGGATTAAGGGGGATTTAAAAAGCCTCAGAATTAATCGAATGAGTTTAAAAACAACATAAGCAGCCGTCTCAGAATAGTCACCAGATCACTAAAAATTTGGGTGAGCTATGATGATTGCGCTTTGCCTTAAGTTGATTGACTCATTAGCCAGAAGAGCTATGGCTTTAAGGCAGCATAACCCCACGAATCGTGAAATACAGCATCGCCGCCATCAAGCCGGTTGCCGGTACGGTAATAACCCATGCGGCGGCAATTTTAAGGAGTTGCGAGCGTTTCACCAGTTCTTGCTTGTATACCTTGCGCAGTTGTTTGCGTTCTTTTTTGGTGAGCTCAGCTTTGGCTGAATGCTTTTTAAGCTGCTTGAGCATGATGCGTTTTTCTTCCAGTGGCGCCTTTTTGTAGTCATTTAAAAAAGCCTCAATGACCTCTTCATCCTGCTCGTCGTGGTGAGACTTGATTTCTTCCACCATGGTCGAGTAGCTGGTTTTCAGGTATTCGCGCAGGAAGCCTACGCCGAAGACACCGCCCACCGCAATATGGGTTGAGCTCACCGGCAGACCTAACTGGCTGGCAATGATGACGGTGATGGAGGCGGCCATTGCGATGCTGAAGGCGCGCATTTGATCGAGTTCGGTTATTTCACTGCCAACGGTGCGAATCAGTTTCGGGCCGTAGAGGGCTAAACCTACTGCAATGCCGATGGCGCCAATCATCATAACCCACAGGGGGATGCTGGCTTTTGTGGCGACGCCGCCGTGCATAATGGCATCGTTAATTGCGGCCAGTGGACCGACCGCATTTGCTACATCGTTAGCGCCATGCGCAAAGCTGAGTAGGGCAGCAGCGAAAATTAACGGGATGGTAAACAGCTTGTTGACGCCCGCTTTATCGTTGCTGATTGAATTGGCGGCACTGGAAATCATAGGTCTGACGATAAAGTAAATGGCAATTGCAATACCGATGCCGATGCCGGCGGCAGTTAAAAAATCGACCTTCACTATTTTTTTTATGCCTTTAAGAATAAGGTAAGTTGAAAATGCCCAGGCCATAATGGCCACCAGTACCGGCACTACTTTTTTGGCGGCGCTGATCATTTCCGTCTTATAGGTGATAGTGCGTTTAATGCTGTAAAGGAACAGGGCGGCGATCAGGCCACCGAGTACCGGGGAGATCACCCAGCTAGCGGCTATCTGGCTCATCTTTACCCAGTTGGCAATTTCGAAACCACCCGCGGCAATGCCCGCACCCAGTACGCCACCTACAATTGAGTGGGTCGTTGAAACCGGGGCGCCCACCGCAGTGGCCAGGTTAAGCCATAATGCGCCGGATAATAATGCGGCCATCATCAGGTAAATAAAGGTACTGGAATCGGCAATTAAACTCGGGTCGATAATGCCTTTTTTAATGGTACTTACCACATCACCCCCGGCGATTAAAGCGCCAGCGGCTTCAAAAATGGCGGCGATGATAATGGCGCTGGTGAGGGTGAGTGCCCTTGAACCTACCGCAGGGCCGACGTTATTGGCGACATCATTAGCACCAATGTTCATTGCCATGTATCCACCAATCATGGCAGCAGCAATTAATAAAAAGCCATTTTCAATACCACTCACAGCGGTGCCGGTTACCAGCATAATGCCGACAATGAATACCATTGAAAGACCCAGGCGCAGTGATTCGCCACGGCCAGACAGATTGGCTTTATCTATGTGTTTAATATCTTTGAGTTCCAAGGGGATTACCTCGTGGTGCAGCAATTAACGGATGAGTTATTTATATTGTTAAGCCTGTGTTTCAAAGCGATGAGCGTTTTGTCACAGGCTGAATTTTGCGAATGATAACGGTGAAGTGATTTTGAGTACAGGGGATATTTAAATTATTTGTATTTGTTTTTCTGGTTAAATACGATTTGTTGCGTGGGCGTTAATTGAGCAGGCGTTTTACAACTGAGATATAACTGGGGTTGTAATGCCGCCAGTTCTGAAAAGCGCATGCGGAGTCGGCGTGTATTTTACCCGGATCGTCATTCAATCGGCAGAGAGCAACGGTAGAATTTCCAGGGGTGTCTCAACCACAAAATCCGCGCCCCAGTCTAAAATTTTTTCCCCTTTGTTAATATACCCATAATTCGCAATCACCGTGCGCATGCCCGCATTGGCGCCGGCCTGTATGTCACGCAGGGCATCACCAATGTAAATGCAGTTTTGTGGCTGGCTCTTCGCATGTTTACAGGCCAGGTACATAGGCTCCGGGTGGGGCTTACGATTTTCCGTCGTGTCACCACTGATAATACAGGCGGCACGATCCCCAAGGCCGATTTGTTGCATCAGCGGATCGGTTAACCAGGCGGGTTTATTGGTGACGACACCCCAGCGCATGTGCTGGTTTTCGATGTGATCCAGTAGCTGTGCCATGCCAGGGAACAGGCTTGAATCGACACACAGCCTATCTTCATAAATTTCCAAATAGCGTTTTTTTAAACGCTCCCGGACCGATGCGTCATCCAGTGCAGGAAAACCTAACTGTACCAGTGCGGCGCTGCCATTTGAAACCTGCGGGCGAATATCGGCATAATCCATCGCCTCATAACCTTCTTCACTGAGCAGTATATTAAGCGCATTGGCCATGTCAGGGGCGGTGTCGATGAGGGTGCCGTCCAGGTCAAACAGCACCGTGTTGATGTTAGGCATGAAGGTTTATTCTGAGTCAGCGAGGTAGTGTGTCATGTAATTGACATCCACATCGTGCCCCAGTTTGTAGTGTTGGGTGAGGGGATTAAATGTCATGCCGGTGATGTTTTTAAGTTGCAAATTCGCCTGCCGTGCCCATTCATCGAGTTCAGATGGTTTAATAAATTTGGCATATTCATGGGTGCCACGGGGCAGCATTTTAAGTAAGTATTCGGCACCCACAATGGCAAACATATAGGCCTTGGGGTTGCGGTTAATAGTAGAGAAAAAAACTGAACCACCGGGTTTAACCAGTTTCTGGCAGGCCTTAATCACTGAGCCCGGATCAGGAACATGCTCGAGCATTTCCATGCAGCTTACCGCATCAAATGAGTGGGGTTGCTGTTCAGCCAGTTCTTCTACAGTGATCTGTTGATAATCAACGTCTACTTCACTTTCCATGGCGTGAAGCTTAGCTACGGACAGTGGGGCTTTGCCCATATCAATGGCCGTCACATCGGCGCCAAGTTTGGCCATACTTTCGGATAAAATACCGCCACCACAACCCACGTCGAGCACGCGCTTGCCATTGAGTTGGACGCGCTCATCAATAAAGTGCAGGCGCAGGGGATTGATTTCGTGCAGGGGTTTGAACTCCCCCTGTTTGTCCCACCAGCGGTTGGCCAGTTCTTCAAACTTGGCAATTTCGGCGGGGTCTACGTTTAGTGTGTTCATCTGTTATCAAATCTTTTTCATAGTATTGTGTTTAGTTTACCCATTCATTCTTAATCGTTTGATTGCCCAGGTGCCGCTATTTTAGCATTCCACTGTTGAGTTTTAAGCATTATTTCCTGCTCATTTAGCGTGGTGAGCTGACGGTCTTTTAAAACATGTTTTCCCGCAACCCATACATCGCTCACCTGCTCGCGGCTGCTACTGTAAACTAAATTCGCAATTGGGTCGTACACCGGCTGCATTTCCAGGCTGGAAAAATCCAGCGCAATAATATCCGCATATTTTCCCGCTTCCAGGCTCCCGGTCTCCTGATCCAGGCCAAGTGCTCTGGCACCATTGATGGTGGCCATGCGGATGGTTTGCATCGCGTTGAGCGCGCTGGCATTCTGGCTGACACCCTTGGCGAGTAAACTGGCGCTGTGCATTTCGCCGAGCATATCCAGATCGTTATTACTGGCATTGCTGTCGGTGCCCAGCGCAACATTGACACCCGCATCCATAAGATTCGTTACCGGACAGAAACCACTGGCGAGTTTTAAATTCGATTCTGGGCAGTGCACTACATGACTGCCGGAATCCGCCAGTAAAGCAATTTCATCGTCGGTAACCTGGGTTAGGTGCACCGCCATTAAGTTGGGGGACACCAGTCCAAGCTCGTTTAATCTTTCCAGCGGGCGCTTGCCATACTGCTGGATGGATTGTGCTACCTCGTCGGCGGTTTCGTGCAGGTGAATATGGATGGGTAAATCCATTTCATCGGCTAAGACTCGTATGCGCTGTAGGGGCTCATCGGAAACACTAAATGGTGCGTGGGGGGCAAACGGGGTGTGAATTAAGCTGTCACTGCGAAAGTGGTCACGCAGTTGCAGGCCCTTATCGATGTATTCATCCGCATTGCTGGCCCAGGCGCTGGGGAAGTCGATGGCGATTAAACCTATGCAGGCGCGGATGCCGATATCTCGGGCGAGGCGAGCGGTGACTTCTGGAAAAAAGTACATGTCATTAAAACAGGTGGTGCCGCTGCGGAGCATTTCCGCAATGGCTAACTGGGTGCCATCGTGGACAAATTCATCGCTCACCCATTTGGCTTCCGCTGGCCAGATGTGATTATGCAACCAGTCCTCTAAAGGCAGGTCATTGGCAATGCCACGAAATAAGCTCATCGGGCTATGGGTGTGGGCGTTAATTAGCCCGGGCATTAGCAGGTGCTGGTCGTAGGTCTTTTCGATGTCGGCGCTATACTGCTGGTTGACCATTGCACTGGGTAAAATTTCTGCAATACGTCCATCGTCGATCACGATGCAATGATCGTGTAATAATGGATCGGATTCAATCACCGGCAATATCCAGCGGGCGTGTAAAATAGTGTCAACAGTTTTCATGGCGGGCAAGATAACATAAAAATTACGCTTAAAAGACTGTTTTTAGCGATAAATAGTGGTATAAATAGCACACTTTAAATGCTGCTTCTAATTGTGAGTGCTCAAAGGAGTGGCTGTCTGGATTGCGAGCCATTACCAGCAAGTGATTGATCTATTTAAGTGTTTTATAAAAGTTGTATTTAATATCAAGGCAAAAATAATTAAGTTTTGATGCTGAATTTTTATAAGGATTTATATAGTTAGCCTATACTCTGCTCCTGGCGTTATTAACGAACTGCAAAAAACGAATTAAAAAACCACCTATAAAAAAATGGAGAAAAAAGAATGAAATCATTAAAACTGGGACGGGTTATGCCTGTAGTTGCGCTGAGTGCTTTACTGGCTTTCACTGCGGGATGTAACCCTAAAGTTGCACGTGTTGAATCGGATGCGGTAACAGATATCAGTGGTAAATGGAACGATACAGATTCAAGATTAGTATCGCGTGAAATGATTGATGATGTTTTATCCCGTCGTTGGTTAGTCAAGTTTAATCGTACGCATGGTAAGCCACCAACCGTCATTGTTGGCACGGTACGTAACCTGAGCCACGAACATATCAATACCCGTACCTTTATTAACGATCTGGAAAAAGAGCTGATTAACTCAGGCGAAGTTGAGTTTGTAGCCTCTGCCTCGGAGCGAGATGAAATTCGTTCAGAACGTCGTGATCAGGATTTAAATGCCAGTGAGTCAACCCGTAAAGCCATGGGCAATGAAACCGGTGCCGACTTTATGCTAAAGGGCACAATCAATACGATTGTTGATGCTGCCGGTGGTTCACAGGCACGTTTTTACCAGATTGATCTGACCCTGATTGACCTGGAGAGCAACCGTAAAGTCTGGGTTGGACAGAAGAAGATTAAGAAAACAGTAGAAAAAAGTGGCTGGAAACTATAAAAAAATACCAGTAGCAGCTATATAGAGTTATACAAACTTCAAGGATGCTGTCGATTAAAAGGGGCAGGAAGCTCCGCTGTTTTTATTAATCTTAAATGACATTTTTACGAGGAAATCACTATGAGTATTCGTCTACTCGGTCGCCTGGGTACCTTGCTGGCATCCCTGACCATTCTAACACTACAAGGCTGTGCAACATCGGCAGAAAAAACCGCTGGTATGCGGCAGATGATGGAGTTAAATCGTAATGATCTAGCTTTAATCGAAGCTGAAAAACACCTGGCAGATGAAGTTGAAGGTGTAATGGAAAACATGAACGTGGGCTTGTTGCGACGTTTAAATAAAGATTACAAGGGCAGTAATGAAGCTTTTGAATTAGCCAAACAAAAAATCTCTGAGCTTTACTCTACCTCAGTAACTGAGCAGGCGGGTGCGGTTATTACCAATGATGAAAGCATCAGTTTTCAGGGTGATAAATTTGAGCAGGTCCTGATACACCTTTACATGGCGTCCAACTATTTATCCATGGGTGATATTGATTCATCGCGAGTCGAGTTACTACAATCGCAGGTGAAGATGGATGAATGGGGTGAGCCAAAAGATGAAACGCCATTTATGCGTTATTTTTCAGGCATTATGTTTGAATTGCTGGGCGAAGATGATACCGCCACGGTTTCATATAGAAAAGCGGTTGATGCCTATAAAAATACCAAAGAAAAGCATGGCTTAAATGTACCTTTAACGCTTAAACATGACCTGTTAAGAATGCTCGCAAAAATGAAACTCATGGGTGAGTATAAAGATTATAAACAACAGTTTGGTCTAACTAATTATAAAGCACCGAATACAAACAACATGGGTGAATTAATTGTCGTGTTTGGTAATGGTCTGGCACCGCAGCGCGATGAGAAAATTTTCCAGACTTATTCTACTGCGCTGGCGCTCAATGTTAAGGTTGCGGTTCCCGACTATCCAAACCCTCCGGTGGTGCTAAATAAAGTACGTTTACATATCGATGGAAAATATTACCCCCTGGAAGTGGTTTCTAATATCGATGGTTTAGCGCGGGCAGCACTGGCTGAGGATATGCCGGTCATTACCACCCGTGCGGTTGCGCGTGCGGTTGTTAAGAAAAAGACTGAAGAAGAGGCGGGTAATCAGGGCGGGCTGTTAGGGCAGCTTGCAATGATGGCGATTAATCAGGGAACAGAAATTGCCGATACACGTTGCTGGAACACACTGCCTCAGGAGTTTGAACTGGCACGGGTTTTCCTTCCAGAAGGTGAGCACAAGGTCGAGATAGAAGTGGTTGCACCTAACGGTGTAGTTGTTGATACGATTAAGCGTACGGTTAAAATTAAAGCCGGTGCAAAATCTGTGGTCAGTAAACGTTGGACATCACCAGAAGGACCGGCGGTGCACATGCAACCAGTTGGTGGGCAAACTGTCGATCAGGCTGAAGAGCAGGCTGCACCAGCCACAAAGTCTTAACTTCCACAAAGACAGATTTAATTTAAATAAATTATTTGAATTAAATCTGTCATAAATATTGTTTAATGGAATTTTTAACAATGAATACTATAAATAAATCTTTTACGGGCCTTATGACAGGCCTGTTTTTTATTACAGGCTCAGTATCAGCAGATCCCAAACCCGATTGGGTAGAAGGTGATGCGGGTTTTTTTCCTAATAATCAATACATAACCGCAACGGGTTCTGCCTCTAAGGCGGAGTTGGCAAAAGACAGAGCGCTAGGTAACTTAAGTAAAGTATTTGAAAGTCATATTAAAGAATCTTCTACGACTAAATCTGATACAAAAGTAAAAGTTAAAGATGGTGCGGAAAATTACTCCAAAAACACGCATCTGGCTCAACGAATTCAAGTACATACCGATAAAATTATTCACGGCGCGCGCATAGCGGAAACCTGGAAAGACGGGACTGTTTTTACTTATCATGCACTGGCGGTGCTCGACCGTGTACAGGCGGGCAATAATATTAAAAGTGAAATGCAGCGCATTGATAGTGAAACCCAGGTGGAATTAGACCGCAGTCATTCTCAGTCTGATGTGTTGCTTTCCATGTCTGCACTGGATGCAGCGGTGGCCTTACAGCGTGAGCGTCAAACATTACAAAATACACTTAAAGTGATTGATACCCGCGGTAAAGGCTCACCTGCTAATTGGAGTCTTGCGGACCTTAATGGCCAACTTGAAAGTAAATTACAATCTTTAAAAATTAGTACCGCAGTTGATAATGATCCAATAGGAAAGCTTAATCAGTCATTAAAATCCGCAATGGGTAATGCGGGATTCCCGGCGACGAATGGATCAGCAGAATACACACTGGTGGCTAATCTTGATGTGCAAGATCTGGGCTTCAGACAGGGCTGGTACTGGTTGCGCGGTAAACTGAGTGTCAAAATGGTCGGCGGTAACGGTAAAATTCGTGGGCGTAAACAATGGCCGCTAAAAGTGTCTGCGTTACAACACAATGATGCTGAGAGTCGTCTTATGACACTGGTGAGCAAAAAGCTCAATGCGGAAATAAAACCCGCTATTTTAGAGTTTGCGACCGGCGTTAACTAAAATACAATGCGAAATTCAAATAATAGAATTAAAAAGTTTTGCGTTCTTATCTTAATTACGCTGTTACAGAATTCCTGTGGGCATACACCACAGGAAGATTATTCGGATCTAAAACTGATACAGTGTATTAGCCCTAAACCACAAATTTGTACCCGTGAGTATCGCCCAGTTTGTGGTTTTGAGGAAGATGGAAATCATCAGTCATACTCAAATGCCTGCACGGCCTGTGCTAGTCCTGATGTTATCAGTTACTATGAAGGTGACTGTAATAAAGTTAAAAGTTTATCTAAATGAAATTTATTAAATATTACCTGATTGTCGTTTGTTTTATAGCGGCAACAAATGCTTTTGCAGAACAAAAAGAATCACCCAAAGCACTTCAAGTAACCTCTCAACAATCAACCCAAAAAACAGAAGTTCACGAAAAAATACTGTCTGATGATGAGCTCATGAGGCAGCTTATTCTCAGTGTAGAATCTTTAGAATTTAAAATTAAGACACAGTTTGAGGACCTGTCTAGCCTGCAGGGTGAAGAACGTTCTATATTGGGCGTGCAACTTTTAGAGCTTAATAAAGATCTTGGAAATAAAATTGAAGAAACGATTAAGCAACTGTTAAAAATGAAGGAACAGAGGGGGAGTGTAGAAGGCTATCGAGTTTCAATACATCGTCATTTAAATAGACGCAATAAGCAGTTGAAAAAAATTTATCAGTTTATGGTTTTGAGTTTGACTGAGCTTAGTAAAAAATCCACTGCAATTAAAATAAATGAACGATTCATTTTCGAACAAAAAATGAATAACGCAAGAGGGATTGTTTCCAGTATATTGCTTTCATTTCAGAACGTTATTGACTACAAAAAAGCGTTAAGTATAGATTCTGATCATGATGTGCGGGTGCTTTCAAGTTTGTTGGTGAGTATTTCAACGGATTTGTCATCACGGCTTAAGTTGACTTCTACGCAAATTAGAAACAAAAAAAATGAAATATCTAATTCAGGTGAATCGGGCAAAAAGGATCTAGAGATAGAGTTAAATGCATTAAATGAAAGGAGAAAAGGTATAACAGAGGGGCTGTCACTGCTTATTACCTTAATGCAAAAACATGAGCTGGATACAACCCGCCTGAGTCAACTATTAATTACTTCATCAGGTACTATCAATCAGCAGATATTTGATAAGGATGTTATTACGGGCTTACTTAATCAGTGGCAGGATGAATTTGAAGAGTGGCTGATGCTTAACGCATCAAGCTTTGTTGTTAGTGTAGTTATCATTATATTAATATTAATTTTATTCCGATTGATATCTATCCTAACGGGTAGGTTGCTATGCAGAGCGCTGGATTCTTCCAAAGTTAAAATATCCCGATTATTGCGTGATTTTTTTGTTGTCAGCATCAAGCGTTTTGTGATGTTTATCGGTGTGCTGATTGCGCTGTCGCAAACGGGTGTTGAGCTTGGGCCTTTATTGGCGGGTTTAGGTATGCTGGGTTTTGTGGTGGGCTTTGCACTGCAGGGCGTCTTGTCAAATTTTGCATCGGGTTTGATGATATTAATTTATCGACCCTATGATGTGGGTGATGTGGTTGAGATTGCCAAGGTGAAAGGTACGGTTAAAGAAATGAGCATGGTATCAACTACGATGCTGTCCTTTAATAATGAACGCCTGGTGATACCTAATAATAATATTTGGGGTAGCCTGATAAGAAATATTACCAGCGAGTCAACTCGTCGTGTAGATCTGGTTTTTAAAATTAGTTTTGATGCAGATATCGAACAACTAGAGAAGATCTTTACTGAAGAAGTCAATAAGGTGTCAGCTGTTTTAACGGAACCGGCCCCGACGATTGAATTAAATAAACAGCACGAAACGTATCTGGAATTTATTGTGCGGCCGTGGGTGAAAACCAGTGACTACTGGGCTACTTACTGGACCTTAAATAAAGCGATACAGGTTAGAATGAATAAAGAAGGTATTCCTAAACTCATTCCTTATGCACTTTTAAAGCCATTGGCTGATAAGGCATAAAAAAAGCAACACTAAATATGCAGGTGACCACGAATTTAGTGTTGCTTTTGTTTGATTTTTTAAGGGTTTTTAAAGCGGTTATCGCTCATCTATCGGCACATAATCTCGCTGCTTTGCCCCTACATATATTTGTCTTGGGCGACCAATACGTTGTGATGGATCGGAGATCATTTCGCTCCAGTGTGCGACCCAGCCTACCGTTCTGGCGATAGCAAACATCACCGTAAACATATTTGCCGGAATATTTAATGCGCGATAAATAATACCGGAATAATAATCCACATTTGGGTAGAGTTTTCTTTCGATAAAGTACTCATCTTTTAAGGCCACTTCTTCAAGCTTGCTAGCAAGTTCCAGTAATGGGTTGTCCTTATCAGATAACTCGTCCAGTACACGGTGGCACATTTCTCGAATAAGGGTGGCGCGGGGGTCAAAATTACGATAAACACGATGACCAAATCCCATTAATCGGAATGAGTCATTTTTGTCTTTTGCCTTGGCAATATATTTATCTATGTTGGAGACATCGCCGATTTCTTCCAGCATTTTTAAAACCGCTTCGTTTGCACCGCCATGTGCGGGTCCCCATAAAGAAGCAATACCGGAGGCGATGCAGGCAAATGGATTTGCACCGGAGCTTCCCGCCAGACGTACCGTGGATGTACTGGCATTTTGTTCATGGTCAGCGTGCAAAATAAATAGCAGGTTCATGGCCTCAATTGCGGTTTTACTGGGTGTGTAATCCTCACAGGGTGTAGCAAACATCATGTGCAAAAAATTGCCGCAATAATCCAGATCATTTCTTGGATAGATAAAAGGTTCACCCACATTATGTTTATAACAGGCCGCAGCAATCGTGGGAATTTTTGCAATCATTCGGTGCGCAGAAATTTCACGGTGACGTGGATTATGAATGTCCAGTGAATCGTGATAAAACGCCGACATTGAACCGGTAACACCAATCATAATAGCCATCGGGTGTGCGTTATAATGAAAACCATCAAAGAAGGTTCGCATGGTTTCACGAATCATGGTGTGGTGCATGATCAGGCCTTCAAACGCCTGTAGTTGTGGGCGAGTAGGAAGGTCACCATAAAGGAGTAAATGGGCAACTTCTAAAAAATTACTGTTTGCGGCAAGTTGCTCAATGGGATAACCCCGGTAACGCAGAATACCTTTCTCACCGTCAATATAAGTAATTGAGCTGGTGCAACTGGCGGTAGAAACAAAGCCAGGATCATAGGCGAGCAGGCCTTTTTCTTTGTACAGGGCAGTAATATCGAGGGCTGAGGGGCCATCTGTGCCGCTTATTAAACTTAGGTCTACAGAGTCACCGCTGGACTCATTGGTTAAGCTAAATTTATCTGCCATGATTTAGACCCTTTTAGAATATTTTCGTTATTGTGATTTATTGTAGCTGTAAGTTTTTATATGAATACTGAATTATAGAACAGAAACAGCTGATTAGAAATGTCAGTTTTATTATCGACAACCACGGCTGAAACGATTTCGTCCACCACAAATAGTATCCATAGGGTGGGGGTCTTCCTTTATAATTATTTTTTCTGGTGGTTTTTTAGTCACAATCTGTTTTTTTGCACTGGCATTTGCAAGTTGTGTTTTTGTCGCATCGGCAGGTTTTTTAAGCGGTTTTTTGACGGGTTTATGTGGTTTCTTGGGTTTTACTTTTTTTTGTTTTTTTTGGGTTTTAGTTTTTTTGACAGGCACGGGTTTAACCGGGGGATTAGTTTTTTTCTTAACCGGTAACACTGCAACTGCCGTAACGTTTTTCTTTTCTTTTTCAGTGGTGTACTGATCCTGTAATAATGCGAGTTCCTGCTCAACACGGTTTATTTCAGCCTCGGACCCGGGAATGTTTCCCCCTGCTGCTTTTTTTAGATAGCTTAATGAGCGGGTCAGGCTTTTGTTCACGGCGGTGCCTTCTGAGTACATCTGCCCGAGTAAAAATAAAGCCTCGCCTTCATTAAAACGGGCATCATCTTCTAACGCTTTCAGCCATTTTTTATGGTGTTCCTGGAAGCCGGATTTTTTTATTTCCAGGTAGGTTAACCGGTTGCTGGCGGGTTTGTAATTTTGATGGGCGGCTTTTTTATACCAGCTGGTGGCCAGTGCCCGGCTGGTGTTTACACCCGAACCGGTTTCGTACATCAGGCCGAGTTTAAACTGAGATTCTGCGTTGCCGCGTTTAGCCATTTGTTTTTGAAAAAGAAAGACAGATGCTGATGGGTCATAGGAATCTGCATGTATACTGAAATGTATGCTGATTGAGAGCAGCAATAGTATCAAGTTCCATTTTATAGATGATTTTTTCATTTTATCGTATTAATACAGGTAAATATTATATAGCGGGTGTTTTAAGTCGTTAAGCTTCAGAGATACTCAATAAAGTAGAATGCTCGACGGCTTCAGATGTATGCTAGATTTTGAACCGAGTGAACTGTCTGAGGTCAAAATCACTTAAAATACGTTTAAGTCTGTACTATAACCTTTTTTTTACGTGGTTTAAATCACCTGTTTGAGCTGTTTTCACAGACTTCAATTTTGTGAAATTAGTAATGAGTCTATAAATGGTGTGTCTAATTAATTTGATTTTCATGTAAAATACCCCCATATAGCCCTTGTGAGAAGGGAATGTATTTGCATGTTGAATAAAAGTCATGCGTGTTATAAATAAAGCTGATTTCGGAAAACCCAAAAAGCTTGAACTACAATGAGAGTAAGACATGAGTGATCATGAATCTGACTGGGACTCGGATGACGGTCTGGCGGTACAGGAAGCCAAACCAAAATTGAAACCCCCTAAAAAATACAAGGTCGTATTACTAAATGATGATTACACACCGATGGAATTTGTGGTGCAGATACTGTCTAAGTTCTTTAAGATGAACCAGGAACAGGCAACACAGATTATGTTACTGGTGCATACCAAGGGAGAGGCGGTTTGTGGTGAATTCAGTTACCAGATCGCAGAAACCAAGGTGGAACAGGTGAATGACTATTCCAGGCAGCATCAGCACCCCCTGATGTGTACAATGGAAGAGGCATAATCCGGTGGTGGGTCAATAACCCACAAGCGTATAAGTTGTTAACTTTTACAAATCTGTATAGGTTAATGAATTGATAAAAGTGGCTGGGCCACAACGATGGCTCACCGCTCATAACTTGAAGAGACGATGTTATGTTGAGTAAGGAGCTGGAAGCGTCACTAAACGTTGCGTTTAATGAGGCTCGAAACAAGCGGCATGAGTATATTACGGTAGAGCATTTACTATTGGCTTTGCTGGATAACAGCAGTGCCAGTTCCGTATTAAAAGCCTGCGGTGCAGATTTGCCTCGTTTGAAGGGCGATCTATCCCAGTATCTGGACGAAAACACCCCGGTATTCCATGAGGACCAGGTTGGCGAAGTGCAACCGACGTTGGGCTTTCAACGTGTACTGCAGCGGGCGGTCTTTCATGTTCAGTCATCCGGCAAAAAAGAAGTCACCGGCGCCAATGTCCTGGTGGCGATCTATGGTGAGCAGGAATCCCAGGCTATCTATTTGCTGCATCAGCAGGATGTCAATCGTCTCGACATCGTAAACTATGTATCCCACGGCATTTCTAAAATATCAGAAGATGATGAGCATCCGGCAGATATAGATCCGTCTAACGATGAGGCGGGTGAAACTGAAAACCAGCCACTGGATAAATACGCGGTCAATCTCAATGTAAAAGCGATGGAAAATAAGATCGATCCACTGATTGGTCGGGATTCAGAAGTTGTACGTATGGTGCAAATCCTATGCCGTCGACGTAAAAATAATCCACTGTTAGTTGGTGAGGCCGGGGTAGGCAAAACCGCGATTGCAGAAGGCCTTGCGAAAAAGGTGGTGGATGATGAAGTGCCGGAAATTCTACACGGATCAACGATTTATTCCCTTGATTTAGGCGCGCTGGTGGCGGGTACCAAATATCGTGGTGATTTTGAAAAACGCCTGAAAGGCGTGTTAAAGCAGCTGGCGGATGACCCGGGGGCGATTTTGTTTATTGATGAAATCCACACTATTATCGGTGCGGGTTCTGCTTCTGGTGGAGTGATGGATGCCTCTAATCTAATCAAGCCGATGCTGGCTTCCGGGGAACTGAAATGTATCGGTTCAACGACGTATCAGGAGTTTCGCGGTATTTTTGAAAAAGACCGGGCATTAACTCGACGTTTTCAGAAAATCGACATAGACGAGCCAAGTATTGCGGATACAGTGGAAATACTGCGCGGTCTCAAGCCCCATTATGAAAATCACCATAATGTGAAATACAGTCTTAATGCGCTGAAATCTGCAGTGGAGTTGTCCAGTCGCTATATGATGGATCGATTCTTGCCCGATAAGGCGATTGATGTGATCGATGAAGCGGGTGCGTTTCGTAATATGAATAACACCGATGGCAAATCGAAAAATATCAATGTGAATGACATAGAAAATATCATCGCCAAACTGGCGCGCATTCCTGCAAAAACCGTATCGTCTTCGGATACCACGGTGCTTAAGAATCTTGAGCGCAATCTAAAACTGGTGGTGTTCGGGCAGGATGAAGCCATTGATACCATGTCGGATGCTATTAAAATGTCGCGTTCGGGCCTGGGAAGTCCAGATCAACCTGTCGGCTCATTCCTGTTTTCTGGTCCCACCGGTGTGGGTAAAACCGAGGTTACCCGGCAGTTGTCAAAAGTGATGGGTATTGAGCTGATTCGCTTTGATATGTCTGAATATATGGAGCGTCATACGGTGTCCCGTTTAATTGGTGCGCCCCCAGGTTACGTGGGATTTGATCAGGGCGGTTTATTAACCGACGCCATCAATAAGCACCCCCATGCGGTGTTGCTGCTCGATGAGATAGAAAAAGCCCATCCGGATGTATTTAACCTGTTATTACAGGTAATGGATCACGGCACGCTGACCGATACCAATGGCCGTAAAACCGATTTCCGTAATGTGATTTTAATCATGACCACGAATGCGGGGGCGCAAATGATGAGCCGCCGTTCAATGGGGTTCACCACGCAGGACAATGCCACCGACGGCATGGAGGAGCTCAAGCGTATGTTTACGCCGGAGTTCCGTAATCGCCTGGACGGTATTATTCAGTTCAAGCCGCTGGATGAGCGTACCATTAGTAATGTAGTGGATAAGTTTATTATTCAGCTTGAGCATCAGCTGGAAGAGAAGAAAGTTGCCTTACATGTGGATAGCAGTGCACGTAACTGGCTGGCGGTGAAAGGTTATGATCCGCATATGGGCGCGCGCCCCATGGCCAGAGTAATACAGGAACATTTGAAACGTGTTCTGGCGGATGAACTACTGTTCGGCAGCCTGTCAAAAGGCGGTGAGGTGAAGGTGACGCTGAATAAGGAAACCGATGATCTGCAGATTGAAGTGCAGGAGAAGGAGCCGGTGGCTGGGTAGTTTTTAAAATCAAAAGATAAAAGATTACCGCCAATGCACGTGAATAAACGCAAATAATTGCTCCTGCGCATCCATGCTCTCGCAAAATTAGTGCATCCATGCACGTCAAGTTAAAAGTAATGTTTGTGTAGTGCGCCGCAGGCGCACAAAATAGACATTTGCGTTTATTCGCGTGCATTTGCGTTTTCTTTTTCTTGTAAGCCCCAACAAAAAAGGCCGTGTAGTTATTACACGGCCTTTTTTGTTGGGAACTTATGTCGCTCTATTTTTCGCGATAAACAATCCGACCCTTTTCCAGGTCGTAAGGTGTCATTTCGACGGTGACCTTATCGCCTGTCATTATGCGAATATAGTGCTTACGCATGCGGCCAGAAATATGGGCCGTTACTACATGGCCATTTTCCAGTTCGACGCGGAACATCGTATTGGGCAGGGTCTCTAAAACCGTGCCGTCCATCTGTAATGCTTCTTCTTTTGCCATTAAGCTTCTCAACAAATAATAATGCGGCACAATTATCAATAAATTGGCAGATTAAGCAAGTGCTTTAAGTCTTTTTTGTCAATAAAGCCACGATTCGCGGATGGTGTTTTATTTGGCTTTATAATATTCATCGGCTTTTTCGGATAATTGGGGAAGAAATTGTAGCGGGTCAACCAGTGTTTGATTGGCAATAATCGCCAGGTGCAGGTGGGGGCCGGTTACTCGTCCGGTTTCACCAACGGTGCCGATAATCTGCCCCTTTTCAATTTTGTCCCCTGGTTTTACATTGATAGTATGCATGTGGGCATAAAGACTGATGAGCCCCTGACCGTGGTCGAGGTAAATCATATTGCCGCTGAAGAAAAAGTCACCAGACTCAATGACAGTACCAGATTCAACGGCCTGAATCGGTGTGCCCTGCGGCGCTGCAATATCTAACCCCGTGTGAGGGCGGCGAGCCTGTTCGTTAAAAAATCGGCGCAAACCAAAAATACTTGAAATACGCCCATCAACTGGCACGGTAAAATTTGCCTGGGTCGGGTTGTTCCGCCAGTTTTTTCTGGCCGCTGTTTTACGTTTTTTTTCCGCCAGTATTCGTGTCATATCTCTTTGATACGGGTTAACCTTACGTTTGTTTTTAATGGTGAGGTACTGAGCCTTGTAGGTTTTAGGTTCAACCTTAAAGCTGAGTTTCTCCGATTCTCCCTGCCTGTTTTTTATACTGACAGCGTAATGGCCGGGTTTGGTAGATAATGATAACCCCACCAGCAGATAAGGTTTTTTCTCATCGTGAATAACCGCCAGTTTTTTGTTTTTAAATCGAGCGGTGTCCGGGTTATGGTTATTATTGAGTGGTAACAGTACAATGCCACCGGGAACCGGGCTAGATTGTGGAAAGGCAAAAACCTGGCCAGGAAAAAATAGGCCAGAAATAATTAGGCTAGAAATAATTAAGCCCCAAAAAATAAGACTGAAAAAAAACTGGCCACGCCGTCGGTGGGGAAAAAATAAAGTGAAGCTATCCGTTTTTTGCATGGTGTATTTATAATGCCCTTATATGGTGAGTCTGCTGGCTTTAAAAGTCTGCCTAATCATAAGTTAGTTTTAAAAAATATACGAGTCACGTTTAACCAATGAATGCCAGACATCCTATTAGCCGAATCTCGAAACGCATGCAAATCATCAGTCCATTTCATGTTATGGATTTACTGGCACAGGCAAAGCAGCTTGAAGCTGACGGGCACAATGTGATTCATCTTGAAGTCGGGGAGCCTGATTTTGCCACGCCCCAGGCCATAAATAACGCCGCCATTGACGCTATCAAATCTGCCAAAACGAAATATACACCGGCCACCGGGTTGCCCAAATTAAAACAGAAAATTGCCGATTATTATCGGCAGCGCTTAAATACTTCCCTGAATCCTGAAAATATTATGATTACCCCCGGTTCATCTGGTGCATTACAGCTGGCATTGTCGGTGCTGGTTGATAGCGGGCAAAGTGTGCTTATGGCAGATCCGGGCTACCCCTGTAACCGTCATTTTGTGCGTCTGCTTGATGCCTGTGCACAAAGCATAGCGGTGGATGAGCATAGTCAATACCAACTGACACACGAACTCATCGAGCAACACTGGGGGGAGACGACCGCCGCGGTATTAATTGCATCCCCTTCAAATCCTACAGGTACATTAATTGACCGGGATGAAATGTTGAAAATTATTGAAGTGGTAGAAAATAAAAACGGCGTGTTACTGGTGGATGAAATTTATCAGGGGCTGGTGTACGAGCAGGCGGATTTTAGTGCAGCCGCTTTAAGTCGAAATGTTTTTGTGATTAATAGTTTCTCAAAATTTTTCACCATGACCGGCTGGCGTCTTGGCTGGTTGATTGTGCCGGACGATTTTATCGAACCAGTGGACAGGCTCGCCCAGAACTTGTTTTTAGCGCCACCCACCATTTCCCAGTATGCAGCCTTATCTGCATTTGGAAATGATACATTGGAGCAGCTCGATAATCAGCGAGATGAATTAAATAAGCGCCGGGAGTTTCTGTTAAATGGCTTAATTAACCTGGGTTTTGATATTCCGGTTAAACCCGGTGGGGCATTTTATATTTACGCAAATGTATCTAAATTTACCGATGACAGTTTTGATTTTTGTAATGCGCTTTTGCACCGTTCACATGTCGCAATTACCCCGGGCATCGATTTTGGTGAGCACAAAGCCAGTCAGCATGTGCGCTTTGCCTATACACAAAATATAGAAAAATTGCAGATCGCACTTGACCGCATCGGTGATTTCCTTACATTATACAAAGATTCACATTAATAAAAACTAATATTGAGAGCCCACTAGCCCGTGTCTTCATTCATAAAAGATTTAAAAGAAGATGTTAACAGCGTATTTGACCGGGATCCGGCGGCGCGTAATTTTTTTGAAATTATCACCACCTATCCCGGAATGCACGCACTGATCTTTCATCGTCTTTCCCATGGTCTGTATAAACGTGATTACAAATGGCTGGCGCGGGTATTATCCAATTTCGTGCGCTGGTACACGGGTATAGAAATTCACCCCGGTGCAAAAATAGGCCGGCGCTTTTTCATTGATCACGGCACCGGCATCGTGATTGGGGAAACCGCTGAGATTGGCGATGATGTGACTCTCTACCACGGGGTAACACTGGGGGGCACAACCTGGCACAAGGGCAAGCGTCACCCGACGCTGGAAAATAACGTGGTCATTGGTGCAGGGGCAAAAGTGCTAGGGCCTATCACCATTAAATCCGGTGGCCGCGTGGGTTCAAATGCGGTGGTTACCAAAGACGTACCGGAAGGGGCTACCGTTGTCGGTGTGCCCGGGCGAGTGGTTGAAAAAACGCCGGATGAGAAGCGTGATCAGCGTGCCAAAACCGCAAAAAAGATGGGGTTTGATGCCTATGGTGTTGTGCAGGATGCACCGGATCCGGTGGCTACCGCCATTAACTGCATGCTCGATCATATTCATGTGATGGATGAAAAAATGGAACGTATGTGCAATGCACTTAAGGCGATGGATGCGGAGCTTGATGATATTCAAATTCCCAAACTGGGTGATATTGAAATCAAAACTGAATCAGATGCCAATCTCGATTCTGAATCCGGAGCCAGTGCCAGCGTTAAAGGTGTTACCGAAAAGCTATAATTTTTAGCGACTTAGCTCGTTTTATAATACTTGACTAAATTACTCGGATTTGAGTATACTTGCGCCTCAATTAAGTGCCCTGATTTCAGTGTGCTGTCAGCTTTAAGAGATGAGTTAATGAGACTGACCACAAAAGGCCGTTATGCGGTCACTGCAGTACTAGACCTGGCTTTTCACCATAAAAGCGGCCCCGTTTCCCTTGCGGATATTTCCCGACGCCAGGGTATTTCACTCTCATATCTTGAGCAGCTGTTTTCGCGGCTACGTCGTAACAGCGTCGTGACCAGCACACGTGGCCCAGGTGGCGGCTATTCACTGGCCCGGGATGAGGCTGAAATTTCCATGGCTCAAATAATAAATGCCGTCGACGAAAGTTACGATGCAACCAGCTGCGGTGGAGAAGGTTCCTGCAGTGGTGATCAATACCAGTGCCTGACCCATGATTTATGGCAGGAGCTGAGTCAGGAAATACATGAATTTTTAAACGGCATCACCCTGGCGGAAATGAAATCCCGCAGTGATGTGGCGGATGTTGCGAAGCGTCAGGAGGCCGATCTTAGAGAAAATATCGGCGAGGATAGTTTTGCGGACATCATTAATGTTGAAGATAAAATAGGTACCATTGTTGTAGAGCAGTAATTCACTATGCCGGTATATCTGGATCACAATGCAACGACCCCCCTGAATGCAGATGTCCTGGAAGCCATGATGCCCTATTTGAAAGGGATTTATGGTAATCCGTCCAGTGTGCATCGTTTTGGGCGTTTAACCCGAGATGCGTTGGAACAGGCCAGAATGCAGGTGGCTAATCTGCTCGGAGCGCAGCCTAAGGACGTGATATTTACCTCCGGTGGTACTGAAGCGAATAATCTGGCAATTCGTGGTACTTTAATCGCTCAGGCGACTAAATCTGAATTTGCCATAAGTGCAATTGAACATGCGTCATTAATCGCACCATCTAAATTAATGACGGAGCAGGGCTGGCGACTGAATACGATTCCTGTGGATTCACAGGGTGTAGTGACAGAACAAGCTCTGCAGGCGAGCCTGACCGATACCACACAACTGGTATCAATTATGGCAGCCAATAATGAAACGGGTGTTTTGCAAGAGATAGGGGCTCTGGTTGAATCTGCAAAAGCGATTAATCCAGGTATGCTTTTTCATACCGATGCCTGCCAGGTCGCCGGTAAAATGCCGATTAATTTTGCCGAGCTTAAGCTCGATTTAATGAGTGTGTCATCACACAAGTTATATGGGCCGTTGGGAGCAGGGGCTTTGGTGGTTGCGGGCCATGTGGATCTGGCGCCACAAATAGTGGGTGGTGGTCAGGAGAAGCAAAAACGCAGTGGCACTGAAAACCTGCTGTCTATTGTTGGCTTTGGCGCCGCTGCGGAGTTAGCTAGCCGGACATTACAGCAGAGACAATCCGCCATGTTTGAATTGCAAACACAGCTGATTGAGTCGTTAAAAACCATGCAGGGGGTGAGTCTCTTTTCACTGGATGCACCCCGATTGCCCAATACCGTTATGTTTGCCATGAATGGCATTGACGGTGAAGCGTTACTGATGCAGCTGGATAGAAAGGGGTTTGCGGTGTCCAGTGGCTCCGCCTGTGATAGCGGAAAAACCGATCCGAGCCATGTTTTACTGGCCATGGGCGTCGCAGCGCAAACCGCCAGAGGCTCCATACGGGTGAGCTTTGGTGAACAGAATACCCGTCACGATGTGCAGCAGTTTATTGCCGCACTGGATGAAATTAAACAACAACTGTAACTATAGAGATTAAGATATCGTGAGCGAATCAAACCCAAACCTAAGTCTGCCCATCTATTTCGACTACGCCGCCACTACCCCGGTAGACAAACGCGTCGCGGACCTCATGATGAAATACCTCACGGTAGACAGCGACTACGGCAA